>Ga0114930_10001982_pt1 | contig 18845 bp, 23 predicted proteins | sample AnhtaG_FD_87300 | JGI IMG/M metagenome (GOLD analysis project Ga0114930, IMG submission 87300) | Deep subsurface microbial communities from Anholt, Denmark to uncover new lineages of life (NeLLi) - Anholt_01485 metaG | ecosystem: Environmental > Aquatic > Marine > Oceanic > Sediment | place... | reverse complement strand
TAAATATTATGTAATTATTACCGGACATCAACCTGGTATGTATACTAATTGGCCTCAAGCTCAAAAACAAATTAAAGGTTATCCCGAAGCGATATACAAGTCTTTTACTAGTTTGGAAGAAGCCCAAACCTATCAAGATTTCTGGATGGATAATAATAAATATTTAGATCAACCGGCCGATTATTATTTTTATACTGATGGTTCATATAAAAATCAGCAGACTGGTTACGCTTATGTATTAGTAGATAATAATGATAATATTATCCAGAAAGAGTTTGGTCCAGTTAAACATAGTACTAATACTAATAATGTGGGCGAATTACAGGCCCTATTATAAGCCTTACGCTATATTAATACCCATAATACTAATTTTATAAATAAAATAGTTAAAATTAAAACTGATTCAGTATATGCGATGCAACAAACTATTACCTTGGCCGCTGATCTTAAAATTAAAGGTTGGGATAACTGGGTTAAATATCATATTAGTAATGATACTAAAAATTTTGATTATATGCAAAATATTGTTTATCAGTATGTATTGGCGATACAAAATAATGTTTTATTAAGTATTGAGCATGTTTATGGTCATACTGGTCAACAATTTAATGAATTAGCTGATCAATTGGCTAATTCTGGCCGAGAAATGAATTAGTTAAAAAAAATGAAAAATTTTTTTACTTTATTTTTTTTAAAAAAATTGTTTAAAATGGAACAGTTTGATCTGGATTTAAATTGTTCTGAAACTGAATTTAACACTCAACTTAAACAATATATTGAACAAGAGTTTAATGTTGAACTTAACTGTTCTGTCTCTGTATTTGATACTAAATTAAATAAATTTTATAAACAAATGTATGAGTATTCGATACAGAAAATCATTGATATATTTAGGGATAAGGCCCTTCATATTTATCCCCCAGATGATGATGATCAGTCATGGACTTTAATTTTTAATGATAATTGTATGGCCATAATTAATTTAGATGGTAAATGTTATTTTGAAAAAGAAGGCCATATTTTGATGATAAGCCCATCTAAATTCTATGCCATGCTGCCACCTCTGCAAAAATAATAATGATAAAAATGAATTGTATTTTTAAATATATAAAAAAATAAAAATAAAATGGAAAATCATTATATACATGATGCATGTATCAAACGAGTTGAAACAATTACTGCTAAAATGACTGGTGGATCACGTGTAAATAGATACACCCGTGATGCAACCATAAGAGCGTTACATTTAGAAATGCAAGATATTGATCCAATGGTTAAACATAATTTAGTTTGTAAACCTTTAAGTGATTATTATATTCACATAGAAGGATTACATCAGAAAGCCACAAATCGCACTAATCATGATCCACAGTTACATGCATTTTTATATAATCACTGTGAAGAATATTTATTAAATAATGAATAAAAAATAATATTATATATATATATATATATATAAAATATAATTAATATTAAAATAAATTAGTTAATAATTGAATAGTGTGCTGATAATCAGCAACTTCATGCCCAATACACTTAGGATGACTATATAAACAATAATCATTACCATCCGGTTTACAACTATCCCCAAAAAAATGGATTACTTTATAATTAGTAATATAAGGTAAAATTTGAGTTTTATCCAAGCCTTTGGGATAAATAGATAAACCGGTTTTACCACCCTTAACAATTTCTAAACTAGCCTCAATATCAATTTTAGTTAATTCGGTAATAATATCGGCCCGAATATTATATTGTAAATCATAATCTATTACTAATTTACGAGTTTGATCATCAGCCTGCATGCCCGACATCGTAGCGTAGATTAAGCCGTTACGCACATCAAAGCGTTCGCCCATATATTTAAAATTATGTTCAGTACAAATTTGTATAAATTTAGTTTTTAATTGATATAATAAATTAGGGTCGATCATTCGGGCAATTTGTTTACAATATATTTCTTTATTATCTTGATATAATACTGCTCCACTTTCAGCGAAAATCATATCAAATAAGTCGTAGCGATTATTTATTTGCCATAAAATTTTTTGGTAAGTACCTCCACTCACAATTACATTTTTAATATTTTTATTTTTGAGTTGTTGTAAAGTATATAACATCTCCGGACTAATTTGTCGGCTGCTAATGGTCAGCGTACCATCTAAGTCAAAAATACAATAGATACTCATTTTTATAATATTTAAATATATATTTAAATATTATAAATGGATTATTTAAAAATGGATAATTTAGAAAGTGGTGATATTTATAACAGTCGCGATATAATTATAATTGAAGCCTTAATTTATTATATGGATAAATTAATATCATTATTACATAACATTTTTAATAGATTTTTTTATTAAATTTAATATTATATAAATTTTTAAATATTTACTATTTTAATACAATACATTGTTCAGGAGGTAGTTGATTATAATCGGGCAAATGTTGTTGCAAGTAATCTTTATTATTTTCATCAGAATAAATTATATCAATTATTTCATTGTGTCTAGTAGTTCCTATTACTATTTTATTATTTTTAATTTTACATTCAATAGTATCATCGTAATCAATTTTGCTATTATCAATAGTAAAACCTGTTTCTAAAAAAATTGGCCGCTTATTAGTAATATATATTTTAGAGGTGTGCGGTGGTAAATATATAAAATATTTATCTTTTACTTTATATACGTGTTTACCATTTATAATTTTATTTGTTTTTACTTTTACTTTTTCATGTTGACATTCTATTTTGGTATTTAAATTAATATCTAAATAAAAATCAAAATATCTATTAATATCATATGAATCTTGTATGCAATTTACATAGATTATATTTAAACAATTTCCCATTATTTTTAAACCTCGCCTTAATTAAAATATTATAAATTCATTTTTATTTTTTTAATTAATTAAAAACAGAAAATGAGTTTAGCTAATGCTATAAATAAAAATGATTTACAAACCGTAAATAAATTATTAACACAAGGTATTAAGCCTAATAAACAAGATTTAACTAATGTTGTTAATAATAATAACTTGAATATGGCTAAATTAATTATACCTAGTATGGATAATAAAATAATTAATGATAACCCATTTCTATTTATTAGAACAATAAATGAAAATAAAATTGATATTGCCAATATATTGTTAAAATATATTAATCCAAATATTGCAATTCAATCTTTAGTTTCTACCCGAGATATTAAAACGGCAGTTTATCTTATTAATAACGGTTATAGCAATTATAATATAAATGATATATTATTACTATTATTATCTACTCCCAATCAAATTGATCCTATTACTGAAGTTAAATATTTATTTAGTGGTTGTCCTAATGCACAACCATGTATTAACGTACAATATCATGATAATGATGCCATACAGTGGGCCGCTAAAAGTTTTTATCCCTGGTCTAAAACGGTTAAATTTTTATTAGAACAAGGCGCCAATCCTAATGTCAATAATAAAAATGCGTTAAGGTGGGCTGAAAAGCGAATGACTGATTCTAAAAATTCTAATCCAGATATATATAACCAATTTAAGGATATATATGCAATGATTAGAAATAAAATATATTCTCCTGATAATCAGGCTCAAAAATTGAAAATAATTACTTTTAATTTAGCTTATGCGGTACAAGCTAATGTAATTAGTGGATCAGAAAAATTATTAGTACAATTATGTCAACAAACTTACAAAGGGGGTGATTCTAATATTGAAGGTTTATCGCAATGTACTTTAAATGCGGGCCAATGGTTAGCTAGGCAAAATGCGGATTTAATTGGATTACAGGAAATTGGTGATAAATACTATATTCAAAAGATGTTAACTGTATTTCCTAAAGGATATGAAACAATAAGACAGTCACCACAAACCGTTTATTTTATATATAATAAAAATAAATTAGGTAGCGGTACTATAATTAGTCCCCCAAATTTAAATGTGGGTGGATCAGGAAGGCCCATGTTGGTAGTGTGGTTTGCACAAATAAAATTATTGGCCATTAATTTACACGCCGCTCATAAAATAAATTTAAAACAAACTATTGAAAACTCGTTTAATTCTATAACTATACCGGCCGGTGTTAAACCTAATAGAATAATTATTACTGGGGATTTTAATGACACTTATAATGCTCCTTTATCTGAAATAAATATAATGGGTAAATTACTGAAGCAACATGGCCCTCCTCCCAAATCTTGTTGTATAGATACTGATACCAAATATCAATTTCCGGGAGATTATATTTTTGATAGTGATTATCAACAAGCTGGTTTTTATGGTGTACCAGATGATGCTAAAACCCCAGTTTTATATAATGGTAATAAACCCTATGTAAATTCGAATTCTAAAAATAAATTGATGTCGGATCATGAACCAGTCGTATTTTATTCTTATTAATATAATTATATTTATTAAAGTTTAAGGTATTATTTTTAAAAAATAATATTTGTTTAAAATATTATTATACTAATATTACAATAATCGTTGATAAGCGTTAGAACTATTAGTAGATACATACCAGGCTAATTTACCCGGTTGTAAGGTTCCGGTAATGCCAGTAGTACCATTACCACCTTTAATACTGGCACTAATACTACCATTATTATAAATTAAAAATTCCTGTCCAGTTCGAGGTGAACCCGCGGCATTAACGGTTAAAGTGTAAGATGATTGGGTCGAGTTAATAATATATAGATTATAATTACCAGCAGACATAGTTTCAGTTGCAGCAGAAGTACTACCATTAATAACATTATATCGTAAGCCCTCATCTAATACTACACTGCGCTCAGTAAAATATACGATATAAATAATAAAGATTAAAATCCAGGCAATAATAACTAAGGCTAACACAATCCAAGTTAAGGTATCCGCCATATTATTTTATATTTTTTTAAAATATTTTTTAAATAAAATATTTTTTTAAATTTGTATAAAAATTATGATTTTACTAAAATTCCAGAACAATATCTGCAAGCCTATGTTAGTTTAAATAATATCCCCACCAATAGTCAAACGCGACAATATTTATTAGATGGGATATATCAATGGAAAAAATTAAAATAGATATAATTGAAAAAAAATTGAATTTTTTTTTAAAAAAAATTATAATTTAAAAAATTGCATCCAATGGGATTCAAAATTACTAATGATACTGATACCAACTTTGGGGGAACTTATCAAGTGGCTTTAATTAAAGCCAATTTCAAGGATTTAGAAAATTTGTTTGGTCCAGCACATGAAGATGATAATCATAAGGTTTCAGGGGTATGGTATTTTGTTGATGACGATAATAACATTATAACTGTATATGATTGGAAACAAACTACATTATATGACGCTAGTGGTTATACCATTGAACAGTTTAGAAATTTAGAGGTGGCTGAATTTTCGGTTGGTTCTAATTCAAATGAAACGGCCAATCTTTTTAATGAATGGCTTCAACCCCAATTATCTAGTAAAAAGTATAGTTTTATCACGCTTAAGGAATATCGTAGGAAGGTTGCCCAAATTTATGATTCACTTGATGAAAATAATCAACAAAGTGTGCTGCAATTAATTGATAACATATATTAATAAAAAAAACTAATTCCATTTAATATTATAACTATGTATAATTTTAAGATCATCTAAACAGGACCTTAAAATATCGATGTCCATAAAATTTAGTCTTTCAACTACATCAAAATCAGTAGTATAATAATTACAACATTGATTTTGTTTAAAAAAATGGGGCCATAATATTAAACCATGTTTTAATACTCCTAAATTACGTAAATTTTTATATCGGCGAATAATCATTAGTCGTTTAATTTTATCAATTAATAAATTAGTAACTAAACCTAATTCATCATAATTATAATCAGTAACAATTATCTTATCTAATTTGACTAAATTAGAAATACGATTACGTATTTTACGTTTATAATCAATCATATTTAATATATAATCTAAAGTCCAAATATATACAATTTTAATATCAGTATTAGGACAAATAAAAAACAATTTATGTATTAAACTTATACTACTAACATTACAATTTAATTCCCAATACTCAGGATTAATACTAGAATCATATTTACTATTTATATTTTTAATAGGATCTACTTTTAATCGTAAAGTTATTAAATTGTCAAATTCATTACCATATATATTTTTAACCGATAAACCATATAAAATAACGTTATTATTTAAATGTTTATGTGCATCTCTAAACCATTCTAATAATAATTTTTCATTAGCAAAAGATATGTAAATATGATCCTTATTATAATCTAGATATTGTAGCTCAACAACAGTATTAATTTCATAAATTTCAATTATAGACATATTTTACAACATGATATATTTTTTTAAACATAGATATAAATATTATATATAATATTTATAGATATTGAATATATATTTATTAAAATTATATATAATATTTATATAATTTTTTTTAAGGTAATATATTTAATAATATAAAAAATAAATAATTAAATATCATTATTATCATTAGTATTTAACATATTCCAGGTATCAGTTATAATATCCGTAATATTTTTAGTGCTCTTCCAGCCTAATTCAGTGTGAGCTTTATTAGCATCAGCCAAACAAATGGCTAAATCCCCGGCCCTTCTTTCAACTTCTTCCACTAATGCTACTTTATTGGCAATTTGTAAACATGCAATAACTATTTCGTTGACACTATTACCTTTCTCTGAACCTAAATTATAAATATTAAAGTAATAATTATTTAAGTCATTTAATTTATGTATCGCAATTTCAATAGCCTGTATTAAATCAGATATATGAATATAATCTCTAATACAAGTTCCATCGGGAGTATCCCAATCGGTGCCAAATATTTTAATACTTTTACCATTTTTAATATTATCTAACACAATTGGAATTAAATGTAATTGTTCGGGATGATTATCAACACCCCCAGCCACATTGAAAAATCTAAAAATAATTGTTTGCCAATTATATTTTTGAGTATAATCTTTAATTATCTGTTCCGATAATAATTTGGTTCGACCGTATACTGATTCCGGGGCTAAGGCATCTTGTTCAGTCAATGGTTTATCTTGACTTTGATACACTGCCGCGGTGGAAGCAAAAATTAATTTAGTACAGTTGAATTGTTGCATTGCCGACAACACATTAATTGTAGCGACTAAATTATCGCGATAGTATTTATCCGGATTAATTTCGGATTCACCCACCGCGATGTTTGCGGCCAAATGTATAACTAAATTTGGTTTAAAATCAATAAACACCTGATTTAATCTATTAAAATCAGTTATATCAAAACATTCTTGCACATATAACTTATTATAGATCCGATCAATGCCATATATATTATATTGAACATTTTTTAACAAATAAGAGTATAAATTACTCCCCACTAAACCCCGGCTTCCGGTGATAATAATTCTCATATTAATATTTTTAAAATGTATTTTTTATATATTTAGGTCTATTTAAAACCTTTTTAAAAATATAAAGTATAACTAAAAATATCTTTAAAGTATATTTAAATCCTATTAAAAATATAATTTATATTTTTAACCTATGGATTATAATTGGAATGTTAAAGCTGACCAGCAAAAATATAATATTACTGATATATATCGCTTAATTGAATATATTTATGAACAGGAAAAACGAATTTGTATTTATGTTCAAAAAGAAAAATTTAATGGTGATTTAGATAATTTATATGGCTTACAATTTAATACTATAACTGAATTACAAAATTATGTTGAGCAAATTTTACCTAATATTACTCATCATACTAAAGGACAGCAATATATTACTATTGATACCAAAGATAAATATCGCTTAACTTTCATTTTATATCATAATATCCAAAAGCTAATATTGGATTATCTTAAATTAAAGTAAAAATAAATATGACTAAGTTAAAATATTTATTTATATAGAATTAATATGGCGAATTTTATTTTATTTTTGAAACTATTCAATTGATCTTCTTTACAAAATAAATAACAACCCGCCCGAATTAGTTCCTGTTCATCAACAAATTTCCCATTAAAATAATAAAAAATATCTTCATTAACCCAAATTGGTTTAGATAACCAATTTACTTTATTATAACCGGTTTTAGAATAAGTATAACCATAATATTTTTTAGCTAAATTATATTCTTTAATATTTGGAATAACTTTTTCTATAATTTTAACTTCCATTTTATTTAAATATAAAATTATATTTAAATGTTTTTTTTTTAAGAACTCTGCTGTTGTAAGGCCGCAATTTCGCGCTGGGCTTGTTGTTCGGCCTCCCGCTTATCCTGTTCAGTTAATTTATCAATTTCTGTATCAACCTGAGTCAAGAATTTTTCAATGTCTTGTTCAGTAGGCTTATTTTCCGGTGGGATACCTAATACCTGCATTAAAACATCATCCGATGCGCCATTTTCAATAAGCTTATCCGTAATATCGGTCGCCAATTTAAATATATATTCCATTACATCAGAAACATCCGGATTATTCAAAAACGGATTATCCGAGTCTAACGGCTTATATGGTAATTGCCGGCCAAACTCATCCCGTTCAGGTCCATCCCGTAACGGATGATAATCTAATAAATGTTGAGCATTCATTAAGAAAAATAACTGCCGTGGGTCTTTGACCATATCTTGCTTAAATTGTGCTTCATAGGCCGGCCATTCATTCTTACGTAAAAACATATATTCAACCAGTCTGGTTAAATCAGTAACAGCTTTACAGGTTACCAAATTACTAGCGGTTTGCAGAGTTACAAAAGGATCATCCGTTGTTCCACCTCCTTCAAAATCTTCAGAAACCTGGGTCAAATAATTCGAACGATCCACCAGTTCAGCCGGAACCGGAATCAAATCTTCCTGATCATTTTCATTAACGCAACTTAAATAAACTAAATCAGACATATTAATCTTTTATTTTTAATAAAATAAAAAATTTTTTATTCATTTTTTTATTTTTTAAAATAGATTTTTTTTTAGAAAAATGATTTTTTATTTTTATTTAATTATAATTAAATAAAATGGCTAGTGAACTTTTAACGGTACAAAGTTATCAGTGGCAGGAAGAAGAATATAATACTGAAAATGGATGTACTAATATATGGTCTTGGGCCTTGGATCAAGATTCTAATCCTTATTTACTAAAAATCTTAAATTTCCCCCAAATGTGCTATGTGGAATTACCCACCATAGTAAATAATCGTGAATTTCGTTGGACTAATAATAAAGTGGCTGGACCCAAAATAGATTATCAACATACGATTCAATCTTATTTACAACAATTATTGGGTAACGATGCTCCTACTAAAATGCGTTTAGTTTTTAAACCTAAATTGTATTATTTTCAAAATAATAAAACTAAGCCTTTTGTGCAAATGTTATTTAAGAATAAAGATAATATGACCAAATGTATTAGTAAACTGCAAAAGCCGCTTACTATTAATAATAAAACTTTTAATTTTAGAGTATGGGAAGATAAAATTTCAGTTATTCGTAAATTACTTACGTTACGGGAACTAAAATATACCCAATGGTTTACGGTTAAGGCGATTAAAGTTGATCAACAAGATAAATTATCTACACTCGAGCGAGAATATACTATCGATTTTAGTTCAATTACCCTCTTAGATGATGAACAAACTAAAGGTTGGTATACCCATCCGGGGTTATTAGTAATTGACGGAGAGATGTATTCTCATAATAAGAAAATGATGCCGCAAAAACGAGTCGCCCAAGATACCTGTTATATGTTATCTTGTATTTATCAACGCTTCGGTAAACCCGAAACTAGACAAAAATATATTATTGTTATTGGGGAATGTCCCGATATTGAAGGTACCACTATTATTAGATGTAAAAACGAATTAGAATTAACCAATGAATTTGCCAAATTAGTTATGGATTTGGACCCCGAAATTATGTCTGGATACAACATTGCCGGTTTTGATATCCCGTACTTAGATGCTAGAAGAAAGAGAACCTTTGTAGATTGGCCCCAGATGGGTCGTATTGTGGGACGTAACGCTTATGTTAAATCACTTAATTGGGAATCCTCGGGTAGTGGTTATAACGATATTAATACTTTGGTCATGGATGGCCGAATTAATTTTGATGCCTTACATTTGGCCCGCCGCGAACTTAAATTGCCTAAATATGATCTTAATACTGTGGCTAAAACGGTGGTCGGGGAAAGTAAGCATGACATTTCGGCCCAAGAAATGTTTGTGATTTATGAAGAATTACAACATACTAAGCGCATGATGGATAATGTTAATAAATTTAAAGATCGCACTGCTCCCGAAGTTATTGAACAAGCTGAACAACGGCGTACCGAAAGTTTAAATAAATTTAAACAAGTGGCCGAGTATTGTGTGCAAGATTCAGAGTTGGTAGTAGAACTATTTGAAAAATGGAAAACCTGGATTTATCTAATTGAGTTGGCTAAGATTGTGGGAGTTAACCCCGCGGATCTATTTACTCGCGGGCAGCAAATTCGAGTATTGCATCAAGTTTATGATTTGGCCTGTCGTAAAGGTTATGTTATTGATAAGCGGGACTTACCCGAAGTTGAATGGGCCGGCGGATTTGTATTTGAACCTAAACCGGGGCTATACGACTTTGTTATTTGTCTAGATTTCAAATCACTATATCCTTCTATTATTATTGCATTTAATCTATGTTATACTACTTTGGTGCCACCTGAAATGGATAAATATATTCCTGATGAAGAATGTAATGTAATTGAATGGGATGAAGAGATTGACAAAGATAGTAAAAACCTACTAAATGATAATGATACTAATTATAATGGTAGTGGTGAAGGTAATGAAGGTAACGAATCCGATGATGAAGATGATGAGGGTAACAAAGTGGTTAACAAGAAGGTTATTCATTGTCGGTATAAATTTGTTAAACCGATCTTAGATGAACAGGGTAATGCCACCGCCCGCAGTGGCCTTATGCCTCAATTAGTACAGTATCTAATTGACGAGCGTAATAAGGTTCGCCGCGAACAAAAGAAGTATAATGAATTAACTGATCCCTATTGGACTATCTTGGAAAAGCGGCAGTTAGGTCTTAAGGTTACGGCTAACTCCTTCTTTGGGGCCTTGGGCGCTCAACGCGGCGGTAAATTGCCGCTGGTGGAGGTCGCCAGAGTTATTACGGCTAAAGGTCGGGAATTAATTACCTTGTGTAATAAATATGTTGAAGATAAATATGGGGCCCTAGTAGTATATAATGATACCGATTCAACTATGTTTACTATTCCGGGGGTAGATAATTATGCCGATTGTATTGATTGGGGCTTTAAATTGGAGAAAGAACTTAGTAATAAATTTGCCAGTGAAGGTCGTAAAGCGTTATATACCGAGTTTGAAAAGGGTGGGCGGATGTTTGCTATCAAGAAGAAGAAATACGCCTACTGGCAAACTTATCTTAAGAATAATGAAGAAAAGGGTCAGGTTAAAGGTGAATTTATTCCAGCTGATGAAGATGGTATCTTAATGAAAGGTATTGTTTTGGCCCGGCGCGATAATTGTAAGTTCCAGCGCGACACTTACCGTGAAGTGTTGATGAATATTTTAACTCGGCAAAGTATGCAAAGTACGTTAGATATTATTGTTAAGCGCATTACTCAATTATATTGTAATACGGTCGAATGGCCCGACTTAACTATTATTCGGGGGTTAGGCTCCCATTATAAGTCCCAAACCTATTTTATGAAGATCTTTGGTGATGAATTGGCTCGGATCGGTAAGCCGGCTACTCCTGGGGAGCGTTTAGAATATGTGGTCTGTAAGAAGCCCGAAGAAGAACAACACCCCGATCATTTTAAGCTTAAAGTTAAGTTGGGGTATAAGATGCGCTTACCGGAAACCTATTTGGAACGACTGAATACGAGTGAGCATGAAAATATTGATACTTTATATTATATATTTAAGGTTATGATGAATTGTATCGAACAATTGTGGCAGATTGGCTATAATAAGGAGTTGGCTGAAATCGCCAAGAAGAATGAATATGAGGATAAATGTAAAATTATTAATTATTGTGCCAGTATGGATGAAACTCGCCGGACTAAAATGTTAGAATTATGGAATTATGCTGCCAGTTACAATTTAAATCAAGAACAAGTTATTGAGTGGGTCTATGAGAATATGTTTGAATATGAGGGTATGAAAACTAAGGCCAAAGAAGCTAAGTCGGCAGTAGTAGGTAAAAATGCCTGTAATGCTCACATCACTACTAAACCGATCAAGAAGTTGTATAATGCTGCGGTCAGACAAAATAATGGTCGGGATGATTATCTGCAATATATTAAGGTTTTGGCTACGCCTGAGGTGGCGACCGAATTAAATACCATGGTTCAATCTAAATTTAATAATAATAATGTGGTATCTTAAATAATTTATTTATATATTAGTAATATATAAAAAAATGAATTATTATATATAGAAATATTAAATTATCATAAAAATAATGTCACTTAAAATGTATATTTTATATAAAATTAAGTTATATGATTTTGGTCCGGAAGTCCAAAATTATAATACTGACACTGGTTGTATGGAAATTCGTAAGATAACTCATATCCAGTTATGGACCTTATTAGCAACATCTAACAAATTTTCATCAACATCAAAGAAAAATTGTTGGGGAATTATCTGCTTATATGCATCTAATGGATCAGTGAATGTATCAATAGCCATCGGTATCGCTAACTGTTTAGTAACTAATGGTGGATCATTATTATTATCAATAATATTATTGGCACTATCATTAGGACAACCTTCACAGTTTGTTGTAGTTAAAGATATTACTTTATTATCTTGCACTCTAAAGTATTTATTAGGAAAATCCGTTTCAAAATCAAACCGATCAAAAAATCCTCCACTTGGTTCATGATCTCTAGCATATTTTTGATGATGAATTTGTGCACAGCGGGCAGAAATAACAACATCACCAATTCTGTTATTTTCAGCCATTGAACCAGCGATACCACTAAATATTAAATTTGCTGGATCAAAATAACTAATTAACATTTGAGTAGTCATTGATGCATTACTCATACCAACACCAGATAATACTGATACAATTAATTTTCCATCTATTATACCACGTTTAAACAAGCGACCACCATAACCAATATCAGGAAACATAATTTCAAACTTTTTATTTAATTCAAATTGCTCTGAAGCAAATGCTGAAATAATAGCAAAATCATATTTTAATAAATGTTTTACTACTTTACATTTATAGTATTTTTTGCCATTTTTACAACATTTAATTTTTTCTTTCTTTAATAAATAATTAGGTATTAAATTGTTAATACCTAATCCTTCAACAGGAGTTTTAAAATCAAAATCATTAATATCTAATCCCATTTTAAAATATTAAAATTTTTAAAAAACTTATTAAAATTTAATAAGTTTTTTAATCAATTTCAATCTCAATAATTTTTACCTCCTCTGGCTTATTAGTAATAGAATCAATGTTTGAAGCATTATGTACCAACAAATATTTTTCATTATAGTGTTGCCTAAAGTAGTTAAAGACCTTTACATAGTAAGCATGTACTAACTTTTCATCATCACTCAACTTATTAGTATCAATATCATGTAGAGGCTTGTGTGAATAATAAAAAAAGTGTCATTTTAATACCATGTGGTGTAAGTGAAGCACCAATATCATTCAACTCATTGCAAGCTTTTAATTCATGCTTACCTTTGACCCAAATAGAAAAAGATACACCTACATTGCACTCCAGTTTAAAACCAGTTTCCTTGTCATAGCGCTGCAAATCATATTCGCCCGACTGGTTAGGATCAATCTCGGCGTACAGATCAAATTTAGTATAATACATTAATTTTAATTTCTAAACGTATATTTATACTAATGTATTATATATTTATTAATTATCATTATCTGTGATTATAAATGATGACATATCTTGATTATTAAATTTGTTATTTAAATTACTAGGAAATGTTGCAGATACACTGTTTCTAAATTTAATAGCAGTGCTGTTTTGATCGATGGTTATATTACTTATTGTTTTTGGATTAACTGAAACTTGTGATGATGAATATATAATATATGCACTATCTCCTTTGTATAATATATTATTTGTTGTATATTTACCAATTTTCTTAGAATTATCAAATAATGCAAATAATGTTTTAGGTATTACACTAAATATAAATTTAACATCAATATCATGGGTATCTTCATATAACTTTGAATTCTTAATATTAAATCCAATTGATTCAGATGATGATTCAATATCAAATGAATTTAATTCAAAACCATCAGGATTATTACTAAAATAAATATTAGAATTAATTATATTATATGAAGTTTTACCATTATTAAAATCTTTTGGTTGATATATTGGACCAATAACATTTAAATCACAATTAACACAATTAAAATTACCGTTAGAGTAAGGATTATCCTCATTAGGATTTAAGTTTTGATTATTAATACTAATAAATCCTATTCCTATATTTGATCTAGTATTATTTTTGAAATTTGATATATTATTTGGTATATTAATATTAAGTTGAGGAATATCACATTTATACATATTTGAAGTATTTGTAATCGACATAATTGTAAAATTATTAAATATATTATTAATAATTTTACAATTATCTAATTGTACTGAGGCAGATCCAAAATTATCATTTCCGATTGAATAACAACCTTCAATATTACTATTACTTAAAATTATAAAATTAATATTGGATAATGATGAATAAATTTCACAATTATTACCATTTAATAAACCATTTAATGATACTGTATTTAAAGTACAATTTATAAAATTAGTAATACTATTTATTGTACATTGTGAAAAATTTATATTTGATGTAGAGTATGAATTTATATCAATTTCTGTTAAATTTTCTATAAATTTAACTTTGTTATTAGCAATATCTATAATATCGGAAGATACAGGAGATACAAAAGATACAATTTCATTATTTGAATTAAATTCAATATTATTTATTGGAAAAAAAGTAACACCAGAAACAGCCACAGATATAAACTGAATATTATTACTTTTTAATTTAGTTGTTTTAACAAAATATTTATTTGCTATAATTTTACCGGGAACAGGTTCTGAACTTAAAATGTTTACATTTTCACTAGTATGTGTAGCACCAAGTATTTCAGTGTTATTTTTAACAATATCTTTGTTAATTGTATATTTACCTTTTTCTAAAATAATATGAGCACTATTATTTAAACTACTAACATTTAATGCTGAATCTAATGTCTTTTTAGGACACTTTTTATTTAAACCCGTATTTTTATCATTACCATTAATAGAATCAACATATATAGCAACATCTAATTCATTCGTAACTAATTTTGATTCTATTAAACAATATTTTTCTTTGCTACATATATTTTTCTTGCATTTACATTTTTTCATTTTATTTTTTTAAATAAAATTATTTTTTAAATATTTTTTAAATAAAATTATTTTTTAAATATTTTAGGCAAAAAATTATTTAAACTAAATATTTTTTAAATAATATGGTAATTTTATTATATAAATTTTGTCCTAATGTAATTCATTAATAAAACTTTTGATAAAATTCTCTTGCACTCGAGTTTGTATTGCTCCTGGTCTTCATTAATGATTTAGGTCAATTTTTAATTGATTATGCTGAACAATCCTTAAGATATGAAGAAGCCAATTATACCAATTGTTATGATTATGATATATTAAATTTTAATGAACCCACTCCCTTTATTGATATTTATACTCAATATATTAAAGATAGTGATTTTGCTGATCCTGATATCAATCGAGCTTTATTTAATTTAAATAATACTGAACAGAAATTACGTGCTGAATATCCACCCTTATTAGTGGGTAATACTGAATATATACCTGAAACCTTACCGGTTTATGCTATTGCTAATATTATGTTTCTGAGATATGATTTAAGTGTTGATACTAATAATATTTCGGGTTTTATTGTCAATAAATTAGGTCATCAAATTAGGGTTAAGCAGCGCGGTATTACTCTGATCAAAACCAAGCAGGTTTGGTTTTATCAAACCAAACAGGGTTGTTGTGAAAAAGGGTGTACCCGTAATAAACAAATCACGCAAGCTAAAATCAAACGCGATAAGCGAACCAATATTACGCAACAGATCAAAGATGAATTAGACCTATTATATTCTTAATATATAAAAAAAAATGAATTAAAATTTATATTTTTTTGAGAATAAGCTAAAAATAAATTTAGTTGTAATTAAATGTATATTTTATATCAAATTGGCCTGGAAGATTTTAATGACGATGAGGAAAAGTACAATCCGCATACTGGCTGTGTGGAATGTCGGGATGTTAAACAAATTAGACTATGGGTCAAAGGTACATTAGAATCGGATGGTAATAGAGAGGTACTTGATTATAAATATCAAAACCAAATTAGGAGTTATTTGCAGCAAAAATATCCTGATAACAATATATATGATATATACATGAACGTCGAAAAGACGCAGGAAAATATTCCTCTCGTTTTTGTGTTAAACGTGGAATAAAAAAGTATTCTAGAATAAAAAAAATGATTTGGAATATAATCATTTTTTTTAGAAATTAAAACATAATGCTTAATTTCGATGAATCGTTTACGGTGCAAGATGTGCAACAAATTTTTGTGCTGGAAAAATTTCCCGACTTTGTTGACCAGGTTAAAATTAATAACACTTATTTTGTGCAAATCAAGGATAAGGATAATAATATTATTCCAGTAGAAACTATTATTAAGTATGTTAAGGCTGAATACATCCTACAAACTCGAACCGACGTTAAGTATCAGGATGGCCCAACTTTTACTTATTTTACAAAATCATTTAGCCAGATGCGTAAAACTGGCGATAGTGGAGTAATCACCAGTCCGGATTATGATGTTACAAAATATGATTATTTTTGTATTTATCATATTAGTGAAATCCTAATGGCCTGTTTTACTGAAATATCGCGGCGTCAGAAAAATCAACGGTCTAAAAACATGCAATTTAGGCTACAGGATAATGTTATTACCGCCATTCATTATATTAGGACAATTATAGATGATAGGTCCAAATATAATGATGAGCATAATCAACAAAATTTTTATTTTGTGGAAAAAGGTCTGGCCCAGCAGATTTGGCAGCAATCTTTTGAACTAAATAGGCATTTGGATCAATTTAAGTTTAATTCAAAATACGATGTGCTGTGGGAAATACAAACTGGTCGGCAAGATATTCGGGTATACGATTTTGATGCTATTGATCTAATTAGTAATGACTATCAAAGTATCGATAATTTACTAATCTTTAATGATAGCAATACTATTTTCATGTTTAAAGATCAAGATGAAAAACTGTACTATCTTAACCAAGATAAATAAATTATAAAAAAAAACGTATTTAAAAACTTATTTATGTATATAAAAAAAATTATGTAGGTAAATCAGTATTAATAAAAAAAAAATATATTATATAATATATTTTTAATGGCCCCCGCTAGCGTGAATAGCTCGCGCTTGTCGCAAGGCTTTTTGATAGGCGGCTTGTTGATCAGTAGAATCATTTATGTGAATTATTATAATAATTCATTAATATTTTTTACCGCTATTACCATATTGATAAAAATGTCCGTCTTTATCTTGATCTTTATGAATTGGCATTTTTAAATTTATTATTTAAAATATAAATAAAAAAATATTTTTTTAGGTGGTATCACGGGAAATAAATGTACCTCCACAACTAATTTTATAATTAGGACTATAACCTATTTCATATATTATAATAGGAGTATCTATTGAAATATTATTAGTTTTATTTATTATTACTACGGTATTATTAACTAAACCTAAAATATAATCAGATGTTGTTAAATAACCATTATTTAATGTAAAACTTGTGCCACTAGCGGTTAAAGTAATTGGGTTTCCTGAACTAGGATTAGTTGGAATAGCCCAAAATAATGTTTTAGCATTATTACTTATTTTAATAGTAGTATTATTAGTAATAGTTAATCGCCATTCCATATTTTTATCCATTGGAAAAACACTATCATCAATATATTTAATTGCTGAAGATATAATATTATTACTACTATTAATAGTTAAACCATTTATACCACTTGGATCATAACTTAATATTGGTAAAATTTGCCCTTTATAGTTTTTAGCATAACTATTTATAAATGCGGTTAATGGAACCGGATTACGTAAAGTGCTATTAAATAAATCAACTAAATTTAATATACTTTTACTACAGTCATTCAACTGGTCAGTTTTATTAATATTTTGTACATCACTGTAAATTAAGGCCGCAATTATACCTATAATAATTATAAATGCAATTAAATACAGGTATAAATAACTAGATTCAGCCATTTTTTTTATATTTATAAATAAAATAATTTTTATTATAAAATTTAAAAAAAATTTAGTTTTAAAAAAAATGTGGCAGCAATTAATTTTATTAACATTAATAATTATTATTATAATACTTATTATATTTTTATATTGCACTGTAAATGAAATTACTCCCCATCAAATATTATTTTCAAATAACTATGGTTATAAATTTAATGAAGAATTATTTCAATGTTCAGAAAGCGATTATTTACATAAAGTTAAATCAGGTTATGATATTATGCAACAAAAATCTTTAACTATTGTTGGATTAGCTTATAATATTGGCCCCAAAGTTAAAATGTTGGTTAAAAGATTACAACATATTAAACAATATTGGCAAGATTTTAATTGTGTAATATATTGTTATGATAGTACTGATG
>Ga0114930_10001981_pt1 | contig 18847 bp, 11 predicted proteins | sample AnhtaG_FD_87300 | JGI IMG/M metagenome (GOLD analysis project Ga0114930, IMG submission 87300) | Deep subsurface microbial communities from Anholt, Denmark to uncover new lineages of life (NeLLi) - Anholt_01485 metaG | ecosystem: Environmental > Aquatic > Marine > Oceanic > Sediment | place... | reverse complement strand
GAAGCAGGTCATGGTCGTTTTCTTCTATAATTATTCGATATTCATGGCCGCGATCTTTGAACGCCGCCCCCCAGTCGCGCATCGAATACTGAAGATAGGTGGTGAAGCGGCTGGTGAGACCCAACACACGCAGTCGTTTCTTTCGATCCGGCTCAAAGCGCTCCTTCCACTGAGGTGGCGGTAGAAGAGCGTAATAGCGATGAACGGCTTCCCGCCTCTCGCGGTCCTTCTGTTCGAGTGCGGCGGCCCGGGGCTGAAGCGCTTCATACGCCTGATTGCACAGTGCCTCTCCAGAAGAGGTCAACCGGACCGCAAACTCCGGAGCCGGCAGACCGGGGCGCTGCTCAAAGTAAGCCACGAGTCGATCAATACAATTCGTACCGACGAAAACATCGGTGCGTTCGTGACAAAGCCGCTCTATCGAGTCAGATACGTATAGGGTAATGCCGAACGCCGCGACGTCCGCCTCGATCACGTAGATGCGGGGACTGAACGTCAGGAACATCTTCTGTGTCGCGCCGAACACCTTGTTAAACAACGCACCGAACCGGTCCCCCGCAACCAGGTACGGGCCGCAAAACAGCGCCTTGGGATTGTGAGGCAACTTCGCGCTCACCAGTACGCGGTTCACATCGCTAAGATCGGGCAGCCAGCGTCGCCGGCCATCCGGGGAGCGCGTCGCCACTTGAAAGCCCCCGTTGGACGTGCGGTAGAGTTCATACTCCCGGGGGATGCTCCGAAACACCGCATCGTGTCCACGCATCTTTGGGAACCTTTCGTACAGCCGTGCTATGTTGGATTCGAATTGGGCCTGGAGTGAACCCCACGCAACGCGTCCGGATGGTGCCCGGGCGATCTTCTCGCGCAGAGCCTGGACCTCGGGTTGGGAAAGGAGCTCGCTACTTGTGCTGCGGAGCAGATCTCGGGCCGGACCAATCAGCCCAAGGGCAATGTACGAGCGGCATACCTGCAGCGTGAGTGCTGCATCATCCGGATCGGTCTCGAGGTGGCCCAGTGCCGCGTTTAGAAAGGCGTAGTGGTCGCCCTGCTCGGGCTGCCCATCTAGCTCCCTGATCGCGCCTAAGCTCTTAGATTGGGCTGTAGACTGACTTTGCCCCATCATCTGTCGTCGCTGTGGGTGCCGGCTGGTGGACGACAATTCATTCCGTCTATTGCGTGCTTCTGTTATCGGAACTGAGTCGGCGGGTCATCAGGCAAACTTGTCCTTCTCGAAAACCGTGCCCGCTGTGAATCCCAGGGGAGCCCTGAGCAGAGACTGGACGCGCAAAGCAGGGGCCGGCTTTTGGCCGGCCCCTGCCATCCCTTTCGTATTTACTCTGACTGCGCTGGGCTACCCGGGGGCAACGATCTCGATAGTGTCCGAAGCCTCTGCCAGCAAGCCGGCCGTTCCAAACACCCGGACGGTGACCTGAAAGGTCTGCTCAACACCGGCGCTGACCGTCATAACACCGGTATCCTGGTCGACCGTCACCTCAATGCCCTCCGGTAGTTGACCGTTATCTTCAGCGGCCGGGAAGAACAACACTTCCCGATCGGAGGGCGCCCCGGTAATCGTCAGAATGGGTTGCCCCGTCTCAGAGTTGTTGTCGTCGTCCAAATCCAGCGCCCCAGCCTCACCCACGGTGATTGTGCTCGGCAGGTCGAACACCACATCAGCGACCTGAATCGGCACCGTGACAGACCCGGTGAGTGTGCCAAGCGAACAGCCCTCGGTGATTGTCACGGTGAACTCCAGATCGGTGGTCTCAGTCACGTTGGGCGCCGTGAAGGTGACGCCACCAAGCCCTTCGGGGGTAAGTGGTGTGACCGCTGGGATGTTACCTTCATTCTGCTCCCATTCGGCCGGGTCGAGCCAGTCGGTTGGCACCGCGTCACCAAGGCTGAGCGTCACGGTGTCTCCAGGACCGGCCGCACCGCTGCTTTTCGTTGCTACTTGCTCGGTCTCCGAGAAGTCACGAAGTATGAAACCGACGGTGGCCTCTCCATTTGAGTACCCGGTCGCCGAAGCGGTGGCTGTGAACGAAAAGATCTGATCGCCCTGATCGGGCTCGATCGGGGACGTGAAGAGGGCGGTTCCGTCACCATTATCTGTGAAGTGGTCTTGATCAAGTTGGGGCCCTCCGGTCTGCGTCCACACTACGTTGCTTCCAGTCGGGGCAGTCACTGCCACAAGAGTGATCTCTTCGCACGGGAACGTGAATCCACTGCCGGGCTGAATCGTGACCTCGACGGGGTCAGGCGGAGGAGGAGGACCATCACCGTTATCCTCGCAGGCGTCGCCCACGCCATCACCGTCTGCATCAGCCTGGCCAGGGTTGTAGTCATACGGGCAGTTATCGCAGACGTCACCGTAATCATCGTCGTCGGTATCCTTCTGGTTGGCATTGGCCTTGTTGAGGCAGTTATCGCAGAGGTCACCGATACCGTCGCTGTCCGCGTCAGCCTGCAGTGCATTGGCGTGGTTGGGGCAATTGTCGCAAGCGTCGCCCAGTCCGTCTCCGTCGTTATCAGCCTGACTGGGATTGGGCTCATCCACGCAATTGTCGGCGTCATCGATTACCCCGTCGGTGTCCTCGTCGCCCTCGCAGGCATCACCAATGTCGTCCTGGTCAGTGTCGTCCTGGTCCTGGTTGGTCACAAAGCGGCAGTTGTCGCACACATCGCCGACGCTGTCGTCGTCTGAATTGAGCTGATTGTTCGGCCCGGCCGTCGGACCGTTGGGATTATCCGGGCAGTTGTCACAGACGTCACCGACTCCGTCCCCGTCGGTATCGACCTGGTTATTTGGACCGTCCGCCGGACCGTTGGCATCATCCGGGCAGTTGTCGCACACGTCGCCCACACCGTCGAGGTCGGAATCGGCCTGATCCGGGTTATTGACATTTAGGCAGTTGTCATCCGGGTCGGGCCAGCCGTCACCATCGCGGTCGCCCTCGCAAGCGTCCCCCACACCGTCCCCGTCGCTGTCCGTTTGGTCTTCATTGGGATCATTTTCACAGTTGTCACAGGCGTCGCCGACGCCATCCTCATCGGCATCGTCCTGATCGGCGTTGGCCCTAGTGGCGCAGTTGTCGCAGGCGTCACCGACGGCATCCCCGTCGGCATCGGTTTGGCTGCTGTTGGGGTCGTCGGTGCAGTTGTCGCACACATCGCCCACACCATCGCCATCGCCATCGGCCTGATCGGAATTGGCGATGTTGCGGCAGTTGTCACTGACGTTTCCGATCCCATCACCGTCGGCGTCGCCCTGACCGGGGTTGGGCTCCGTCGGGCTGTTGTCGCACACGTCACCCACGCCGTCGCTGTCGGTATCCTCCTGGTCTGCGTTGGCGTCGCTGACGCAGTTGTCGCAAGCGTCGCCCACCCCGTCATCGTCGGCATCCGCCTGATCCGGATTGGCGTCGTCCGGGCAATTGTCGATTGCGTTGATGATGCCATCGTTGTCATCATCGCCCAGGCCGGTCCCGCCGCCACGACAGCCGCCGCCGAGGTTCCCACAACCGATCATCACACACAACGCCGCCGCAGAGCAGATCCCCAGCAGACGAAACAGCATGCCACCACCACCAAATCTGTTCTCAAGACTCATGTTGCACCTCAAAACCAGGATGTTCCGCTCGGAACGTTATTCAAACCACGGAGCCCGCCCCAACCGTACGCCACAGACCTCGACCAACCGCTTACAGCAATATAGCAACCGGACTCGCCCGGAACAGGTGGGGCGCAACGTCCGATCTGGTCACCAACGGCCGCAACCTTGCGCATACTCATCGCGCGCCTGCTGCACCACTGCCAGTATGGCAGCGGACAGGACAGTGCCGCGTGCTGCGTTTATCGGCCACCATTAACCTCGACCTACCATGTTATTCCGCGGTTGATCCCCTTGCGCAGTGCCCCAGTATCGTAGCCGGCCAACTTCGAGAGAAGCCACAGAGCAACATTCTGGTTGGGAAGCCCCGCTACGGCAAGGGGACGAATGATGCCAGCAGTGAAGCGTCGGCGAAGCCCGAGAATGCATGAATTACATTGCCGCTTTACCAAGCTATTTGGCCCCAGCAGTTGCACGCGTGGGGGAGAGCTGCTCAGGGCTCACCGAAAGCGTTTACCGCCTGTCAGGATGCTGCCAGCAGCACGCTTTGGCCAGCGGTGTTACGGTCTACTGGCGCGGCAGTAAGGTGCGAGTGATTTCTGCCGCGTGCCTTTGTGGAGACGCGTCGCCCCATCGTACGCACAAGACATGAGGGGACGCCGCGATGACCCCTCGTCCGGTTGGGTCTCGTCCTTGACCGCTTTGGCGGTTCTTGGTATGTTTTGCGCTTGTGATTCAAGTTTTAGGAGCTTGAAACATGTCAAGGTACGGGTCGATTCGAATAGGTGTTATTGTTGGCGGGACGGTTCTGATCCTGGTCGGGTCCGCGTGGGCTCAGCCTGACGCCGGGGGGGATCTTGTAGTCCACGAGACCGGTTCGGGTGTTGCACTGAGTCTCGGCGAGGCTGATCCTTTCCACATCACCGAGAATCAGGTCGTAAACGCCAGACTCGTTGAAGTCCCCGATTCATCTGTACGGTTGGCGCTGTGGGAAGAGATCTTACTTACCGGGGAAATGATACCCTACTACGGAATCAGCCTCGACGGTCAGGAGATGGTACGTGTGCGCGAAACTTCGTACACCCTGAAGCTGCGCTACGCTCATTTTGATCCGGCGCAGACGACACCGGTGGTAGATTCTTCCTTGGCTGCCGACTCCGGTAGCAACCTTTACATTGTTCAGTTTGTCACCCAGCCGCTCGAAGAATACCGTGCAGCCATCAGACACCTTGGCGGGACGATTTATAACTACCTTGTTAACCATTCATACATCGTGAGGATGAGCCCGGCGACCGGAGACGAGGTCGCCGGCCTGGCGTTCGTGCGGAGTGTCACCCCGTTTCACCCGGCCTACCGGCTTTCCGAGCATCTCGTTGAGGAGCTGGCGACGGGTGTCTGTACAGAGGAAACACGCAAGTATTCGATCCTGGTGTTTGAGCGCGGCAGGCACCAGCAGGAGATCGTGGCCGACCGGATTACCTCCCTCGGCGGGATCGTCTATCTGATCAGTCCGGGCGGCTTCCGCATGGAAGCCACACTCACGCTCGATCAGGTCCATGTGATTGTCGGAATGGACGAGGTCATGTTCGCCGAGGTTGTCAGTGAGCCCGCGGAGTTCATGGACATCGCCCGCCAGATCAGTGGGGCCGTATATATCGAGAATCAGACCGGTTTCACCGGCCAGGGTGTCCGCGGTGAGGTCATGGAGTGGTTGGGGCTGAGGACCGACCATGTCGCCTTCACGAACGTGACAATCCACTGCCAAAACTGGGAGAACACAGACCCAGACCATGGGACAAAGGTCTACGGGAGTGTTTTCGCACAGGAGACGCAGGAGGCGCCGAACGACGAGATCAAGGGGATTATTCCCGACGCCGACGGGATTTTCATTTCACGGTTGTGGATGGACTATCCCCCGCCCGCCGGCTGCTTGCTGACCCGCGACAAGGCCACCAGCCAGTTGGTGGGGTCCGTGTGCTGCGCGGAGGATCCCCAATGCCCCTACGAGGCCGTCTTTCAGACGAACAGTTGGGGGCACATCTGCATGCCATCTGGACCACCATCATGTGAGGCCTCATTGAATTACACGAGCGTCTCACGGGAGATGGATTCGATCGCCTTCAAGTATGACCTCTTGATCTGCCAGGCCCAGGCCAACTGCGGGGATCCAGAGGCCAACCCCCAGTGCCATGATGGGCTCGGAGAGGCTGGGGAGAGGCAGTCGGCGGAAGAGGCCTGGGCGAAAAATGTCGTTTCCGTTGGCGGGATCAAGCACCTGGACACACTAGGTCGCGAGGACGACAACTGGTGCGCATGTACACCCGGCGAGGGCTTCTGCAATTATGGCTGCGCCACCAGGGGCCCCGCTGCCGATGGGCGCGTCAAGCCCGACCTGATTCACTTTTACGACAACATTCTCACGACGTGCTACGATGATGTCGACTGCTACACCGACGGCGAGGGCGAGAATCCAGGACCCTTCGGCGGGACCAGCGGGGCCACACCGATCACCTGCGGGTACTTCGGCCTGCTGTTCCAGATGTGGCATGAGGGCGTGTTCTGTAGCTTCGGCGGCGGTAATTCGGTCTTTGAGGACCGCCCCCACGCAGCGACTGCCAAGGCCCTGATGATAAACACCGCCTACCGCTACCCGCTCGACCAGGAGGACCTGAACCGGGCCAACCTGGGTTGGGGGATGGTGGACGTGCAGAGGCTATACGATGAGGCTGTCAAGATGCACATCGTCGATCAGACCAGGAGGGTCTTAAACCTGGGAACCGCGCGGTACTACGTAACGGTTCCCGAAGACCAGCCTGAATTGCGGGTGACACTGGTCTACGCCGATCCGCCAGGGGTCCCTTTGTCGGACGTGCATACCGTCAACGACCTGAACCTGAAGGTTACCTCACCTTCTGAGCTGGTCTATTGGGGCAATTGCGGGCTATTCGAGAGCAACTGGTCCAGTTCGGAGTGTGATGGCCCAAACCCACCAAACCCTCATCACCCATCGGACCCGGAGGCCCCGGTTCTCGATGTGGTCGAGAACGTTTTCCTGCAGGCTCCGGAACCGGGAAAGTGGACGATCGAGGTCATAGCCGAAAACATTACCGAGGATGCACACGTTCTGTACCTCAACGACGATCCCACGGAGTGTTGTAATAAATCGCAGGAGGATTGCGTCGAACCCAGCCCGACGGACGCCGATTTTGCCCTGGTGGCCAGCGGGGTATTAGGGTCTTGCTGTCTCCCGTCTGGGAATTGCATCAATACGACCTGTTCTGACTGCCAGCGGGAGAGGGATGCGTACTTTCGCCGTGATCATACTTGTTCGACGCATTGTCCCACTCAGTACTGAACGGCCCCCGGCCCGCCTTGACGAGACGACGGAGGCCATCCTGTGCACTTTGATGCAGCGTCATTTTGAGGAGTCTCAGAGATGTCAGGGAACGCATGTTGCAGCGGCTTGAATCGGGAGGTACATCTTGCACTGACCCCGCTGGTCCGAGGGGTCCTTGTCCTCGGTGTGCTCGTGTCCCACCCGGCGCTCGGTCAAACACGGGTGGCGGTCATCGGGGACACTGGAGGTGCGATAAACTGGTGTACGCTACTGCAGCAGAACGGGTACGAATGCTACAACCTGCCCGGAAGCGGTCCCGATGGGCCGCTTGACAATTACGACGTCGTCATTCACGTCGGTACCTGGGCCGATCCTGAAGGTATGCTTGCCGACTTCATGCGGGCGGGGAAAGGTGTGATTACCTGGTCCACTGTACCGGACATCCTCGGGATTCGAACGGACCCGACGGTTCAGGCGTGGATCGGGGCAAACACCTGGGCACAGGCCTCTGGACAGCTTGTTACGGCGACCCGTGATCCGATCCTGGGAACACTTCCCGTCGGAACCGTCGTGGCGGACTGCTTCTTCTCGCTCTGTACCATCCTTCAGGACACCTCGGGGCATCCCGGCGCGAAACCCCTGGCGACTTTCGGATGGCCCGGAAGCGGCGGGATCGGAATACTGCGAAACACCTGGGAGGGCGGACAGTCGGTCTATTTCACTGAGAACATTGGCCCTGTCCCTGGCAACCCGCAGGATGAGGAGATCATTCTCAACGCAGTAAGGGTACTCAGCCAGCCCATCCCCGCCGTTTCCGAATGGGGCCTGGTGGTGATGACGCTCCTCGTCCTGGCGGCGGGGTTGGTGGTGCTCAGGCGGCGGCGGGTGACCGCAGCGTAAAACAACGGATTCTGATCACCGTGTTAAGGGGCAGCGTTTACTCCTCGCGCTGCTTGAGCGGGAACACCTCATGTAGGCCTTTGTCCTTCTGCTCCTCGTAGTTGAACGACTCGAAAGTCGGGCTCTTGTCGTTGTGGCATCCGGTGCAGACGGACTCATCAACCTTCTTCAGGCCGACCGCATAAACCTCCTCGACCTTGTACATCCTCTTGGACTTCTTGATCTCTTCTAAGACCTTGATGTAGGCGCTACCCGGCCCATGGCAGGACTCGCATCCGACGCCCTCGAGTTTCTCGGCCTTCTTAACGGCTTCCTCATCGGCGGCGTCGGGGACGAAGTATCCGCCGGGCTGGCCGTAGCCCGTGCTGTGACACGCCAGGCATCCTTCGTCCTTGATGTAGTCCTTGGCCGGATCGAGGCTGTGCTTCTGCTTGGCCTCGCTGGCCTGGCCTGGCTTGAGGGGTTCAAAGGTTTTGGCCTTCAGTGTCTCCATCCAGCTCTTGTACTCTTTGTTGTGACACTTCCTGCACTTCTTGTTGCCCACATACTCGTACTTGGTCTCACCCTCACCGGATAGAGCCGGCAAAGCCGTCGCCGTTGCGGCTACGTCCGACTCATCGCCGGCAACCGCCGGTGAGACGAGATCCACCTGCCAGTACGTCAAGCCTACGCCGACTGCCACAAGCCCCATGAAGATCGTCAATCGAGTTTTCATAGCGTTATCCTTAACAAATCAGGAAACGGAACAGACAACCCAGCGATACGCCCCGCGGGCTTTGGGCATAATACGGACTCTGGTCAATGATTGCAATTGGAATTTGGTGAGGCGAATACTCAAGCAGATACGGGACACTGCGCAACCTCCTCCGATAGTGCGTGGCCTTGCGATGAGGTGGACGGAGCCAACGTCAAGCGGAGGAGGCCCGTCGTTCTCCGCGGCGCCCGGATTCGTGAAACGGTGCGTTGGGTAAGATCCTTCCTTGCCGGAGTGAGCTGGCCAAGGTGAGGCCGGTTGGACGAGCATAAGCCCCTGCGAACACACTACGAGATGAACCGGGTACGAGCTCCAGTTGCTTTGAAGGATCAGGGTCACCCTATTGTCTGACGATCACATATCTGAGCATCACGACTGGCGCGGAGTCCGACAACCCGACTACAGGGCTAATCCGGCGGAGAAGGGACTTGGCGGCCGTGACCTGTGAAGCCAAGGGTGGCACCGGCAAGGCTTGTATGGCGGCCGCCCCCAGCACATTGCCGGTTGTGGCGCACCATTTGCGGAAGCCGGCAGATGTATGCACCGATAAACGGGACATGGAAACGCCCATTGAACTTGGCGATCTGGGTCCTGCCGGCGCGGCGGCCTCGTGGGAGAATCACGCCCGGCTCGCTCTACTTAATGAGCTGTATGCCTACAACCACTGGCTGTTCGATAAAGTACGCCTCTTTATCAAGGACAGCGTGTGCGAAGTCGGTTGCGGGACCGGCAACATCACCCAGTTCTTGCTGAACCATGAGCAAATCGTGGGGATCGAGCCCTTTGGCCCCTCCTTGGAGAAGGCCCGGCGGCGGTTCGCAAAGCACCTCAACGTGGAGTTCGCCAATTGCCGGCTGGACGACAGTCCAAACGAGCTTGTCCCGGCAAAGAGCTTCGACACCATTCTTTGCATGAACGTTCTTGAACACATCGAGGATGATGCTGACAGCCTGCGACGCATGCTGCAGCTCTGCCGGAGCAACGGCAACGTGGTGGTTTTGGTCCCTGCCCATATGAGTGCTTTCGGGGGGCTGGACCGGGCGGCCGGACACTTCCGTCGATACAATCGACGATCGCTCAGACGCGCCTTTGAGCAGGCCGGCCTGATCGTGACCGACAGCTTCTATATGAATGCACTGGGCTATTTCGGCTGGCTGTGGTACGGACGCATCCTTGGTCGTGAGCAGCTCCCGGCCTCGGGTGCGCGGCATTTCAACCGGCTCGTTCCGTTGCTCGACGCCTTCGAGCGGATCATCCCACCGCCGTTCGGGCAATCACTGGTGATGGTAGGCACGCCGGAGCGTCAATGATCCATTCGGCGAAGAGCGCCCGTGTGATCTTCGGCATCCCATAGGTCGGGATGTTCAGGACACGCCGGTTGCAGCCGATCACCGGTCAGCAAGACCAGCAACGGCTCTCCCTCCTCATTCTCCCTGCCCCTTATATCGTCCGTGGGTTGGACAGCCGCGGAGACGGGTGACGCACGTTCCCAGGCTCTAAGTTCGGCACGCGGCAACGGAACGCCATAATCCCAGGACTCGGGCACGCCGGTGAGCTGCAACGGAGTAGCCATCAGATAGGCGTTTTCTGGCCGTGGCAGCGGCCTGCGCCGAGACACGATATCCACACTGGCGTTGCGCCACCAGGGCTGTGCCTGTCCGTCAACAGCCACGCGAAGCCGCGATCGCAAGTCCGGGGGAAACAGGATGCGGTAGCGCAGGTACAGCGAGGCTGGCATGAAAATCTCGCGCTGATCATTCCATTCCGTCAGGGCTACAAGCCGCTTTACGGCATCTCCGAGGCGTTTGGTGGGGCGGTTGCGAAAACCGTTCAGCTCCTTGGGGTTGGTGTAGGCCAGCATGACGATCGCGACGAATACAAGCGGCCACCCGCGCCGGACCCAACTCAGCGATGGAGTAAGGTTGAGCGTCCGGTGAGCCAACCACCCCAAACACAAGGCAAATGGGACACAAGCGGTCAGGATGGCACGGCCGTCAAAGAACGGATAGGGCTGCAATCCCTCCTTGATCCTCACCGGTGTGAGGGCCAAAAACAGGTACGTTGCGATTGCCCAAACGGCAAGACCGCGCCCGGGGCGGTTAAGCAAAAGTACCAGGCCGGCGGCGGGCCAAAATGCAATCGCCAGCAGACCCCACCCCGATGTCGAGGGGTGAAGAATCAACGTGAGCCGGCTCCACGCGAGCTTTGCGAAACCGGCAAGGCCCTCAGTGCCGGAGGCCATAAACAGATGATCCGCCGATTGTGCATTCCGGAGTGCGTGAAGCTTGAACCAGAAGTCGTCGGCCACCCATACGTAAAACAGTCCCTGGATGAAGAACAAGGCTATGCAGCCCAGCGCCACTGACGCCAGGCTCAAAGTCCGGATGCAACGAGTATCACTTCGCCATGTCCAGACGATAAAGACCACACCGATGCCCGTACTCACGCTGAAGATCTTGGCGGAGGCGGCAAGTCCGAGGGCCAGGCCGCACGCCGCTGCGTACATCAGCGCTTGTGGAAGACGACGCTCGCGGGTCAGCGCAATGGTCAGCAGGATAGCCACCGTCGTCCAAAGGCAAGCATGCACATCCGGGTAAGCGGTTGTGGAAAGCACGCGGAAGTAGGGAAGCACCGAGACCACTGTGGCCGCACATAATCCTTCCCACCATCCCCACACCATCCGCCCCAGGACGGCCACCACCACAACACAGAGCATAGAAGCGACGACCATGGGCAAGGCGACCGCGGTGGGACTATCGCCAAACAACCGGATCGATATTGCAATTGGAATGATAACGCTCATCCGCGCGGAGTGATGATGCACACGTTGAATCTTCTCGCCCGCAAGGACCTGCTCGGCTGCAGAATAATACGACGCATCGTCAGACCCCAACCATCCGGTTGGGTCCAGGATGCGTACCGCGGCCGTCAGGATCATAAGCGTAGCGAACCACAGAATGATCCATGTCGTTACGCGTTCGCGGCCTTTGAGGGGACCTTCGCGTGATGTATGAGCGGCCGTAACCATAGTTGTTGGCAGTGCCACAGGGGCTTCCGTCTGGTTTCTCGTTTGAAGCGCAGACTGCCTGCACATACGGACCGAGGGAAGCTCGTAAATCCGATAATCTTTCGGCGGGTCAGAGGGCATTCTTGAAAAAACACGGGCGGTGCCTGCAGATGCCGGTCCTTATATCGCGGAAGAACGGGGCTTCTCTTTGAAAGGTCTGTCAGAAAACGACCGGCGGTGAGAAATGAATGCCATTCGCTACCTGCAATGCTTCGGCAAACCAGGGGTAACGGGCTTTCGAGGACTCAATGTCACCCGTGAGTATCCAATGTGGACCGACTGCTTGCACCTGCATGCCAATCTCACAGTACTCTCCGCCCACGATGCGGCAAAACACCACCGTTCCTGCGAAGTGTGTTCGCGTCTTGTCGGGTCCGGCGATGACCGCTTCGATTGGGCGCCCCGTTGGGATGGCCTCGGGCATTTTCGCGATGATGGATAGGCCGCGGAAGGAAGTATTACAGGTTACGACGTCCAGGATTCTCTTTCTTGGCCCGTCCTTGCCAAAGACCCATAGCTCGCACGTCGTACATGACCGGCGGCGGGCCTCAGCCCGACGTTCCACATCGAGGTGTTCAACGTTCGTATTGTTGACGTTGTACTCGTGGACCATCTTCGTCAAAACCTTTTTCTGTCAACGGTAGCGGCGGCCTGACACCACCGCAGGTCACGAAGGTGTTTGGATATTCTTGCGCTCCGTTCCCACTCCTCCGATCGTCCGAAATACGACCCGATCAAGCCTGGCCAACACGAAGATCCGCACCATACGCAGACGCAGCACTTGGCGTTGCAACGTTTCGACTGGTTCAAGCTGCAGGTGCTTTCCAAATCATAGGCTTGGGTTGGACCGCAGACAATCACGGTGAGGACCTTTTAGGTCCAACCAGGATGCGGACACACTACGAACGCACGTTCCCGGACTATCTTGACGGCTTCGGATTCTACCGTGTCTGAATCATCAGTTGCCCGCCATCTGTCGGAGCCATGTCACCAACACACAACCGATAATCTTCCGTCCCAGTACGGCAACCGCACAAGTACGATTCGTAACGTATACTCTCGGGTAGTTGTCAGTCCCGATCCGAATCCTCAGGCAGAATAGGGAGCCTATCGATGGAGAGTAACGATAATCGGGAAAGCACGGCGAATCATGGTGGCTGCAATCGTCGACGGCAGTACCTCATCAATCCCGGTTTTCAATGGAAGTACGCACTCACGCTTGCACTGGCGGTCTTTCTGATCTCCGCGCTGATAAGCTCGGTCCTCTACGCTCTTCTGCACCACCAGGCACGGTTGAGGTTGATGAACCCGGAAGCGTACACGGCACAGGTCACTCTGGTTATCCTTCTATTCGGAGCGGCCTTTTCCATGTTGACTGCCGGAGCTTTGGCTGTTTGGTGTGTCTTTATGACTCATCGGATTTGCGGTCCTCTGTTTGTACTGGAACGCAACCTGGGTGAGCTTGCCGATGGCCGCTTGCCGAAGCTGCGCTCGCTGCGGCGAAAAGACGAGTTCAAAGACCTCTACGCGGCCTTTGGAAGGGCAATCGAGTCGTTGAAAGTAAACAAACAGGCGGAGTTGGCCACGCTGACCCAGGCCCTGACCATCGCGGAATCAGCTGCCAACGCCAACGATGAAGCCCGGAAGGACGCCCTGAGTTCGGTCGCCAATCATATCGAGACATTGCGCGACGTCGCTACTAAGGCCCTCGGAGTTGAGGCCGGAGCAGTGCCGGAAGCCGCGACAGTACGGTCTGGATCGACCGCCAAGATACCGGTCGCAGTCATGTAGTCGCTGACGATCGGCGATCTCTACCGGGCTGCCAGAGGTCGCCGCCGCGCAGAAAAAAGGCCGCCGGAACGAGGCGGCCTTCAAAGCTCTTTTGTATAGGTGAACAGCCGGACTCTAGGGCAAACGCCGCCTGATAATCCCAGCGAGTCCGAGCCCAGTCATAGCCAGCAGGGCGGCACCCGGCAGGGGGACGATCTCGGCGTCGTGAGAAAAGGGCGCGAATTTCGCGTGGTTAGTCGAGTAGAGAGTATCGTACAGGTCGAAGTGCAATACCATGTCGGATTCGGCCAGCACTGAGATCTCGTAGACGTTGATGTGACCTCCCGTTTCAGAGGGATCAAGCGGGAATTCGCCTATGACGTCCCCGACGGACGAGTCCGTATCGCCAAAGTAACCCAGCCCGAACTCCTGCCAATAGGTTCCCGGTCCAAAAATACCGTGACTGGGTAAAGAACCTTGGTCCCCGAGAACCCCGAGAGCCGGCGCGCTACCGTCCGTCACGGTTTGGATGTAGGTCGGCACGTCCGGTGTGGTCGGATCTAACCAACCCCCATAGCCACCGGTCGTCGAGGGCGTGAACGTGATTGTGGGTGCGACATCCACGGCTTCGTACGCAACCGAAAGACGCACATTCTCAAGGGGTCCGTGGCCACCTGGCCCCACAATATTTCCCATGGCCCATAGGCGGAACGGCTCACCATCCGAGAAGCCGGGCATAACCAGCACCCACGTCTCCGTTTCGGTATCGTATGTAGCCCCTTCCAGGTATAGTTGGAGGGGCGGGATAGCCTGAGCGGACGAAACGCCCAAAAACGTCGCACCCGCAACGACTAGGTACACCACACTTCTGTTAATTTGGAGGCACATGTTTTTCTATCCTCTGTCTACTTTGAAACTCTGGACGTAGACGCCCGGCCCTGGGCAACATTCTCAGCCCTTCCCGCATTAGATTGCGGTACCCGCATCCTAGCGGCCCGCCCCGAGTGCGTCAACCCCAAAAAAAAAGCTTTCCTGGGTGACGCCGCCGTCCGAGGGTACACCGACACTGAGCCATGTAGGCCCGATATCTCTCGAGTCCCGGGTCCCTTCATTCACTTTGTGACGTATGGGTGTCGCTTGCCGTCTGCCCGGTTTAGTGCGTTTCGCTAGGTTCCATATGCCGATTAACACTAGTCCGATAATTTCGGCGATTGGCGACCAGTGGTTACTCACGCGCTAGTCGAGGGGGTGTCAATATCACGCAAGGCCAAGCCCCTGCGGCTGGCCACGGAACCGTGACGGTTAACGACGGCGCCACGGCCTGACGGACGTGGCTCGCTTCGCAGCCGGCGCAGGACCCGCCGCACGGACACTGGGTCGCCGGTTCATGCGCTTCTGGAGCTGGCTATTCCAGGGCTAGCAACGCCTGGGTCTTATTGATCGCGGCTCTCGCTTATGCCCTCCTGGATCCTAGCGTTTGCCGACGATGCGTATGCAGTCCGAAGCGCTGAACTCGCTCCCGTCCAGCAAAGAACCACTGATTGTCAACGTCACAAAAGTGTGCCGCGGGACGGAACGCAGGTCCAGCGTTTCGACCAGCTCCCTGGTCAGGAACTTCAGCGAAAGGTCGTCGATCCCGTCACCGGTCAGGTTGTGGCAGTCACAGAGTTCGCCCGTAAACGGCGTAGCCACGTCGCTGATGTTGGCCGCGTGCCCGCGCACCCGTCCCGCCGGTGTGACTATTCCACCGACGCCGTCGGCACGGGTGAGCACGACAGAGCTGACATCGATCTGAGTGACGTCGAACGCGTCACTACCGACGATTGCCGTCGGAACCACGCCCTTGCTTCGTACGCTCACCGGATTGGGACACGAGCCGGGTTTGATGTCCAAGTATGCTGCCGATTCACAGCCCGGCTCCGGCGTGTGCACGCACTCGTTTTCGACACAGGCGTCCTCCGTACAGGGATCGCCGTCATCGCACTCATCGTCACTGATGCAGGCGAGACAGACCATGCGTTCCTCGTCACAGTGGTCTTGATCGATGCAAGGATCGGGACCGTCAGTGCACTCGCCCGACAGGCAGGTCTCCTCGCCGTTGCAGAAGAAGTCATCCGGGCAAGGAGTACCGTCGAGCATCATGTGGCGCAGACACCTGCCGATAGTCTGGCCCTGCACGAGAAGGCACACGTCGTCCGTGCACATGTTGCCGTCCTCACATTCAGCGCTGGTTTCGCAAAGACGACAGTCCGGAATCGTCGTGTGGACACAGATGTTCAAAATGCACGCGTCCTGCGTGCAGGGGTTTTGGTCATCGCACTCGTCGTCGCTGACACAGGCAAGACAGACCATGCGCTCCTCGTCGCAGTGCTCCGTGTCAACGCACGGATCGGGACCATCGGTGCACTCGCCGGACAGGCAGGTCTCTTCGCCGTTGCAGAACAACTCGTCCGGGCATGCCGTCCTATCCGGCTCGTTCCGGTTTTCGCAAACGCCGGCGGGGGTGCATATGTCGGCGGTGCATACGTTGCCGTCGTCGCAATCGCTGTCGCTAAGGCAATCGACGGGGTTGCCGGATTCGGTACCGTTCGCGACGCGCCGCCAGGTATTGTCGAAATCCATCCCCTTCCCCCGAGGGACGGTGCGTCCGTCATGTTTCAACCTGGCGTGTGCCTCCCCCTTTACGTGCTGGGCGCTGATCGTAGACGTGCCCATAACCAGAGCCAAACCGAGAAAGCCATACGCACATATATTAAGAAATCGCATTCCACTCTCCTTTCATTCTCTCTCAACCCGCTGGTTACGCGATGTACACGTGGTCACGGGAATCTAGCTCCGGGAGAGCCCAGGTACAAGCGGAGGAATCGGCGCTCCACTGCCCGCCGGACGCTTGCCGCCCGGACATGGCTATCAGGCACGGGCGTGTCTGCCTTGTCGGGGCATGCGGCTGAGCGTGTCACGGCCGCGTGAGCACCCCTTACATTACACGTTGCCAGTTCGCGCCTTAGGACACGGCTACGACCCCGCAAGCGGTGGACTTGCCTGCGGTCCACGTTGCGGACAGAATGAGACTCTTGGATCGTCGATCGTCGGTTTACAGGACCTTTGTGACACTCCGCGATGCAAAGACCGCCCTGCACGACCCACGACGCAAGATCAGCAGCCCTCGGAGTGTCCCGGCTCATTTTAAGGTGAGGAGATACCGTGAAACGCTCAACAGCAATCACAGGCTTGGTGTCATGTTTCGTATTGGCATTCCTATCCGCGACCGCGGGCCAGCAGCCCGTTCGTGATCATGACGTCACGCCTGACGACTACTTCACAATCGCACCGATCACCAGTTGCGCTGCCTCCCCGGATGGCAGGTACATCGCCTATACCGAAATGCGATGGGAGCCGCCCGCTGAGAAACGCAACACGGATCTGTGGGTGGTCGAGACCGGCACAAAAGCGGTGAGACGACTGACCTTCGACCGGGCCGGTGACCTCTCTCCCAAGTGGACCCCGGACTCGGGATACATCTACTTCACCAGTAATCGCAAGCGCGCCGGTGAGGAGGACCCGCCCTATGACGGCAAGAAGCAGGTGTGGCGGATTTCTCCACAGGGTGGTGAACCCATGGCTGTCACCCGCGTGAAGGATGGGGTTGGCTTGTTCGATCTCTCCAAGGACGGCCTCACGCTCTATTACACCAAGTCCGAGGAAGAGGTCGAGGACGAATGGAAGGACCTGCGGAAAGAATACAAGGATCTCGAATATGGCCACGGTGTGACCAAGTTCTCGCAGGTCTGGAAGCTCGATCTGGTAAGCTGGCGGGCTGAGAAGCTCGTCGACGAAAAACGCGTGATACGTGCTCTTGCCGTGTCACCTGATCAGCGCCGCATGGCCATGATCACCACACCCGATGAGACGTTGTTGAGTAAGGAAGGCTGGTCGCGCGTCGACGTTTACGATCCCACAACCAAGCAGGTCAAACCTGTAACAGCGAAAGGTTGGCGGAAAGATCATCCCTCACCCTATGGCTGGGTTGATAACGTTAGCTGGTCTGACGACAGCGAAGCTCTGGCTTTTACCGTTTCTTTTGACGGCTATCCGACCAGAATCTACGTAGCAGAGTGGTCGGGCGATAATGTTTCGCTGAACGAGCTGGAGAGGCCGCCGATCGTCTCGGTCAACGGCGGTTCCGCCCGGTGGCGGGGCGGTTCGCGCGATCTATGCTTTTCCGGTGAGGAGCGGGCTCGCGTCCGAGTGTACTCGATCCCCAATGTTCGCGATGGAAAGCATGACAAATCCAAGTCATTGACGCCGGGCGATGTGGTCGCTACGGCGTTTAGCTTTCCGCAATCCGGCGATCCACTGGCGGTGGTCATGAGTACGGTCGAACATCCGCGGGACATTTTCCTTGTGTCGAACTCAGGTGACTATCACCGGCTTACCAAAGTCAACCCGCAAGTTGATACCTGGAAACTGCCGCAGATATCGATCGTGAAATGGAAGGGGGCCAACGGCGATCCCGTCGAAGGCATCCTCGAACTGCCGCCGGATTACGAGCCCGGGAAGCCTTTACCGTTGGTCGTGGAGATTCACGGCGGGCCGACCGCCTCGACGCGCTACGCCATGCGTCTTTGGATCTACGGCCGCACGCTGATGGCTGCAAGGGGCTTTGCGCTGCTCAGTCCGAACTACCGCGGGTCGACGGGTTATGGTGACAAGTTCATGACAGACCTGATCGGCCGGGAGAACGACTTCGACGTCGAGGACATCCTCAAGGGTGTCGATGCCATGGTCGAGCGCGGCATTGCCGATCCGGATCGGCTGGCGGTGATGGGTTGGAGCAACGGCGGTTTCCTGACCAATTGCCTGATAACCAAGACCGACCGCTTCAAGGCCGCAAGCTCCGGAGCCGGCGTCCTGGACATGGTCATTCAGTGGGGCACCGAGGATACGCCCGGCCACGTGGTCAACTACATGCAGGGCCTACCGTGGTCCGATCCGGATTCCTACCGCGAGGGATCGCCCATCTTCAACCTGGACAAGGTCAAGACCCCAACACTGATCCACGTCGGCGCAGATGACCAGCGGGTTCCAGCCGCCAACGCCCGGGCCCTGTACCGGGCCTTGCGGCATTATCTAAAGGTCCCCGTGGAACTGGTGGTCTACCCCGGCGAAGGACACGGGTTAACCAAGTACAAGCACCGCAAAGCCAAGATGGAGTGGGACCTGGCCTGGTTCGATCGCCACCTGGGCATCGAGACCCAGACGGAAGAGGAAGAACCAGCCACGCATTAGGCTCTGTCTGAGAATTCGTTAGACTGCTGATTTCATGGTACGGCCCGGCAGGAGGCTGGGCCAGCAAGGAGATCAGCAGGATGCGACGACACGAGCTCACGGACGAGCAATGGGAGTTGG
>Ga0114930_10001977_pt1 | contig 18852 bp, 15 predicted proteins | sample AnhtaG_FD_87300 | JGI IMG/M metagenome (GOLD analysis project Ga0114930, IMG submission 87300) | Deep subsurface microbial communities from Anholt, Denmark to uncover new lineages of life (NeLLi) - Anholt_01485 metaG | ecosystem: Environmental > Aquatic > Marine > Oceanic > Sediment | place... | reverse complement strand
GTCTGCTGCGCGGACACGACCTGAGAACCCACCGCGCACAGAGCAAACATCCCCGTGACAAGCAAGAGGCGAACAAACATACTCAGTCCCCCCATCGGCTTTGGGTCGATCTCCTCGACACCACTCATTCTAACACGAAAGCTCGGGGTTCTTCGCGACCTTGCACCGCTGCTCGGGTGCTGGCGTATATGCGGCGGTTGAGCGCGGCGCGACCTGTTCACGCCCTTCAAGGGCTGATGGTTTGTGAAGAGATGCGCTACGGGGCCGCCGCGGCGACTACGGGGTCCGCGCGGCACTTGATGCCGGTGGTGCGTGTCACTAGAATGGACGTGCCGAGGGGCACGAAGGAAATGATAGGTACATGACGGACGCTGCCCAGCCATCGCCCGAGGGGGATGCCGTAACCGAGGCGGTTCTGGAACTCGAGCCCGTCAGTGGCGGCGGCCCATGGACCGTGCGCCTGGGGCCGGACCTGATGACGCTTGTGGGTCCGGAGGGGGACGCGGTGCTGACGCTGCACCAGGCCGAGGCGGCGCGCTATATGCGTTTCGCGAACGACGTATTCCGCGGCAGGACCCTGTCGTTCGTGGTGGTAGCGCGGTTGAAGAAGTACCGCTTCCGGTGCACGAAGAAGCAGCTTACGGCCCTGCTGGCGTGGCTGCCGCACAAAGGGCCGGAGGAAACGGCTCGGGAGATCCGCTATTCGGGCATCGGCGTGGCGTTATTTGGGGTGCTGCACCTGCTGATGCCGCAACACCTGTTCTGGGGCTGCGGGGTTTCGCTGCTCGCCGCCGGGGGGATAGGGATCGCGGCGCCGCGGCGCGAGATCTACGTGCTGAACGGCGTGCTTATGACGGTGGTTGGGTTGTGGGACCTGTACCCTTGGCGTCCAGCCGAGAACCACCTGCTCCCCGTTGTGGTGGGAAGCATCCTGATCCTGTGGGGGATCCAACAGCTCTCGATGCTCGAGGCGAACCGGCAGCTCAGGGCGGCCCGCGAAATCCGCGACCGGCACGCCGCGTTCCGGCCCGGCAAGTCCGGCGTAACGCACTGGGCGGGTCTGGCCAACGTGGTGGCCGCGCTGGTGTTTGGGGTGTACGCGATCGCGGTGCTGGCCTCGGTCCCATTTCGCATGACCTCGGGCGCCATGAGCGGCTTCGCGCCGGTGCTGCCGGACCTGGGGGTGTTCTCGGTGCTGGCGGTGCTGACGGCGCTGTCGGCCGTGGTGCTGCTGTTGCGCGAGAAGGCCACGTACCTCGAGGCCAAGGTCTCGGCCCAGTTGCTGGTGACGGCCACGGTGCTGTCGTTCTGGGGTGTGGTATTCAGTTTCGATGCGAGCGCCCCGTTCTCCTTCTTTGGGCGCATCTTTGCGGCGGACCTGTATTCGTTCACGCGTCCCTACGTGTGGATATCGCTGATCGTGTGCGTGGTGGGCTTCAACCGGTGGTTTGCGCGCGTCATGGACCGCGAGCTCGAGGAACAACGGGATTGACGCCGCCGGCTACCGCAGGTCGTCCACGCACTCCAGTAGCGCCGCACAGATGTACTCGTTGTCCGCGTCCGGCATGGCGGGGTGGGTGGGCACGCAGAACAGCCGCTCGCCGAGCCTCTCGGAGGCCGGCAGGGACTGCCCCTGGGTGTGCTCACGTAGAAAGGCGCGGTCCTTGTAGACGGGCCGGTTGGCGACGAGCAGCCGGACGCCAAACTCCTCGTCCATGCTCTTCATGAGCGCGTCGCGTTTCTCGCCGGCCCACTCGTCGCACGCGAGACACGTGTACAGGTAGAAGCTGTGCTCGCAGTCGGGCGGCTCATAGGGCAACGTGATCTCAGGCACACCTTCCAGGAGTTCAGTACGGCGATGGGCCAGACGGCGCCTCGCGGCGATGAAGTCGTCGAGCTTGCGTAACTGCACGAGGCCCACCGCGGCCTGGACCTTGGTCATGACGTTCGAGGTCCCCCAGACCTCGGTGGCGCCGCCGTAGAACCGGCTCGAGCGGCAGAAGTCGGCCGCGTCCCGGTCATCGGTGGTCACCATGCCGCCTTCGCCGAGGGTGACCATGTTCTTCATGGTGTGGAACGAGAAGACGTTCATGAGTCCTTTCTTGCCGATCTTGGTTCCCTTGTATCCGCCGCCGCAGGCGCGTGCGGCATCGCCGATCACGGCGAGTGGGCCGTGTACGTCGTGGGGGTGGCGTTCGGCGATCTCGAGGTAGTCGTCCATGGGCGCGGACAGGCCGTTCATGTGCACCGGGAAGATGGCCCGGGTCCGCGGCGTGATGCGTTGCTCGACGTCATTGGGGTCGAGTTGGAAGGTCTCCGGATCGACTTCGCCCCACACTACCTGGCCGCCGGCGCCGACCACGGCTAACGGCGCGGCCATAAAGTTCACGGCCGGCACGATCACCTCGTCGCCGGGCCCGAGCTCGAGGTAGCGCATGGCCATGTCGAGGCCCGGGCCGGCGCTGTTGACGGCGACCGCGAACCGGGCGCCCACGTAGTCGGCAAAGGCCTGCTCGAAGTCGGGGATAGGCGGGCCGGTGAACCCGAAGCCTTTGGTGACGTCGAAGGCCTCGCGGATGGCGGCGACGGCCGCCTCGACCTCCTCCTCGCCGTAGATGCTGCCGAGCAGCGGCTCGCCTTCCCACAGGGTCTCGGGTTTGCCGCGTGCAAGGATGGTTTCTCTCTCCTGCGATGTCATCATGGTACGGGCCTTTCTCTGGGACTCCGTAATTGGCTGAACTCAGATCGCGACTCGAGGGACACTCCGGGCCGCGGCATCCTCGAGTTCGAAGAACTGTCGATCTTCGAACCCGAACGTGTTCGCAACGATGTTGGATGGGAACATCTGTACTTTGTTGTTGTTCTCGCGGACGTTGCCGTTGTAGAAACGCCGGGCGGCCTGTATGCGGTTCTCGGTGTTGGCCAGCTCGCGCTGCAATTCGAGGAAATTCTCGTTCGCCTTGAGGTCGGGATACCGCTCGACCCGGGCCAGGAGCCGGCCCAAGGCCCGGCCAAATTGGTTCTCGGTGGCGGCCTGCTCGAGGGGCGTGCCGTTGTTGGCCGCGCACTGGCTCCGGAGCCGGGTCACCTCTTCGAGCAGTTCTTTCTCGTGGGCCGCATAGCCCTTGACGGTCTGCACGAGATTGGGGATCAAATCGTAGCGCCGCTTCAGTTCGGTGTCGACGTTCGACCAGGCCTCGTCGCAGTGGTTGCGCAACCGCACGAGGCCGTTGTACATAATGACGACGGCCAACAGCGGCACGAGAATCACCCCGGCGATGATGATCGGCCCTACCACTGTCCTGTGTTCCTTCGTGTCTTGGTGTCTTCGTGGCTATCGACTCGAGGGCCGTCAGCCACGGTAGAGATACTCCGGGAAGAGGCTACGGATCTCGAGCAACTGGCGCAACCGCTGCTCGATCTGCTCAGGCTTGAGGCGCCGGTCGAAGCTGAGCGACACGGCCCGGCCCTCGATCTCGATCGAGAGGTCCCGGTGGTCCAACAGGTACGTCATCATCCCCGTGTGGCAGACGTCGTAGGCGAACTTCTTGTCCTTCGAGCGCACGACGAACGCCTTCGAGAACTCGACCGACTCGAAGTCGATGTCGTCAAACCCCATCATCTGGCCGAGCTTGGACAGCAGCCCCTCGGGGTAGATGCGCAGTTCGGGGAACTCGCGATCCTGCTCGAGGACGAAGAAGCTGAAGTAGTGGTGGTGGGTTTGCCGGCGGCCCTTCGAGTCGCGCGAATAGGTCTCGTAGTGATAGTCGAACACGCAGACCGGGTAGTCCTGGTAGTTGCCCTCGAGGATGTTGAAGGCATAGCGTTTGTGGCCCTGGCGCAACTTGTCGAGGAAATGGTAGCGCTGCGCGATGGCCGGGTCGCGTTTGTGGTAGGTCAAGCCCAGTTGGCCGGCGAGGGCCTCGAAGGCCTGGCGGCGCTTGCGCTTTTGCAGAAAGCCCACCACACCGACCAGGACAACCACGGCGAAAACCGCGGCAACGATCAGGATCGGCGTCATCTCACCCACAGCGCGTATCCTCCACAAGGTCCCGGTGTCTCGGGTTCATTACCTTCAACCGGCCTCGTCTATTCGCCCAGGAACAGGGCCCGGAGTTCCGCCGGCGATTCGACCACATGTTCGGGTCGCCCTTCAAGTATCTTGTCGCGGGGGTGCCAGCCCCAGGTCACGGCGACGGGCGCCGCGCCCGCCCGGCGCGCCGCGATCATGTCGCCCTTGGTATCGCCGACGTAGTAGGGCGTACGCTCCGGGTGCTCCCGCATGACGCGCTTGATCTTCTTGGCCTTGCGCACCTCCTGGTCCGCGCCGATCACGCCGCGCACACCCTCGACGGCGTGCGTTTCGAGAAACCAGTGGATGGTGTCGCTCGCATTCGACGTGACGACGTATACCGGCAGCCGCTGCGCCAACTCGCCCAGCAGCTCCGGCATGCCGTCGAAGGGCTTGACGGATCGTGCCGCGGCCTCGAGCCGCGGCCGGAAGCGGCGCAACATGCGTTTGAGCCGCCACAGGGGCAGGCCGGCCCAGAACAGCCGCCGCAGCGCGTCGCCCTCGCTGAGTTGGAGAAAGGCGTCGCGGGAATTGAGCTGGTCAAGCCCCATTTCCGTGCAAATGTGGTTGAATTCGGCGAGGCAGATCTCGAGCGAGTCGGCGATGACGCCGTCGTAGTCGAACATGATGACGGGATGCTGCGGCGATGCCGTCATAAGTCATCGGATCATAGCACAAGTCCGGTTCCTACACCTTCATGCCCGAGGTGACAATGCCCTCGACCAGATAGCGCTGGGAGGCGAAGAAGACGAGGAGGGCGGGGATGAGGGTAATGACGGACGCCGCCATGATGAAGTTCCAGGGGGTCTTGTACATGAGCGCGCCCTGCAACGAGGCGAGGCCGAGGGCGACGGTCCATTTGGACTCGCTGTTGAGATACACGAGCGGGCCCATGAAGTCGTTGTAGACCATCACGAAGGTGAAAATCGTCACGGTGATGACGGCGGGCTTGGACAAGGGGACCATGATGCGCCAGAAGGTCTCGAAGGATGTGGCGCCGTCGATCTTGGCGGCGTCCTCGAGGTCGCGGGGGATGGTGCGGAAGAACTGGCGGAACAGGAAGATGTAGAAAGGTACGCCGAAGAAGAAGGGCAGCACGAGCGGCTTGAAGGTGTTGATCCAGCCGAGGTAGCGGAAGATGACAAACGCGGGAATCAGGGTGACGGCCGGCGGCAGCATCATGGTCGCCAGTACGAACAGGAACAGCTTGTCGCGGCCGGGGAAGCGCAGCCGTGCGAAACCGTAGCCGCATAGGGAAGACGAGAGGACGGCGCCGAGGATACTGAGGGCCACGACGACCGCGGTGTTCTTGAAGTAGACGTGAAAGGGGGCCTGGCGCATGACGTCGGCGTAGTTGCGCCATTCGAGGGTCTCGGGAGGCTTGAAGGGCGACCCGGCGACCACCTGGTCCGAGGGTTTGAGCGAGGTCGATACCATCCACGCGAACGGTGCCAGGAACACGATAGACAGCGCGACCATCAGGCCGTAGGTCCATGCCCGCTCTGCGGCCCTCATGCGTCTGCGGCTGGGCAGCCGAGTGCGCTCTTGTGGCTGATTCATCAGTTCTCAGTTCTCGTAATAGACCCAATGTCGGCTGACGCGGAAGTTGAGCAGCGTGACTCCGAGGATGATGAGAAACAGCACCCACGCCAGGGCGCAGGCGTAGCCCATGCGGAAGTAGCGGAAGGCCTGGAAGAACAGGTGCAGCACGTAGAACATGGTCGCGTCCTGCGGTCCGCCGAGGGTCATAACGTAGGCCTGCATGAAGACCTGAAACGACGCGATGAACCCCATCACGAGGTTGAAGAACATGACGGGGCTGATCATGGGCAGCGTGACGAAGAGGAACTGCTGGCGGCGGTTGGCGCCGTCGATGGTGGCGGCCTCATAGAGCGAGCGCGGAATGCCCTGGAGCCCGGCCAGGAAGATGAGCATGGCGCCCCCGACGCCCCACAGGCCCATGATGGCCAGGGCCGGCTTGGCCCAGAACGGCGACGAGAGCCAGCCGGGCGGGTCGGCCATGCCCAGCGCACGCAACAGCGCGTTCAACAGCCCGAGGTCGGGATTGAAGATCCACTTCCACAGCAACAGCACGGCGATGCCCGACACGACCGCGGGCAGGTAGAAGATGGTCCGGAAGACCCACACGCCGCGGACCTGCTGATTGAGCAGCAGCGCCAGGCCCAGGGCCACGGCGAGTCCCGCCGGCACGGCCAGCAGCGTGTAGACCAGTGTGTTCCACAGCGCCTTCCAGAACAGCGGGTCCTGGGTCAGCATGCCCTCGTAGTTTCCGAGGCCGACAAAGGCCATGGGGCGCATCATGTCCCAACGCGACAGGCTCAGGAACACCGAGAACAGGTACGGACCGAGGCCGAAACAGGCGAAGCCGATGATCCACGGCGAGATGAACAGGAAACCGTCGATGGCCTCGCGCCTGCGCAGTCCTCGCCACATGGTCATGACCCCTCCAGAGAAGCGAGAAAGGCGTTGACCCGCCTCGTGCCGCCGCGGCAGACGCGGGCCACGTCCACGGCCTGGCGGTCTTCGCAGATGGGCTGGATGATCTCGGCCTCGATCCGCTGCTGGATCTCGAGCCAGTGGGGCGTGGCCGGGAGCCGGCGCGCATAGTCCATGGCCTCGAGGGCCACGCCTTTGTGCTTGGGCCGGATGGCGTCGTTTTCGAGAAACTCGGGTGAGCGCGCCGCGGGCAGATAGGACGGCGCCTCGACGTCGAGCAGGTCGTACATGGCGTCGCGGGTGATGTACTTGATGAACTCGAAGGCGGCCCGCTTATTCTTCGCGCCCGACCAGATCCCGTAGGCGCTGGGCACGGCGAGCATGTGGCGCCCTGCCGGGCCCTTTGGCGTGAGGGCGATGTCCCACTCGAACGCGCACGTCTCGCGCAGGATGCTGGCGTGCGGGTAGGCGCCGAAGAACATGCCGAGGCGTCCGCTGGCGAAAAGCTCCGAGTCGCTCAGCACTTCGCGCTCGGTCGGGCGCAGCGACACGTGCCATTGGAACATGAGGTCGCGCAGGAACTGGAGCGCGGCGACGGCCTCGACCGAATCGAGCAGGCAGCGCCGTTGACGCGCGTCCAGGACGTCCCCGCCCCAACACCACACCAACTCCCACCAGAACGGCATGGACGTGCCGAAGGTCCGCCCGCCTTCCACGCGATGGTTGGACAACTGCTCGCAGGCCGCGCGGAAATCGTCCCAGGTCCAATCCGGGCTCGGGTAGGCGACCTCGTATCGGTCGAACAGCTCGACGTTGTAGTACAGCATGTTGACCGAGCCGTCTTTGGGCAGGCCGTACTGCCGGCCGTCCCACTTGAAGACGTCCAGCATCCGCGGCGCGTACTGGGAGTAGTCAATGTCCGCGTCTGCCGCGATCAGGTCGTCGAGCGGGGTGAGGACATCCTTCGAGACCCAGAGCGAGAAGTTGTGGGGGTACACGAAGATGACGTCCGGCGCCAGGCCGCCCACCACCATGGTCAGCGTCTTCTGCTCATAGTTCGTGGCCACGTGCTGGTAGCCGAAGTCCGGATGGCCGTCCAGGTACCGTTGCAGGATGGGCACGTAGTACCTGTCCATGAGTTCGGGCGGACACGGCGGATGGGCGTACAGCGTCTTGGGCCGGCCGCTGGTTCCCGTGCCCGTGGCGAAACACAGCACAATCAGGGCGATGATGACCACGGGGATCCAGACCGTGCTTCTCCAGGGCGCCGCAATCAATGGCCTATCCTCGACGACTACCTTCCGGGAGTACCTCGCGGGCCTCTCCCTTGTACCAGAGGTGCTCGGAAAGGGTCAAAGCCCGTCCTGTCGGTTGCCTTGTGGAAGAAGGCGAGTAGCGGGCGACAGGCGGCGCACCCACCTGTCCCTCCCGAAGACTCGTACGTCTTGCGTCACAATCACTTACAGCTTGCTCCACAAGCGTGTGAATTGCCGCATTGTCTCCCGATCGTGAAGCGGGCCAAGGTCAGCCTACTGGCCAGGGTCTGGGCCGACTGGCTGGCGCCACGAGCCGTGCGACAGGTAGTATCATCACTCGGAGACCCGCTTGAGGAATGGCGCCATGACGAGCGGGCCCACATTCGAGCATCACTGGGATTTGATGGCGCCCTGTTGCCCCGCCGCGCTACGGGCGCCCGGAAGGAGGCCACGTGTTCGTTCTTGCCAGTTGGTTGTCTCAGCTCTGTGTTGCCGCGACGGCAAACAGTGCGCCCGCGCACGTATTGGCCCAAGAGCCGCCGCCAAGTCCCGCACAGAGCGAGTGGGCCTTTGTTGACGCGCTGGCCGCACCGGTAACCTGGAATGCACATTGGCACAGGGACGAGAAGAAGAGCGGCGAGGCCGATCTGCAGGCCGGTGTCCGCGTCGAGGCCGGCTTCCCCGACCCGGAAGGTCTTCTCGACACGGCCTATCAAGACCTGCACGCTTTCTTCAAGAGCATTGGGATAGCGCGGGACGGCCCCTATCGGATTATCACCGAACAAGCGCCCACCGAAAAATCCGAGACTTCCAGACTTGTGGTCTCGGAAAGCGAATGCCGCATCCAGGCCAACGACACCGAAGGCATCCGGCGCGGCATTTTCTTTCTCGAGGACGGACTGCTGGGTGCGGACGGCCCCTTTCTTCGCCTTGGTGAGACGGAACGTTCACCGTTCATCCATACGCGTATCTCGCGCTGCTTCTTCGGGCCCATCAAACGGCCTCCCAAGAATAAGGACGAACTCCTCGACGACGTGGACTACTATCCGGGCGACTATCTCAACCGGCTCGCCCACGACGGCGTAAACGGCCTCTGGCTCACGATTGAGTTCAAGAACATCTGCAAGACGTCGTTGACGCCGGTAGTCGACCCCAACCGGGAACAACGGCTCGAGAAGCTCCGCAAAACCGTTGCCAAGTGCCGCCGCTATGGAATCGAGGTCTTCCTGTTCTGCATCGAACCCCGGGTTATGGACCCTGATAACCCCCTTCTCAAGGATCACCCCGAACTGGGAAGCAAACCGCGCCGGGGCAGCGGCCTGTTGTTCTGCCCTTTCTCCGATGCCGCGCAAACCTATCTGTACGAAGCGATGCACGACATCTTCACCGAGGCCCCCAACCTTGGCGGCCTCATCAACATCAGCTTTGGCGAACGGTCGACCACTTGCCTCAGCGGGGCGGACGAAAATTGGCGAGTCGCGTGTCCCATCTGCGCGGTGAAGCAGCCCGGGGAAATCCTCGAGGCGGCTCTGTCCGCCATGGAACGGGGAATGCACGCGGCCAATCCGGAGGCAAAGCTGATTTCCTGGCTCTACGTGCCGGGAAACGGCACGGGAGTGCAACGCAGTGTGGAGCCGCTGATAGACATCGCGCGGCACACCCCGCCCGGCGTGATCTGTCAGTACAACTTCGAGTCGGACGGAACCAAAGCGCAACTGGGCAAGGACCGCCACGCCGGTGACTACTGGCTGTCGTACGTCGGGCCGAGCGCCGCGTTCGAGAGCATCGCCGCCGGGGCGGCGGAGGGCGGCGTTGAAATGGGCGCGAAGCTCCAGGCCTGCAATTCGTTCGAGGTCTCGACGGTTCCCTACGTTCCCGTGCCAAGTAATCTCTACCGCAAGTATCGCGCAATGCGCCGGCTCGGCGTTGCATCGGTGATGCAGTGCTGGTACATCGGCAACATGCCCTCGCTCATGAACCGGGCGGCAGCGAGCGTTTTGCCCTTCGCGCCCGAAGACCTCGGCGAGGATGAGTTCCTGTTGAAACTCGCACGCCGGGACTGGGGCCCCGCCCATGCCGGCGACGTCGTGCGCGCGTGGCGCCTCTTCGCTGAGGCGTACGACAATTACCCCCTCACGAACGCCTTTCAGTACTACGGCCCCATGCACGACGGCATCGTGTGGCCCCTCCACCTGAAACCCGTCCACAGGAACCTGTCGCCCGTGTGGATATTGGAGTTTCCGCCCAGCGGCGACCGCATCGGCGAGTGCTTCTCCGGGAGTCACTCTCTGGAGGAAATGCTGGAGCTCTGCAAGCGCATGTCCGACACTTGGCAGGAAGGATTGGACTGCCTCCTCGAACTCAAGCCCCTGTTCGCCGACGACCCGGCGCGCCGGCAGGATATCACCGTGGCGGAGGCGTTGGGGATCCAATTCCGCTCGGGGTACAACACCCTTCGTTTCTACGACCTGCGCGAAGCGCTTCTATACGGCCCGGCAGAATCGCGAGCTGAAACCCTGGGGCATTTGCGGGAAATCGTCGACGAAGAGATCGAAAACTCCGAGAAGATGGCGGCGTTGTGCGACAGCAATCCCTTTCTCGGGTTCCAAGCCGAGGCGGAGGGTTACACGTACTTCCCTGCCGAGCTCCGTTGGCGCGTCGAACGGTTGCGCGACATGCTGCGCACGGAATTCGAGGAAGCGGCAGCGGCCATCGCCGCAGGTGAGTATGTTTTCCCCAGGCAATCCGGGCTGAGTGATGGACCTTTCAATTACAGAGGCGTGCGCGTTCCCGAATCCTTCGCGTCGAATTGGCAGAACGAGGAAGCCTGGAAATCCTTCCCACGCGCACTGGGAGACTCCGAAGACCCTGCCTGGTCATGGCAGGCCGCCCACGACGGCACGTCCCTCTACCTGAACGTGGATTGCGCCCCGTCGGAGCAGTGGCGGGCTGTGGCGGTTACCGTCCCGGTCGAACCGACGCATGTGTATCCGCGCCGCACCTTCCGCGCCGACGTGCACGGCAAGCGCGCCATCCGCCAGGGATGGCTGGTTCCAGACGCGCCCTGGGAGTTCGTTGCCCCCAAGGTCGATGGGCGGCAGGCATTTCGGCTGCGCATTCCCTTCGACGCCTTTCAGGGTGAGGCCGACCTGTCTCGACCCATGCGGCTCAACATCCAAGTCACCCATCTCTCCCATGACAAGAAGAAGCAAGTCGTGCGGAGTTGGGTGCCGCCCTCCGAACACCCCGTCAAGGCGCGCCTTGGCTACGGTAGGGACGACCCGAGTGAGATGGGCTGGTTACGGCTGGAGTGAATCTTCTTCAGAAGGAGTACTGAGGGAATTTCGGGGACACCATATCTAATTCGGGCTCCACATGGCGACGTCGCGCACATGGGGCACATTAATGGAGTATAGTGTCCCCGAAATTGCCCTGGTATAATCAATGGCTGATGTGCTGAATTCGAAGGGCGTTGAATGTCTCGCAGTCGCGTCCGTCCGGGAGGGCGAGCGTACCCGCGAGCCGAAGTCGCGGGCAGAACCCGCGGCTCGCGGGTACGCTCGCCCTCCCGACGCGCCCGAGGGCGTATGCAACGGACTCCCGACACGATAGGAGGGCAGACCATGATTCGATCCGGCATGGCATCGGTGACGTTTCGGGACTTGGCGCCGCCGGAGATCGTCGACGTTGCTCGGCGGGCGGGGCTGCAGGCCATCGAATGGGGCGGGGACGTCCACGTGCCGCACGGGGACCTCGAGCGGGCGCGCGAAGTGGGCGCCCTGACGCGCGATGCCGGGCTCGAGGTCGCGTCCTATGGTTCCTACTACCGCGTCGGGTGCCGCGGGGGCGACGATCCGTCCTTTGACGAGGTGCTCGAGACGGCCCTGGCCCTCGATGCGCCCGCTATCCGCGTGTGGGCCGGCGAGCGGGGCACGGCCGACGCCGGACCGCACTGGTGGACCACGGTGGTCAACGACACGCGCCACATCGCGGGACTTGCCAGCGGTGCGGGCCTGCCGATTGCGTTCGAGTTCCACGGCCACACGCTGACGGACAGCGCAGAGAGCGCGGAACGCCTCATGCAGCAGGTCGACCACCCGAATGTATCCTGCTACTGGCAACTGGACCGGTTGCTCTCGCCGGCGGCGCGGCTGGAAGGGCTTCGGCGCATTGCGCCGTGGCTGGCCAACCTGCACGTGTTCTACTACCGCGGGGGCCAACAGGCGGCGCTGGCCGAAGGCGCCGACGAGTGGCGGCAGTATCTCGCCCACGCGGCCGCGCAAGGCGGCGACCGCTACGCCCTGCTCGAGTTCGTCGAGGACGGACGCCCGGAGAACCTCGAGCGCGACGCGGCGACCCTCATCGACCTCCTGGCCGAACTGCAGCCGGCATGAGGGGCCTTACCTCGCGCCGCACGCCGGCCACGGTGCTCGGCATCCTCGCGCTGGTGTTCTGGGGCAGCACCATCGCCTTCGCGGGCAGCCTGAGCGAGGCGGTGGGGCTTCCAGCGCGATAGCCGACTCTCACGAGCGCTTCTTCAGTTCGACGGACGTCTCCCCCGTCATCGGGATGTCGAGAAGCAACGCCTCGTCGACGGCGCGGACGGTCCGCGTTGCGTCGTTCACGGTCAGTGAGTAGTCCCTCTCCTTTTCGATAGGGAACTCGCCGTTCTCGATAGACAGCGCCACGGTCGCGGTCGCGTTGAACACAAGCTCTATGCGGTTCTCGTCGTATTGCCGTGCAACCAGGTTGACGGGGCCGTCAGCCTGGACGACCGCCGGGATCGTCTTCACGACCGCGGTCTCGTTCTTGGCCAATGCGACGTCGGTCCGCACGCCGTGGGCGTCGACGGTGGTGAGGAAGGCGTGGTCGGCCTCGACGCCGCGGGCATCGTAGCGATAGGCCAGGTGTAGGCGCCGGTCCCCGGGCCATCCGTAGACCCCTGAGTGCAGCGTGACGATGCGCTCCTTGCCCTTGACGACGCCCCGGTGGATCTCGTCCACGGTGATCGGATACATCTGCGCGGTGACCGTGGGGCGGGTGATCTCGCCTTCGCCGTAGTAGAAGTACAGGCCGCCCCATTCGAGCTTGTCGCGGATATCGTCATAGACGTCGCGCTCGCATGAGATCGCGCCTGGGTTGCCCAGCGCGATGACCGTGGGGGCGAGATAGAGCCGCGCGACCGACTTGCCGCCGCCGCCGGTCTCGATACAGTAGATGACGTCCTCGCGGTTGAAGGTGCGCGTGCCGGTGTGGCTGTTGGCGATGACTACGCCGCCCCGGGCGTTGATCTTGCGGACGACCTCGATGAGCACCGGGTCGGCCAGGAGATTCACGGAGGCGTACTTACGGACGATGGTCTTGGTGTCCGGGTCGATCTCGGCGGTGTGCCCGTCCCATCGGTCGTAGGTGAAGCGGCCGCCGTAGCCGTGGGTCAGTCCGTCCGCGAACATTCCGGTCACGCCGATCTCATCGAGCATGAAGTCCGTGGCCTCGAGCATGGCCTTGCCAAAGGGATTGTCTTTCGCCGGATAGAAGATGAACCAGCGGTAGCCCTCGTCCACGTGCTCTTTGCTGAAGTACCGGAGATAGTAGGGGACGTTGTTGCCGCCGTAGTCGGTCTGCTTGCCCGAGGCGTCGAGGGTGCGCGATCCCGGGAAGAGGTCGTCGGGCTTGGCGGTGGCGTATAGGCTGTGGGCGACGTGGAACATGACGTCGACGCCGGGGTGGCGGCGGCGGGTCTCTGCGAAGGTCTCCTTGAGCAGCGCGCACTCCTGCGGGTATTCGGTGAATTCGATGCCCTCAATCGAGATACCCTCATCGTCCGCGGCAAAGGATAGGCAGGGGACGCTCAGGTAGCGCAGCGCGCGCAGGCGGACGAATTCCTCGGAAGGCGGCTCGCGGCGGTCCATGAACGCGAAGCAGCCCTCGACGGTTCGGACGAGGCCCTCGTCTCTGCGCGCCGCGTTGAGGAAATCGTAGAAGTCGCCGGTCCCGTTGACGTACACGGCCCACTCGAGGGTGTACGAGGCGCCGGCGTCCAAGGCAAAGCGCCGGTCGCGGATCCCGGCCACGCCGTCCTCGAAGAAGTTCTCGTGGTGCTCACGGTAGACGTCGTCCAGGGCGACCAGCCCGAGGCCATGGCCGTCGTGTGCCAGGAACACGGCCTGGATCGGGTACTGCGGGCTGGACACGCCGTCCTTTTCTTGCGCAACGATGTGGTTGCTGAGCATGATGCCCAACGGTGCGTCGGTCAGGTTGGTGAAGGTGTCTCGAACGAGGACGTGCGTGGCGCGGCGGATGAGCTCGCGTTCGATGGCGTAGTACTTGCCGTCGGCCTTCACGCGATGCGTGTTGCCGTCCTCCTGCTCGACGGCCACGCGCCACGAGGGTTCCCCATCGGCCCGGGTCGGCGCGGCGAGGCCAAGCGTGTTCTCGCCGCCGCGCGGGTAAGAATACGTCGACTGCACCGCGTACGTGTCGCCCCCAAGCCCGATGCGGAACCCGCCGCCTTCGCCCACTTCGAGGTCGAACTCCGGGGGCGCAGGCGGCGGCGGGAGCGGCCCGGCGACGCGCTCGTCGGGCGCAGGTACTTCATGGCGAACGGGGTAGACGAACGGGGCCTTGTGTTCGTAAGCTTTGCCGGCCTGGTTGACGAACGTAGCCCGGACCTCATACGCGCCGGGTTCGAGGCCCGCCGCGTCGAGCCGGATATCCCGCACGACGCCCGAGTCCGGGACCGACTCGACGGGGACACGCTGCATCGGTTCGGCCGCCCCGTCGCGCCACAACGTCACCTCGGCGCGCTCGTTGTCCCGGAGGGGGAACAAGGCGCCGAAGTCCACGTCGACAAAGATGAGGCCGTTCTCGAAGTAGCAAAACGGCGTCACGACCACCCGGTCCAATCCCAGTTCCATCCTCCGGTAGCCGCCCCTCTCTTGCTCATACTGCGCGGCTACCTCCTCCTCGTTCAGGGCCCGGTTGTAGACGCGGACGGCGTCGATGACGCCCTTGAAGGTGTCGGTCATGGCGGCGCTATTTGCGGCGCGGGCGATGCGGCCGACATAGAAGTTGCCCCCGTGGTTCACGGCGTCGAACTGCGACTGACACGAGTCGGCCAACGCGCCGTTGACGTACAGCTTCAGGGCCTCGCCGTCGAAGGCGCCGACGACGAAGCCCCAACGACGGACCTTGATCGGCGCTTTGCACTTGTTGCCGCCGCTGCTGATGTACCAGTAGTAGCACCCGTCGCCGTAGGCCGTCAGCGCATAGCTGTCGAAGGACTTGCCGGCGATGCCGGTCTCGGACGCAGGCCGCGCCGTCGGATACACCCAGGCGACCAGCGTGACGGGCCCCGTGACGTCGAGCGCGGGCGGGTGGCCGCAGTCCACGTGTGCGCGGACGCCGTCGAACTCGAGCGCGTGCCCCTCGCCGCACGCCACCCATTGGGCCTCGTCGAGCGTCCCGTGGCACTCGTTGCCGCCCACGTCGCGGACCTCGGCCCCCGCGCCCTCATCGAAATCCCACCTGGCGACCGGCCCGTCGCTCCCAGCCGCCGCCACAACGCCCAGCAAGGCAACACCAATCCATGCAATCATCGCGCGTATACTCCCATTCCTCAAGTACGCCATTCCGCAAACACTATAGCCCATCTGGCACTCCAAAGGGCGCCAATACGGTGCCGTCTCTTCGAAATAGAGTAGTCGACCGCAAGACAGTTCTGCCGCGGGCATAGTAGCACAAGGTCACGTGCGGCCTCCGAGCCCTTGCTCGCCCTTCATCCTTCACCCTTCATCCTTCATGCTATACTCGCGCCATGCCTCGCCTGCTCATCGTATCGCTCCTTGTGCTCGCCGGCTGCGGCATGCAGTCGGACGACACGGTACTGCGGGTCTGGGACTGGTGGAGCCCGGTCGAAGGCGAGAAGATGCGCGAGTATTTCCGCGGGGTCGAGGCGGCCTTCGAGGCGGCGCACCCCGGGGTGGACGTGCGCTACCAGCACATCCCTTTCGGGCCGCAGTACATCCAGAAGATCATGGCGAGCATGGCGGCCGGGCGCCCGCCGGATTGCCTGCACTCGTCGATTATCTGGGCCAACGACCTCTACGAACGCGGCGTGCTCGACGACCTCCGGCCCTGCATCGAGCGCACGCCTGAGATGGCCGACGGCGTCTGGCTTCGCGCCGCGCTACGCTACGGGCGCGACCGCGGCTACGTGTACGGGATCCCGATTGAGCAGGACGCCTCGTGCATCCTTTACAACCTCGACTTGTTCGAGGAGGCCGGGATTGACCCGGACCCGTTCGCGCTCGAGACCTGGGACGATTTCCGCGAAGCCGCCCTCAAGATGACAAAACGCGACGCAGAAGGCCGCGTGGTGCAGGCCGGGTTCATGGTGCCTAGCGGCGACCTCTCGGGATTCCTGCCGTGGATGTACGCCAACGGCGGACAATTCTACTCGGACGACCGCCGGCGCAGCGCCTTCAACGCGCCCGAGATGCGCGAGGCCATGTACTTCCTCCAGGACCTCCAATACCGCGACCGGGTCTCGTTTCCGATGGCCACGGAGCGCCAGGACTTCCAGCTCTTCCTGCAGGGGAAGGTCGCCATGATGCTCGGCGGCACGTGGTCGGGGCACATCATCGAAGAGCAAGCGCCCGGCATGCGCTTCGACATGATGTCGTTCCCGCGGGGGCCGCGCGGGAGCGGCCGCGGCGGCATGACGTGGACCAATCTCATGTGCATTCCAAAGGGCGCCAAACATCCCGAGCTGGCCTGGGAGTTCATCACCTTCTACTGCGGCATGGAGAACGCCTTGTGGAAACTGAAGGTCATCCACCGCAACTCGCCCTTGGCCGCGTTCTATGAGTCGCCCGAATGGGCCGGGGCCGTTCGAGGGCATCCCTCCTTGGCGCGGGTCCCCCACATCACCGAGGTCGGGGGATTGTATCCCGTGGTGCGGTTCACCGAGATCAACCACGTGTTTCAGCCCCTGTGCGAGGGCCTCATGCTGAACAACCTCACCCCCGAGCACGTGCTCGAGAGCGCCCAGGCGAAAGTGGACGACGTCCTCGAGCGGTACTACGCGCAACTCGAGGAAACCTACCGGGGAAGGATGAAGGATGAAGGATGAAGGATGAACGGCGAAGAGCGGGGGAGCAAGGGCGCGGCGGTCTTATCGGTTATGCGTTTGCGGCGCCGGCGGTGACGCTTATCGGCACGTTCTCGATCATCGCCATCGTGTTTTCGCTCTGGGTGAGCCTGCGCCGCTACGACGTGCTGGCGGCCCACAACCCGTTTGTCGGCCTGGACAACTATCGCCAGGTCCTGTCCGACGAGCTGTTCCTGCGATCTCTGTTGAACACGTCGTACTACGTGATGATGGCGGTGCCCTCGATCATGTGCGGGGGGCTGGTGCTGGCGCTCCTGGCCGATAAGGCCGGCCGCGGCAGCCCGGTCGTGAAGGTCGTCTACTTCATCCCCTCGATCACGCCGGCCGTGGTCGTATCGCTGCTGTGGTTGTGGCTGTTGCGCGACGACGGCGCCGTGAACCAGCTCCTGGCCCTGTTGGGCATCCGCGGCCCGAATTGGCTGCAAGACCCGCGTTCCGCTATGCCGGCCATCGTCATCACAGTGACGTGGCAGGCCGTAGGCTACTACATGATCATCTTCATGGCCGGTCTCACCGACATCCCGAAGATGTACTACGAGGCGGCCACGATCGACGGGGCCGGCCCGCTGGGCCGGTTCTGGCACGTCACCGTGCCGCTGTTGCGCAACACCTTCGTCTTCGTCACCGCCATGCTCATCATCGGGTCGTACCAGGTCTTCACGCAGGTGTACATCATGACCAACGGGGGACCCCAGAGCGCCACGGAAGTCGTGCAGGCCCAGGTCTTCCGCAACGCCTTCCAGTTCGTAGGGAAGACCGGCTCTGCCGCGGCCATGGCCTGGGTCCTGTTCGCCATCATCGCCTGCTTCATCGCCATCCAGATGAAATTCATGCGCTCGAGGAAGCTCTATGACTAGACGGCTCGCCAGAGTTCTCATCGTGGCCGTCATCGTGGCGGGCGCGGTGACCATGATCGCCCCCTACGTCTGGCTCGTCGTCAACTCCTTGAAGACCGTCGAGGACTTCACCAGCCACCCCTACAGCATGCGGCCGCGCCCGATCACGATCTCGGCCTACGTCCGCGCGTTCACGCTCGGCCGCATCGGCATCTACCTCTACAACAGCCTGTTCTACGCGGTTATCGTGACCGGCCTCCAGCTCTTCATCGACTCGCTGGCCGCGTTCGCCTTCGCCCGGCTCCGGTTCCGGTTCCGCGACGCCCTGTTCGCCATGGTCCTCGCCACCATGATGCTGCCCGCGGCCGTCACCCTCATCCCCGTCTACCTCATCGTCGTCAAGCTGGGCATCGCCGACACCCGGCTCGGCGTCATGCTGCCCGGGTTCGCGGGGGCCTTCGGCATTTTCATGCTCCGCCAGTTTTTCCTCAACATCCCCGCCGACCTCGAAGACGCGGCACGCATCGACGGCTGCTCCACCTTCGGTATCTACGCCCGCATCATCCTGCCCCTGGCCCGGCCGGCGCTCGCCACGCTCGGTCTGTTCATCTTCATCGGCGCGTGGTCCGACTTCCTCTGGCCGCTCGTCGTCCTCACCGATTGGGACCTGTACCCTATCACGGTCGGGATCGCGAGCTTCCGAAACGAGGCATGGATCTACTGGAACAGCGTATTCGCGGGCTCCGTCATGGCCAGCCTTCCCCTCGTCCTGCTCACGCTGGTGGCGCAGAGGTACATCATCGGCGGCATCGCCCTGTCCGGCATGAAAGGCTGAGGACCGGCCGCACCAGGCCGCGTTTGCCCCAGTAGGCCGCGTTTGCCCCAGTAGGCCGCGTTTGCCAAACGCGGCCTGGACGTGCGCGTGGGATGGGTGCCGGTGCATCAGGCCAGGCCGCGTTTGCCCCAGTAGGCCGCGTTTGCCAAACGCGGCCTGGACGTGCGCGTGGGATGGGTGCCGGTGCATCAGGCCAGGCCGCGTTTGGCAAACGCGGCCTACTG
>Ga0114930_10001975_pt1 | contig 18857 bp, 12 predicted proteins | sample AnhtaG_FD_87300 | JGI IMG/M metagenome (GOLD analysis project Ga0114930, IMG submission 87300) | Deep subsurface microbial communities from Anholt, Denmark to uncover new lineages of life (NeLLi) - Anholt_01485 metaG | ecosystem: Environmental > Aquatic > Marine > Oceanic > Sediment | place... | reverse complement strand
TGGATGCCTCTGAAGGCACTTCTTCTGCCAGAGTCGTCTCGCAGATAGGTGCCATCCCGACTGGGGTGGAGTGGACCGGTGTCTTTTTCCGAAGGATTGCTCTGATAATGACTTCTCGGAAACGCCATATCGCACAATATCCTTTTTGCGAAGCAGTGCTAGAGCCAATGGCAGTGGCGAATGCAGGCGGGCCTGAATGGGTCCGCGGTCAGGCGTCCATGTGCATGACTCCCCCGAGACGCAAGGATTCGCGTCGAATAACCCAGAAGCCGGGCCCCAGGCTGTAGCGCGTGTTGGGCCACGTCAGATGATCCATCGCCATGTCCAAGAGGTGTCAAGGCTCAACTAGCGCGAACGTTTCCCACTCGCCGATGCCATCCCGGTTTGCAGCAACCTCATAACCGCTCGCCGCATTCTCGGCACACACGTATCGGCCGTTGTGAGCACGAAAGGCTACTCTGTCGTCTCCTAGTTCGATCAGTTCAAAGGTTTCCCGTTCACCGATTCTGTTCCGATCTGCTATGAGCCTACCACTGCCTTTTTCGGCACGCACATACTGTCCATTCCAAGCTTTGAGGGCCACCTTGCTGTTTCCTAGCTCGATTAGCTGGAACGTTTCCCATCTGGACCGGTTGTCCCGATTCGCAATCAGCTCGCGTCCACCGCCGGACTCAGCACACACGTAATTTCCATTCCAAGCTTGAAGCGACATACTTCGCTGCTTGCGACGGAGTATCGGACGATATCGGGCGAGAAGTGTGGTTGCCAATGCCAGACCAAGGGGAAGAATCGCAGCCCAAGGCTCATTCGTCAATTCGGAGGCGCCGTAGGCCACACCAGCAAGCAGAGGCAGCCCAACGACCAGTTGCCAGTTGTTGATTATCCATCGGCCCAACGCGCTAACGAGTCTTCCAAAAGCCTGCCAAGTGAGGGCTGCTACTAAGACAATCACAACCAGTACTGGTAGGCCAACCCACAACCATGAGCTGGCTTGCGCGTTACGCTTGACGATGTTGCAGACATACACAATAAGGGCGATGAATCCAGCAGAAATGGTGGCCCCCATTGCTTGTTCAAGTACGTTGCTCCAATTGGTCCTCACGTCATATGCCTCTCAACGTCAAGCGAGCTAACGGTTGTGAGCGCTCAGCGTAATGACCGGCATGACTGTCCGTCATCTTCTCTCCACGAAGCGTCTAAGACATAGGAACGGCGGCGCGCCCCTTGCCCCGAGACACACCCCACTCTCCATACCGCAATCGTCCAGAAGAAGGTGAGAAAGCTAGTCGGAGCCGAGCTGAGGCTCCCCTGGCGCACAGGGCAGCATGCAGTACACCACGTCGCGTGAGGAGATCAACAGGCCCACAGCCCATCAGCTACAGAGACTGCTTGAACACACGGGAAAGACACGATAGTAGAGGCCTATCGTGCAGGCCTTGGTTGCACCTGCTGACTCCCGTGATCGGTAGCTTGGTCGAGACTTGTCGATTCTGCTGACAACAGCACATTCTCCAATTCCTGGAGTGGCCTCAGGTTCAACCGTGCCCATGCTGGGGATCGTCTTGCCAAAGAAGCACATGACGCACTTGATCCACCGTGCGGAGCGCGGTTGTGACTTGCTCAAGGACACCGTCCCGATCACTAAGCGAGAGGTCTGCAAAAGCCGGAAAGAATTCGGCAACTTGCTGCCGGATCATCTGTGTCATGCTGTCGGATTGAGCGAGTCTTTGCAGCGCTTCATCGAGAACTTCGGAGTCTGGGGCGTTCAGGGCCTCGGACACCCATAGGAACTCGATCACGCTTTTCTCCAGTTCACTTAGAGACCATAGTGTCACACCCACGTTCGCGGGTTCAGTAGTTTTCACCTTTTCGGGACACGCCAGAGCATGTTTGAGTCTTTCATAGTATCCCTCACCTTCTTCGTCCGTTCTGCCCAACCAGTGGTGAAGCTTCCATCCCAATCGCAGTTCCTGTTCTTTCAGTTTCATTTCCCAAAGCTTGACAATTAGCTCGGCACATCGATCAGCAGCCGACTGCGCTTCTTCGTCATTGCCTGACTCGGATCTCTGCATTAGTTCAGCAACGTAGTGAGCCATCCATTTCTTCAGAAGTCGTTGGTCCTCTGCTCCAAGTTCCTCAACAATCTGCCTGCCCTTTTTGGCCAGATTTTCCTTCACTGCAGTTGCCCCTCAGCCGAAAGGATGTAAGCACGCTTCGTGCCAAGGTCGTAGCGCTCACCACTACCACGGTGATAGCGGTATGGGCGTTGGCGCGCCAAAGTGACGACGAAAATCAAGTCAAGATCTACTACCTTCAAGTAGCGGCAGAGCACGTCCTTGCGCACCACCAGCCTATGGCCGTCCGCATAGTCGGAGTATTCCCCACGACCGTCGTGGTCATGCCAGATCTCATGGTATGCCCCTGTCTCACCAGCATCATCGAACCATCTTAGTGACATAGGTTCACGACGGAGCCCCAACCGCATACAGAAATCCATTGTGGGGAAATGATGGGCGCGTCCGTTCTCGGGCCACTTTGGATCGTGAGTATGGAAAGGCAACTCCTGGTGCCAGGAAACCAACAGGGTTCTCAGCTCAAGAAGCCCAGAATCATCTTCAATCTCGTCTCGATGTGAAACATAGTAGTCTCCCCGGTTTACCAGATCGCTTTCGAACTCGGGCAAAACTGTGTCGTAGCTCGCCTCAATACAAGGTAGAGCGATGTAGTCACTCTCACCGAAACACAAACGGGCAAGTGCTTGAGACGTCTCAGGACTCACCAAGGCGGACATGACTCTTGCCTCGAATTGTCTATCGCCGAACGTGCCGCTTCGTTTGCTCGCAACGACAAGCCAGCCCGGTTGATCGGCCACGAATAGCTCATTTCGGAAATCCTCCTCAGCATCCTTCCTTGCCCACACCTCATACTTCGAGGGAAAGATGCCGTAGTTGTCAGCGATGATCGGGGGAGCATCGATCAGCCGACTAGGCAGAGCTACGTCAGCTTCCCTTAGGTGATAGCGCATCCAGTCGTGCCAGCGATCTCCTTCACGTTCGCCTTGGAACACGACCGGTTTGGAATCAATGAGTACTCCTGCTGCCATGAACATGGCGTGCCTTTCAGCATATAGTCTAAGCGTTTCAACTGCTGGCTCACCACCGTGCCCATGACTAGTTTCCTGCCAACCGTACTTGGTACGATTGATCTTTTGCTCTTCAAAACACTTGTCATCAGTTATGCCCCACTTGTCGATAATCCACCTATGAGCGATGTCCGCAACGTGGCATCGATGGCGACCGAAGCAGTGAGCGAGTGGCGAGTACCAGTATGGCAATGTGTCCATCGGATCAAAGGCGAACGCCCGGCTCTTCCTTTGAGTCCATCGCGCACCGTCGTAGGGAATGCTCCCGCTGGCCAGTTCGTCGCGACTAATCAGTTCTCTAGGCTCATTAGCCAAGCGGACCTGAGCAAGCATCTCAGGCGAAAGCGCCCCCGGATGCTCCTTTTCGATGTTCAACAGGACCTCTTTGGCATGGAATCGCATTTTGGCATGAGGGAAATCCGCGTTCAAAGCGTGATTCAGGAAGACCGGGATGTGCGGTGCGAGATCAGATGGAATGCGCAGGGACAGGTGATGAAGAAGGAATAGTAGCCATTCTCTCTTCGTCATCCACCGGGGATGCCCTTCATCCTGTAGTTGGGCCACCAAGACCCGCACGACCTGTTCTGGCAAGTTGATGGCCATGCCAGCCAACGCATGAAGTGAAAGCCACCGAGTGGCTTGACGAGGGTGCCCCAGCCGATCGCCCAAGAACTTGATGAGAGCGGGAAGAGGCTCCAACTGCTTCACGGGCTCGAAAGCAGGTTGTTCCGGCAGCTTGTCGATGGCCCTGTCCAGCAGGAAGTCAAACACCTGCAAGGCCTGAGAAGGCGAAAGCAGCTCCCCCAGCTGACCAATCAGCCAGTGGAGCTCATCGGAGTGGAGCTCCCTCAGGTGATCTGCAACAGCCGAGAGCATGATCTCGAATCGGGTGGTCAGATCCAGGACCTCACACTCCAACATGGCCGAGAAATGCGCGTGATAGAATGCATGTTTCATCATACTGATCGCCGAAGGGGTTAGAAGGCGTCCGAAACCGTCTTTGACACAGTCGAGGACGGTCTTCGAGCTTCCGCCCTTGTGCGCCACCTTGGCGAGCAAGCTAAGTGCCCGAGGGATCACCCACTCCGCGGCCCACTTCTCGATGATGGCAACTAGTTTGGGGAATTGCGCGGAGGGCAGCGATTCTGTCAGAAAGTCGACCATTTCCTGAATCTCGAACTCGCGCAGCCCCCTGACATCCTCTGTTGAAGCTTGGAGCAAAGTCGACAAGGCCAGCTGAGGCGATTCTTGCGCCTTCTGACAGTAGCGTTGGTACAGGCCGCTGCTCTCTTGAGCGAAGGAGTGCAGACCACTGGCGCTGGCAGCGCTTCCGACACCCAGTTTCTCCAGCCCGTCTGCAAACCTGAACATGGACTGGACCGTCGCATGAAGTCTCAGCCCATGGCCGCTTGCCCAAACGCAGAATTCGTGTGCCATCCTCTGCCGTAGCTCTCTCGGCACCATAGTTCGAATGTATTTTGCATAGGCCGTCAGAGCTCGACTGGGGTTCAGTCCCGCACTGAGGAGTTGAGAGATGCCTTTCCGGTAGACCCCAATCCCCTCTTCAAGAGCATCTGCAAGATCGCCAATTGGCCATAGGAGGCCAGGGTGTACTTGCTCAGCGTCTAGCATGCCGAGAGCAATAGCAACAAGCCCGATCTTGAAATCGATCAGATCAGACGTCTCTAGCCTTTCGAGGAACTCGAAGGCGAAGGAAGGATCGGCCCGAGCCATCAATCGAAGCACCTCGTTCAAGCGTACGCTGGCACTCTCGAAAGCAACCAGTCTGATGTACTCGAAGACAGTCGCAAATCTGCCCAACTGCTCTCGACTGATACTCGCTTCGCTCTGTGCGCGCTGCGCGGTTCTGACCAGCGCAAACGCACGACCACCGATGTCGCCATCCCATTCACTTGCTACATGCTGGGCTGATGAGAACAGGTCATACGCCAGTTCTTTGTCGAATCGTGCAGCAATCGGATGTAAGGAAAGCAAGGACTGCACGGCTTCGCTCGCCGGATTCCCTGGCGATGCTATGTGTTCTCGCTGACGCTTGATCTGTTGTTCAGCTTGAGCCTGGTAGCGGCTATCCCGCGATAGGATGTCAGCATAGCGAGTGTAGCCTCGATCTGTGCTACCAGCCAAGACGCGCTCGACCGTGTCCAATATGAGGCAGACCACATCGGGATGGTAGCCTGGCACGTGAGTCATCGCCTCCAGGAGTTCGCAAGCTACGTATACGAAATCGTATTGGGGACGATACCACCAATTGTCAACGTCACGCAACCAGGGCCTCAAACAGTCTTGCACTTCTTGAAGGATGCCCTCTTCTGCCATTCCACACAGAGCTTTGGCTCGACAGAGCCTGCAAGGGAACCGTTTCTTCATAATGGAACGCAGTTCCTCCAGCTCTCGCTGTCGCTCGTGTTCATATCTCTCAGGACGCTCCACATGAGCCGGCAGCGGATCCAGCTCGAACTCCTCCGGATTGAACGTATCAATCTCCAAAACTGTCTCGAGAGCCTTTCGGGCCAGAAAAGCGCCTATGTTGGAGCTGTGACGACTGCTGGGCTTTGGAACTGGCCAAAATGGAAACAAGTCCGTCGCTGAGTGCCTCAACCTCTCCTGTAGAAGCTGCTCTATGATGCCGGGCACCATGTCCTGGGCGTCGGCTTCGTCCACTAAGCCAGCTTCCAGTAGGCCTATGACCACGCTTGCAAGCTTCTCCAGAACTTGCTTGCCGAGTCCAGTGTCCGCGGCATTCAGCAGTCCAAGAAGACAATAGGCGCGCTGGTGTTCATCAAGTTCAATGCTTTCTATGATGTCCAGTGCCTCCTTGCCGCGTTTCGATGCCCATTTCCGCGTCACCGTTGCATAGATCGAGTGAACGGCCTCCTGGGGCTGCCAGGCTCGCATTCTTTCGAGGGCCACTCTCAAACCGGATGTCCAAGCGTCGAACAGCGCAATATGGCGAACGTCTTCTAGACTGAAGCCACGCCGATCATTGGCATCCTTCCGACTCTCCTGGCGAACGATCGCGACGCCGCGTTGAGCCAAATCCTCAGCAAGATCTAATCGCTCACCATGCTCAGCAAGAGCGCTGGCAATGGTAAAGTAGCTGCTGGCCAACTCGTGGTCTGAGGGCTGCTCTCTAAGGTACTCTAGTAGGCGCTTCAAGTAGCCACACTCGATCGCGACAGATGGATAGTCCTTCATTTGTGAGGCAAGCACATCTCTTGCCTGCAATATGTCTGACACCAAGGACAGCAGCTTCAGACCATCGGCGAATCGCCCCAGTCGGTTTGCAGCCAGGAGAGCGTACTGCACATCCTCCAGCACATCCTCCCTGTAGGATTTCGCGTCTCTAATGCGAGAGGTCAGGCGATTGTCTGCTAGCCACCAGTTCAGCAACTGCTCGTCACGACCAGCAGCGTAGAGATGGCGAGACAAGTTCGAACTGGCGTAGTCGTCCATGTCGTACTTCTCCTGACAGTACTTAACCAGCAGATCACGTGCTTCAGCGAGCTCACCTTCCGTGTACGAGGCTAGGAATTCGAAGAAATCTTGATCCCTCCAACGAATTTCACCGCTCTTATGTACTCGCAAGCCAAAGTACAGGCTCTCCATAATCGTGCGGACCTCATCAACGGACCGTCCAACAACGCTAGCTAGTGTGTGGATCAAAGCGAACTGAGTCATCTCTACCAAGACCGCCATGATAAGCCTGTCATTCTTGCTTTTTAGGCGTTTGGTACATTCTTGTTCGTAGTATTCGATAGCAGTTTCCCTCGCTCTGTCGCCTACAAAGGAGTACAGATCAGAGGGCCTCTCCCTTCCTATGTCCTCTATCAGACTTGACAGCACTCGGGGGTTTCCCCTAGTGCGCTCGTGAATGTGAGCGATCAAACCGTCGTCTATGTCAGGCAGGAAGGAACGAATGTACTCTGCCGTTTCGCTCGGCGTGAAGCCCTCAATCTCTACTTTGTGGTACTCAAAGTCGAGGTCCAGTCTCAGTAGGTTCTCCGTCCGAGCAGAAACGACAACCGTGCAGTTGTCAGGCCAACGAATCCTCCCAAGAAGAGGAACGAAGCAGTCGGAGCTCTGAATCGGGGCTCGGCAAGCAGCATCAACTGCATTGTCCACTGCGTCAAATGCTATGACCAGTCGATGGTTGCGCTCTGCGGCGCTCTCTGCAGCTTTCGACAGTGATTTCCCGAGTTGTTGCATGAGATGAGCATAGCTCAGGCCCGTTGTCGCCAAAACATTCGTATGGAACAGACTATCAAGCTCGTTGATGATCTGAACAAAGCACTTCTTATACGGGAAGCGCTCTGCACCCGCCTGGAGGCCGGTGCCGCCTCCGAAACAGTCATATATGACAGTTGCCTTGCCATCACCATAGTGTTTGGCTAGCAGCCGAAGCGCTGAGGTCTTTCCAGTTCCTGCCACTCCATGAGCGAGGAGCTTTCTCTTCTGTTGCGTGTCAACTAGCTTGATCAAACGCTGTGCGTCTTGAGAGAACAACAATCCATCAACAGGAGGAAAGCGGGTTGGGGCTGGGAAGAAGTCGACTTCTCGTAAACGGAGCTGACGATAGATGTCTTCGCGGGTGATGTCGGTTGGACGATTGCTGGTGGCGTGATCCTGCACAAAGGCTATTAGGCCTCCAATGTGGACCCCACCTTGTGAGGTGTATTGGCGCATGAGCTGGTATAGCTGGCCCTCAGCGGTCGAAAGCATTGCTTGTCCGAGCCCGGAAAGGTCCCAACATCTGATAAACGCTGCGAGCCGCTTCCAAGAAAGCCTGGTCACTTCCTGCATTTTGTCAAGCACGCCTAGTAGTTGGCCCTCGCTACAACGCAGCAGTTTCGACCCGGTCCGGTCATCATGCCCCTCCACCAAGGACCTAGCTTGAGAAATCTGAGCCCGAAAGTGGTCATCCAGGGACTGATTGGTGTGAAGCTTGATCTGAAGCTTATCACTCGTCTTATCTCCAAGTTTCCGATAGAAAGCGTTGAAGGCGTTTGCCAGCTTTCGCAGCACGGAGGTTCCAAGCTTAGTCTTACCGCCAGTACTTGCCTTGTTTGCACACAAACGATTCAAAGTCCATGTGCGGTCTGGGTTCGTAGGACTGTACTTGACCTGCACGATTACGATTCTTCGCGCGTTGCTGCTATTGCAACCACCGTAGTACTCGGTAAGATCCACGCCAAGAAAGGTGTCCGACGCTCCGGCAAGCACGACATCTTCTCTGGCAACGTTTTCCATTGTAATCAACTTCAGATCGTTGCGGGGATGTAGCATATCCAGCATTCGTCTAGCCGCATAGACAAAGTGATAGCGATTTCCTGCGTGGGAAGGCAATCCATTCCGCACTGTTCCATTACTCCACAATATGGGCCATATTGCTCTCGGTGGGCAAAACCACCCTATCGGCCAGCCACTCACGCATGAGCTGCTGATGTGCGCACTCCCTGCACGAACCCATACTTCCCGAACGACCTACCTCGCTAACAGATCGAGGCGCACCCCTTCTCTCTACATCATCCCTTGCATCTTCAACAGGACGACCCGACCCAGCGGCGAAGCTCCCGGTTCCCTTGGAGTGTGTTCAAAGGGCCCCAGCCCGCGCAGATGACCCACTATGAGTAGTGGCTGGCATCCTTGATAAGCCCACATGTAGCAGTGAGGCGTGCAAATCAAGCACTTCTGCAATAGCCTGCTCGGGTTATGTAGCGCGTACTGCGTCACGCTACGGGAGTCGTGCTGCCAGGAACCTCGCGTCCCGCTGCCACGGCCAACCGGTTCCACTCGTCTAAGACAGTAGACCCCGCCAAGATCCACGACTGGGAGACGCCATCGCCTGCCTTCGACCTGTCTGACGCGTAACACATTATACGGCAAAGTGTAGAGAGCACAAAACATCGCTAGCCCGCCCCGCTGGGCAAGAGGGAAGGTCTGTGCAACGATCGTGCACCGCCCCCTTGCAACTAGCAGTCGGCGTATGTGGGAGGCATGTCCAGCACGTGGCAAACACCTTGAAAGGCAGCGTAGCTCGAAAGGGGAGAATCGTTGACACGCCGGCGAACGTCAGCGATCCGTCGTAGCGCAGCCTGCAGCACCGAAGCAGTTTGAGAGCAGGGCCTGTATAGACGCCGAGGAGCGGTTCCTACGTGGACGCTAGCACAAGGGAGGAATCTGCAGAGGAAGCAAGGCCGAGATCAGCTACATTCCCCTACCTTTGTGACTTGAGAAGCTACTGCAAAGCGGTCACCCGCCAGAGTCAAAACACCTTCACAACGCAGACCGTCTTCGTGAGACTATGGGCCACCCCCAGTCAACGCACCGAACCGCGACGCGCTGTTATGGAAACGCAACAAGATGATCCACGCACGAAATCGCGTCGCCAAAGGAATCTTGTGCGACCCAACACTGATTGGACCCTCTGAGCGGAGGAACGCCCCGGTAGTAGGCACTTGTCCGCCCTACCCCAATCGCCCCATCACCACATTTGTCAGAACATTTCGCTCATGCGCGAGTCGAGGATTTCACATTCGTGGGCGACAAGGTAGCCCAGGTGCCTCTCGTACCGGGGATTGTATCGCAGGATATGATACTTCTCTCTGTTTCTAGCGATCCTGATCGCGCCCCAGGCTTCGAGCAAGGGGTAGGGGAGTAGCTGGACTCTCTTTCCCGACACCTTCTCCGCCCGCCATAGGATGTCTTGAGCTTCCGGTCTGAGTGTTCGGAAGGCGATCTCCCGACTTCTGGCGAGCGTCGATGATGGAGTTGGCTCTCTCTCCTTGGTCATAGGGTAGGAGAGAAAGAATACCTTCTACGGCGCCTTCCCCCCAGGGTCTCTACATCAGTATCCCTTTGATTGTAGAGTTTTGGGCCAGCGCGGGTCAACCCTCTTTCCTTGGGTGGCTCTGCCTATTGACTACCCCCATCTTGATCTGATAGGCTGATCATGTGAGGATTGAAAGGGGACCTGATTTTGAGAATGACAAGATCCGGACCTGGAAGTTCGGACCAGAGGATCAGGAGGTCGAGGAGGTCGGAAGAGATCCGACGATGCTGTCACTGGATGTGGAGCGTGAGGAGATCTTCGAGAGCCGCACCTATCGCTTTCGTCCGGGTTTGGAGGCGCTGGCTTACTTGACAGACCTGGTTGCCTCCCAGCAGCATGCGTTGCAGCTTTCTCCAGAGGAAGTGATGCAGGGAGTGGGGGAGATGATGGAAGGCATCACCCTCAAGTTCCTGGCCAAGCGCAGGAAGGAAGATGGCCTCGTCAGCTCTCTCCTTGTGGCCGTGAGGAGCGGCGATCGCTGCCTCTTATCCCGGCAGGAGTGGGTTGAAGTGGCCGACTACCGCCAGAAGGTGCAGGATTTCGAGGCGGGCTTCTTGCCCGAAGGGGTTCTCGCTCCGCCCTTGGTAGTCACTCTGGAAGAATGGCGCCGGTATGCCCATGAAAGTCCTTTCTCGGGAACGCGGCCTAACGCTCGCGAGAGAAGGTGAAAAGGCGAGAGGCTACTGACCCTTGGCTCTAGAGTGCTCGAAAGTGATCGCTGTCCGGTCAATCGCAACTGGGGCTGAAGAGAAAGCTCAGTTTCGCTTTGCACGAGGGATACGGTCCCAGCGGTCTCTAACAAGCAGGGACTCTTTGGCTTATGCCTGTTTAGGTGAAACAAGGAGGTGAAAGGAGGTGAGCATGTATGCTTGCGAAAGAAAGGGATTCCTTTGTCGACGCCACAAGCTTCGAACGCCCAGATCCGAAGTCTATTGGCGCTGTCCTCGGCACAACTGTCGAAGAGATGTCGTCGGGCGAGTATCGACTCGTCCTGCGGGATAAGGGACTCGGTGTGGAGATTCAGCTCGACATGAATCCGTCAAGTCGAGGAGTGAGGTTGACGGTCAAGAGCTCAGGCCATCGTTTTTGCACTGTCCACGAAGCAACTGTTGACAGGGTGCTCATTGATTGGCCTCGCAATGCCGTAGAGTTTGTAAGCGATAAGAAGACATTCCGCTTGAGTACGACCATCAAGAGGAGTGGCGAAATGACACAGACCCTCAGGCTCTTCCCTCGAGGGTTGCCATCATTAGAGCAAATGTCTGCTGCACTCGCGGAGCATCTAGGTGCCAGTGAGGTAGAGGTCAAAGCTCGGATTGATGAAATCTACGAAAGCTGTGGCTACGTCTCGCGCGAGGTGGCAGCCGCTGTCTTTTGCCGCTCGAAAGGGATAGACTTGAAGAACCTGTCGTCTCAGTACTCCCCAAACTTCTGCCGGTCAAACTCAGCAGGTAGACCTTCCTTCTGAAGTCGTGCGCATACGGTAGAGTAGAGGATCTGTAGCTGATCAGACAGATGAGAACGATTGTCTAGCCTTTTCATTCCCACTTGACCGTATAGCCGCTGGATGGTAGATTCCTCAGTGACGTGTCTGTCTACTAGGATACGAATGAGGCCTTTTCGCTGCCTGATCTTCTCGTCTGCCATAATGCCCGAGATCCCCACTTCACGAAGCAAAGAGATTGCGAAGTACGTGGAGGCTTCTAACACCTCACCAAACTCCTTCGCGTGGGCGATGCTCGTTGTTGGCGAGCCGTCTCCGAACTCGCCGATGAAAGCGTCAAATAGTTCCGACTTCCTGGCTTCTCTCAGTAGATGAGACGCAATCGCTGGAACTCGCGCATAGAGGCCTGCCTTACCTAGGCCACCACCTCGGCCAGTGACCTCATCAGCACAGGCATAGGCATATGATAGGTGGTACCTAATGTCGTTCACAACCTCCTCAGCTCTGACTCTGTCCGCGGCCCCAGTGAGGCTATCGTAGGCGCTCAGAAACCTCCTCCAATGGTCATGCCAAAGACATAACTCGGCTTCCATAGACTGCAGAGTGTGCCTGGCGGTGGGACAAGTCGCCACAGCGTTGATGTCAGTCGAATCCAATGACGCATACGGCGGCACCAAGGCCGAAACTGTGGCGAGCTCCAGAGGAGTCACACCGTTCAATTCGCACTGCCTAGCGAAGTACCTTGGATCCGGAATCCGGTAATCCAAGAGCGTTGCTCGTCCTGAAGTGGGTTTCACATCTACCCCGAGGGACATCATTATGTAGTTGTTGCTTGCGATGTCTTCCAAGAAGCGGACGCCAAGAGGGTTGTCACATCGCGGCGTGTAAAGCGGGTTTGCATATTGGCACGCTTGGGCGCCGAATCTATAAGGGATTGCGATCGTAAGAAAGGCGTGTAGCCCTTGATAGCCAGGCACATGATTGACTAGAAACTTCCAATGACGAAGAATAGCCGCAGCAGTCTTCGACGCCAATGAGATCGGCAGCCCGCCCTTATAACGCTCCCCACGTGCGGTTTGAGTTTCAAGCTCAAACCTGTATAAGAGCACGGCATCATGGCCATCCCGATCCAAGGCCTCGAATGAATTTGGCCGTCTCTCGAAAATGCCTGCCACGAATTGGGAACTCCTTGAGCACGAGCGCCTGGAAAGCCGCAAGTTGGCCTACGCTATGCTGATTCTGAGACGCGCTCCGCTGCCATAGCCAGCGCGTCCAGTCGCCTCCCGACGAATTCGCCCCCCGGTCGATAGCCACGCACCCAGAACGCTTGTCCGGCTTGTGAACCGTTATCCCTTCGTGCGAATTTGGAAATGCGTGGCCTGAGGATGCCCTGGTCCAGCAGCTGGTCGAAGCTTCGACTAATAGCCAGCGGGCTAACTCGCCCCTGCAGCCGCCGACACAACTCACCGAAAGGCAGGCCGTAGCCATCTCTTTCATCACGATCGTGGATCTTGAACTTCACCTCGTTAAGCCACCATTTTGCGATCTCCAGCACTACTTCGAATTCTGGTGAATGGTATTCAGTCTCTATCGCATTCTGACGCGTGTGCCAGTACACTAACTCGTCCGTTCGGTCCTCCCCGAAATTGAACTTCTGAAACGGCAGCTCCATCTGCCCATTCTTCGGCCTAGCTGTAAGCGCGTTGGCTATTCTGTTTTGCACTGCTTGCCGAATCACGTCACCCTGTTCCAGGTCATAGAGGCTAAATGCCCGAGTCGTGGTCGGTTCGTCCACTTCGAGTTCAAACGCAAAACCTTTCGGCAACTCGACCATGAGCCTCTCGAGAAACTCAAGAAGCAGAAGAAGCGAGGCGTAGAGAGCCAAGCACCTGAAACACCGCTTCGAATCCTGATCTTCGTCTCTCGCTTTGCCAGCCCCTTGACAGAGGGCTATGTCCGCATCGTAGGCAATGCACAGTTCCCTCGTACAGACAGAGGTAACAGGAACAGAGGGATACACTAGTGGCAAAACGGAGAATCGAGGGCTGTCCGCGTCTTGAATGTCCTCCACGAAAAGCCGAACCTTGACGATGCTCTCAAGCCAAACCGACGCTGGAAGCCAACAGACTGGAGTGTTTATCCCCACACCATCGACTGTGAACCGCCTAACACGATGATTGTCTTCGCCGCCTATCCCATAGCAGGTGCCGAAACGCCGGATCGCCTCTATCAGCTGGCAGGGTTTTCCCTGCTTGATTCTGAATACGTACGAGGGGTGATCACCGTCCAAGGTGACAAGTTGATCAAGCTGTTGACTCGACAGGCTCCACTTGGCCCACGAATAGCGGCTCGAACTCAACAATAACTGCTTTCGTTGAGGCATTTTGTTTGGTGTACATTCCTCACAGACAACGAAACCGGCTGTGACAACCTCCTTTGCCCCAAACTCACCCTTCAACCTATTGGCTACGCTCCACATCTTGCCACCTTCGAACACTGATGCGTCGACAACTAGTACCTCCCGTCCGCGAATCGTGTCAGGGTCAACTGAATCAAGCACTGTATCAGGTATGACCCGTGCAAAGTCCGCAGGCGACATGTATGGAAGCAGTATTGCCATTCCCTCGCTTTCTATCGCAACGACAAGCCTGTCTGGTTGAGCTAGGCACTCCTCAGCAAACTTGGGAAGGCTCCGTCTGACAAGTTCGTCGACCTCACGTACTCCCCTGTGTTCGATCATCACAACTCCCTAAAATCGATTCCGCTAACCCTGCAAGCGACGGCGAGTGCAACCCGAAAGCTGATCAATTCGCATCTCGCCTGTATCCGCCGTGCGTCTTTCCTCGCTGGGCCCTTGTTGCCCCCAAAACAACGGTCAGCGTAGGCTGACAGCATTGCTTCCTCGGACGGCAACTCCGTCAACTTGCACTGGATGTTATACACGAAGGTCTCCATGGTCATAGGGATAACCAAGATATTCCGGTCGCGCCAATACTGGACATAGAGCTCGTCAGCTTCAGGCAGAATAGCATAAGATGGTTTCACGAACTCCCCGAGTTGCGCTCGGACCTCTGAGTGCATATCCCGGAAATCTCTGTCGCGAAGGCTGAAACCAACAAATACAAAGTTTTGTCACTCAGCAGGGCCCGGACTCTATTGACCACTGCCAAGTTAATACCGCTCGTGCCAAACTTCTTCTCAAAGTCCGAGTCCGTCACCAGAATGGTATCTGGCCGACCCAACGATCCGTGCACTTTGTAGACGCTTCTGCCGTCGGCTCTGGGTTCGCGTGCAAACCTGCCGTCCCAAACGTCTGGTGGCTCGCTAGATGGACTCGTTGCCCTGAGCGCCTCCTCGAGCAGGACATCGTAGTTTGCAGTGACAAAGCAATGGACAGGCAGCAAAACCATGGCCTTGAACACCTCGTCTGGATAGGACTTGTTGTGTCCAAGCCAATCTGCGAGGAGGTCCAACAGGTGACCGCGATCCTTGGTCTTGATCAGCACGTATTCAGCCAATTCCGAAAGAGGCTGCCCTTTGTACTCAAGCCCAACCTCAGCCGCGAGGCGTTCGGCAAGTTGCCGTCCCAAGGGCAGCTGCACTGGCCTACGGGCATCATCCACTGCATGGTGACCGGTGCCAGCACCTGTAAAAAGGACGAGCTCCTCTTTCCCTGCTCTCCGCCAATGATCGGCCAGTGTGTTGAAGTTCTGTTGCTTCCAGTATGGTTGAGACATCCCGCATCTCCCGCCGTCGCCCTCGGATGGTTTGTTCAAACAGGAGACGCCGTACAGAGAGGGTTCTCATCTGTCGTGTGCGCCCGTAAACGATACCCTACGCCTCACAGTGATTCTACGGCGATCCCTAGTCCCGAAACTCGAAACCCCTCCTCACGTGCCAAAGCTTGGGATCCTCCAAGTACTGGGCTATTGACTCGAAATCCTCCTTCGTCGCGTAGCCTTCTTCAACGCCGGCACACAGGGTCACTTGCATGTCAGTCAATGCGTACAAACGAACACCCTGCACAGCTAACTCCTCTGTTCCCCCCTGTAGTCTGTCAAAAACCACCAAGCAATCCTTCACGGTGCACTCCGCTCTCCTGATACCTTCGACGAAGCTCAGTTTGCTCCTACCGTCCGTTATCAGGTCCTCGTAGAGTAGCACCATACTCCCGGGAATAAGGTCACCTTCTATCTGCGCACCCGTTCCGTGGCCTTTGGGCTCTTTCCTCACGTAGACGAACGGTCTATTCAGCTTTGCAGCCAGCCAAGAGGCGTAAGGAATTCCGGCTGTTTCTCCGCCTGCTACATAGTCGGCTTGAAGCTTTTCCTTGTCATATGTCCAGAAGGCAAAACTCGTAACTAGATCACGAGCGACTGGGTACGAAATCAGTTTTCGACAGTCAATGTAGACAGGGCTCATGTTTCCCGACGTCAGGCGAAAAGGCTCTACATCCGAAACCTTGATCGCTCCCACTTCCCAGAGCAGGCAAGCTGTTATCTTGCTGATTTCTTTACTCATGAGTTCTACCTTTCAAATTCCAAAGCTTCGCTACATAGACGCTCGGTTGCTTTTCTCACATCAGCCGCTCGGTATATGCCAGAGCCGATAATTGCATAGCACGAGTTGGGCCCGGCAGCACGAAACGCGCTGCTGACGTCACCGCCTTGTCTACCTATGCCCGGCATCAGAAACTTTGGCGAGGCAACGATTCCTGATAGCGTGCGTGAATACCTCTCAATACTCTCGGGTCTATTACCGGGAATGACGAAGTGGGTAACTCCAAGTTCAGCCCCAAGTTCGTACATCTCTCTTGGGGCCTCATCTCGAATGAACCCGCCCTCCTTCGCCAAGTATTTCGGATGCGTCATCTCGCCTCCTACGATGGGTACGAGATTTCTTTCCAAGAGAGCTGCTGCGAAAGCCGCCCCGGTTTCCGGCCCTGCCTGAGGAAAGATAATGGCCGCCCCTATGCCAGCTCTCGCACAAACTTCTGCAAACCCCTTTGCAACGTCAGGAATGTCTGTCGCTGCCTTTTGATGGTCGTAGATCAGGGGTAAGTCCGTTATCTCTTTTGCCGCTGCGACCAAGGCAGGCAGCCCATAAGTCAGAGTCAGAATACAACCCAACTTGTAGCCCACAATTCCCTCTACGGACGATGTCTCGTCTAGAAGCCGCTTGAACGCCTCCAGAGACACCACATCACAGGCTGGTACTACGCCGGTCGTCCGACCAAATAGAATGCCCGTCATGGTTCATCCCCCCGAGGTTGATCAGACGCTGCATGTGCTCAGAACACATCAATTGTACTACAATCATGGCAGATAGCAAACCACATACTGCTGCTGTGCCCGGGTGGGAGGCACTTGGGCAGGCGCAGGATGCACGAGGTACCGTGCCCGACTGATGTCGAGAGCTTCGCTCATAATCCTTGCAGTGCCTTCTGCGCTTCTGGCACTATACTCCCCCGCTTCGCCTGATCATGATGCTTGTTGTACGAACCCTCAGCGTGCTTGTTGGCTGGACGGACATCGAAGGGTTCGCCGTCAATTGCCGGGTCTCTCTTCTGGCTTTCCTCGGTATCCAGTCTCCACCGACCCGTGGGGCAGAGACTCAGTAGCAGGCAGTTGCCACATCGTGGCTCTCTAGGAAGACAGAACTCTCTGCCAAGCAGAACCATCCCCACATGCAGATCCCTCTGTAACCGATCGGGAATGCCGCCCTGGATTACGTCTGCCCTACGATCTGTGAGATACGTACCGTCGGGAACCCACCCCAGCCTCTGAGCGATTCGGAAGCAATGTGTGTCCACGGGGAATACGTGTCTGTTCAAGGCGTACATTAATACACAGCGCGCTGTTTTCTTGCTGACCTCGGGGAGTGAAGTCAAGAACTCCTCGGCCTGTTCCGTTGCCATTCTGGCGACTGGAGCAAGCGTAACTCGGCCGAACTTTGCTCTTAGATGCTTCGCAATTGCGACGATGGCTCGTGCCTTACGATTATGCAGGCCAGCGGGTTCGATAATCCGCGCCACTTCGTCGGGACTAGCGTCTGCCAAGGCGTCGGCTCTTGGGAACTCACGTCGCAGCGCTCTGTAGATATCGCCGTACCGCCCGGGTGGCGTTTTGGACGACAGAATGACGTACAGCAACTCGTTGAACGGGTTGGCCTTATTGCCAAGTGTAGGCCGCCCATACCTGGCCACGAGGAGGCGCGTGATCTCCGCGACGTTAGGATGGTAGTCTCGAACGCAGGTCACTTGTGACATCCTCCAAGTCGGTTTCGGGAACTCCTACGCTGGGGCCAACCGGCTGGGATCTACTAGGCCATCGAGAAGGTTTCGGAGAACCCTGCCATGCAAGAACGTGAACAGAGGAGGCAGTGCTTCGCCGATGACTTGCCGTGCCAAGTACGTGTGACTCGTTTCGATGGCCCAACTCCAATCGTAGAAACGAGGAACTGTCTGCAAGTCAGCACACTCTCGGATGCTTAAGACCCGGTTTTCCCACGGATGGATCTTGTAATCGCTGCCGATGTGGCTGCTCGCAGTCGTAACCGTAGCTGCTGGACGATCGGGGTACATGCGCCGGTAGCTAGACTTGAAGCCCCGTATCAGTCGGTAGCCGCCGTTCTCCGACCTGACGTAGGGTCGGTTTCGCATGGGCGCACCACACACAGGACACGTGATCTCACCCTCGGGTACGTCAGCACGACCGCAAGCGCGGCACGTCGAGTTCTGGTAGGCGCTCTGTCCGCTACGGGGCGGTATGTCAGCCACCATGAGGTACCGGTCTCCCTCGTACGTCGGCACGAAGTGCAAAGGATCCGACTGGTGGTGAGACAGCTTCCGTGACCTAGCGTCGAGAGGCGGGTACGCCATTGCAACCAGCCACTCCTCAAGCGTGACCCAACGGAAGTGGCCATTCTGTGATCTCTCGGCGTGCGTCGTTCGCGGTAACGGAAGCGCTTTCTGATCCCTGAGCGTTGCTAGGCTAGGTTCGTCCAGATGAATGGCTACGATAACGGCGCGACGTCTGAACTGGGGAACGCCGTAGTCCGCCATCTCCACGACTCCCCAGAAGAGCTGGTACTGAGAGCCCAGCTCAGATTCAAAGACGTCAATGAGTCTGCGCGGTTCCTCGCCGTCGCCAATGTGGACTATCCGCAACAAGACCTGCGGCACGTTCTCGACGACTACGACTCTCGGCCTCAGCGCCCGAATGACGGGAAGAGAGTCCAGCATCAACAGGTTGCGCCGATCGTTGGTTCGTGGATCTGCGACCTTCCCGCGTCCAGGATTACAGCTACTCATCCCTTGGCACGGTGGGGTAACGCTCAACAGAGCCAATCGCCTCCTCGGGTGGCGCTCCTGGTAGCTATCAACTACGGCCTCCAAGGTGTCGCGCAGTTCGCCCACGACG
>Ga0114930_10001970_pt1 | contig 18874 bp, 12 predicted proteins | sample AnhtaG_FD_87300 | JGI IMG/M metagenome (GOLD analysis project Ga0114930, IMG submission 87300) | Deep subsurface microbial communities from Anholt, Denmark to uncover new lineages of life (NeLLi) - Anholt_01485 metaG | ecosystem: Environmental > Aquatic > Marine > Oceanic > Sediment | place... | reverse complement strand
GTGCACATAGGGCACCTCCTTTCGTGAGATGCCCTATTGTCCGCGAAAAACTCGATTTGGTTAAGTGCCAGATGTGGCGTTTTTGGGGTTGATTTTCAAGCTCAGTTCTACTTCGAAAACCCGTCTCGTATAATGCTTGCGCCTGGCAAAGGTTTCAAGTACAATCAGTAATACTCCCACTGCTGGATGGCAAGGGCTACACTACTCGCTGCCCGTGGGCGAGTCAAAGTCGGCGATCGAATGAACGGGTTATCCCAGAGAGCGGATATGTCCAAGACGAAATCCGCCTTGGATTCTGGTCACCCCAAGAAGGAAGGACACCAAACATGAGAGAGATCCTGACGCAGAATGCTCCACAACCTGCGGGGCACTACTCGCAGGCGATCGTGCACGGCAATCTGGTCTTCGTTTCTGGACAGTTGCCCGTCGATCCGCGGACGGGGGAAAAGCGCATCGATTCGATAAAAGAGCAAACCGACCAGGTGCTCCAGAACCTGGCCGCGATCCTCCAGGCTGCGGGCAGTGGCGTAAATCGCATCCTCAAGACCACCGTCTATGTCTCGGACATCTCCCTATGGGATCGAGTGAACGCAGTCTACGCCAGGTTCTTTGGCGGGCATCGACCGGCGCGTGCCGTTGTTCCAACCAAGGATCTGCACTTTGGGTTTCAGGTTGAGATCGAGGCGATCGCTGCTGTGAGCAAACGATGAACCAGCTTTCCTGCATCGAGTGCAAAGCAACCTATTCGCTGGATGATCCGAGGTGGAGGTGCGATTGCGGATCCCTCCTGGATATCGAGTTCGAACCGGTTTTCGATCTGAGTGCGATCAAGGGCCGCAAGCCAACCATGTGGCGATACAGAGAGGCGATCCCCATCCGGGACGACATGAACGTCGTCTCTTTTGATGAAGGCTTTACGCCGCTCGTGACCGTGGATTTTGAGGGTACGCCGGTGTTGATCAAACAGGATCACCTATTCCCGACGGGTTCCTACAAGGACAGAGGTGCTTCCGTTCTGATCAGCAAGGCCAAAGAGCTGGGGATCTCTGAGGTAGTCGAGGATTCCTCGGGGAACGCAGGGTGTGCGATCGCTGCGTACTGTGCAAGGGCAAACATAGATTGTACGATCTTTTGCCCCCAAGACACCGCGGCTGGAAAGCTGGCACAGATACGACTGTACGGGGCAAAGCTCAGCAAGGTTCCAGGTACCCGCCAGGATACCGCCGATGCTGCTTGGGGGGCGGCCCAAACGGTCTACTATGCAAGTCATTCCTGGAATCCGTTCTTCTTTCAGGGGACCAAGACGTTTGCCTTTGAGATCTGTGAACAGCTTGGCTGGAGACCCCCCGACACACTGGTATTGCCCGTTGGGAACGGAACGCTGTTGCTGGGGGCGTACATCGGCTTTCGTGAGCTATTGGACGCTGGCGTCGTTGGCCGAATCCCCAGGATCATTGCCGTTCAGGCCGAGGGTTGTGCTCCTCTGTACAAAGCTTTCAAGGAGGGTCTAGACGAAACCCCCAAGATAACAGCCCAGCATACGCTTGCCGAAGGAATCGCCATTGCCGACCCGATCCGGGGGAGACAGGTCGTCGAGGCCGTTCGCGACAGCGATGGAGGTTTTATTGCCATAGACGACGCCGAGATCAAGCGATCTCTCAGAGAGATGTGCAGAAAAGGGTTCTACGTTGAACCAACGTCTGCCGCGACCACTGCTGGCCTAAGCAGGTATGTGTGCACCTCCGATCCTGATGAGGTGATCGTTTCCGTGCTTACCGGGCATGGACTCAAGACAACCGAGAAAATGTTGACCATATGACGCGTCATCGCATTGCTTGCCATCGTGAGCCATTTATGATACCATGAAGGTTCAGGCAGAGCTTTGCTATACCCGTCCAGAAAGACGTTTTGGGTTCTGCGGGGCATAGCTTGTTGTAGCCGCGATTTCTCAATCGCGTAGAATACTTAACGTAGCGCGATGTCCGCGATTTGGAAATGACGGCTACGGCAGATGGTGCCACGCCGAATCTTTCGACCTGTGCAATGGACTTGTGGGAACCTTGCGAACGCTTCGCCGAGAGCGGCCCACACGGAACGTGGGTCGCCGAACGGTTGCGCTGTGTCGCGTGGACGCAATGATTATTGCTTGGCAAAACTGCTTTTGGCAAGCAAATTTGAACTGAACCTTCGCAAGGTTGATCCTAACTGCACAGGTGGAAATCTTTTTCTTAAAAGCTATAGCAGTGGATTCAACGAAATCCCAATGAGGAGTGCAAACAGGCATTGCTGAAGCAACTCATCCACAATGGCATCATCGTTCCCGATCTGCCCCCTTATCGTGGCTTGGTCATCCGGGTCCGTGGCGAGCCGGTACAACTAACCCCCAAGCAGGAAGAGATGGCCCTGGCCTGGGCTAAGAAGCAGGGCACGCCCTATGTGTCCGATCCCGTCTTTGTGCGGAATTTCATGCTCGATTTCAGCGCGGCCCTGGGGTCCGACGAGCCACTCGAGCTAGACGAGGCAGATCTCACGTCGGTGATTCGGGTCGTAGAGGCCGAGCGCGAGACCAGGGCGCGTTTGACCCGCGAAGAGCGCAAAGTGTTGGCCGCGAACCGCAAGGCGATCCGTACCGAACTGAAAGAAAAGTACGGCTATGCCATCGTCAATGGCGAGCGCGTTGAGCTCGGCAACTATATGTCCGAGCCCAGCGGCATTTTCATGGGCCGGGGCGAGCACCCACTCCGCGGGCGGTGGAAGGAGGGGGCAACCCAAAGCGATGTCACGTTGAACCTCAGTCCTGGTGCCCCCCACCCAGAGGGGAATTGGGGCGAGATCGTCTGGCAGCCCGAGTCGTTGTGGGTGGCACGCTGGCAGGACGAGCTGTCTGCCAGGCTCAAGTACGTCTGGCTGAGCGATACTGCACCGATCAAACAGAAACGCGAGGCTGCCAAGTTCGACAAGGCCATCGAGCTACACGACAAACTGGAACAGGTCCGGCGCAGCATCGAGGCCGGTCTCCAAGATCCCGACCCCAGGCGGCGCAAGATCGCCTTGGCCTGCTACCTGATCGACGTACTGTGCCTCCGCGTCGGCGATGAAAAGGACGCCGACGAGGCAGACACCGTGGGTGCGACGACCCTGCGTCCCGAGCACGTCACGCTACGTGCCAACGGCGTGGCCGAGTTCCGGTTCCTGGGCAAGGATTCAGTGGCTTGGCACAAGGAAATAGAGCCTCCTCCGCTTGTCCAGGAGACGCTGGAGGAACTGGTCCGCACGGCTCAGCCATCCAATTCGGCATGCAACGGGGACAACGCTCACCCCACGCGCGATCTGCCGCAGCTCTTTCCTGACATCGGCAGTCGTAACGTCAATGCCTTTCTGTCTCGTATTCACAAGGGCCTGTCGGCAAAGGTGTTCAGGACGCACCACGCCACCCGGGCGGTCCTCCAGAGCCTGGAAGCATCGGGCGCCCAGGCCGACGATCCCGAATACGTGAAATGGCGGGCCGCGGTGATGGCCAATCTGCAGGCGGCCGTCCTGAGCAACCACACCAAGAGTGCGGCCGGAAACTGGGAGGCCAGGAAGCAGCGATTCGAGGAACGCCTGGAAAAAGCTCAGGCACGACGGGCCAGATACAGTACACAGTTGGAGGAGCGCAAGGAAGCACTGAAGGCAATTCAGACAGCAGCCACGGCGGAGGCTGCCAAGAGCGCGGCGCGTCGCTCTATCGAGGCTCTTCCCGAACGAGTGCGGAAGCGACCGGAACTGGTAGAGGCCCGCGTCGAAAAGGAGAGGATTCGGTACGAAAAGGTCAAGGCCCGGCACGAAAAAAGGATCGCACGAGCCAAGGAACGAATCGAGACGACCAGGGGAAGGGTGCAAAGAGCCGAGTTGGCGATGGGCAAGATCGAAGCGCAGATGGTGATAGCGGCCCACAAGCGAACGTGGAACCTGGGTACCAGCCTCAAATCGTACATCGATCCTCGGGTGTACGTTCGCTGGGGCAAACAGGTCGATTACGACGTCATCGAACGATACTATCCCAAGGCCCTCCGCGGCAAGTTCGCCTGGGCCAAAGCGGAGGATGATGCGTCGATTGACGCGGGGGCTCCAAGCAGCGACTCGTAAAGGGCCAATGTTGAAAGACTCGAATGACGTCCCACTTTCGTCCGTAGCTCAAGGCGGATGACGCGGATGAGCTGCATCCGCCGCCGTCCCATCTGACGCGGACTCTTGTCCGCTTTGAGCGCGCGCTGCGCCACGTTCTTCAGAGTGAGAAAAAAAAGTGGTACGAGAGCTTGTTGTTCTATGTTCGATCCTGGTTCTGATCGTGTTGTGTCTTGTGCTACTTGGCGCTGTGGCGTTGGGTTCGGACGATCCTCAACTTGACCTGGTGATCACAGAGTTTATGGCTGTCAATGACAGCACCCTGGCCGATCAAGATGGAGATCATTCAGATTGGATCGAGATCCACAACCGGGCTGCAGCGGACGTCAGTCTCGGCGGATGGTACTTGACCGATAACGCTCGCAATTTGACCAAGTGGCGATTTCCCGATATCGATGTGGCGGCAAACGATTACCTGGTCGTGTTTGCTTCCCGTAAGGACCGCGCCGTCGCCGGCTCTGAGCTGCACACCAATTTCCGGCTCGACAGCCGCGGGGAATACCTGGCCCTGGTCCAGTCAGATGGCAAGACCGTCGCCTGGGAAGTTGTCGCCGATGGTCGTCTGGCCCAGTTTGCCGATGTTTCTTACGGTTTCGACACAGCACTGAACGATCGCTACTTAACCGTGCCGACGCCAGGGATGGTCAATGGACGTGTTCCGGCTGACCTGGGGCCTATTCTCTCCAGTACCAGCCACGCCCCTCTTTTCCCAACCACCGACGCACCTATCATAGTTACCGCTACCGTGAGACAATCAACGCTCCCGGTAGACGCCGTCACCCTCCACTATCGCGTTATGTACGGGGACACGATTGCCGTGCCAATGTTCGATGACGGTGGTATGGGCGATGGCATTTACGGAGCGGTGATTCCGCACGACGCGTATCAATCAGGAGAAATGGTGCGTTATTACGTTACTGCGACGGATACGAAAGGGCGCACTTGTCGTTGGCCGCTCTTCCACGATCCCACCAACTCGCCCGAGTATTTCGGGACCATGATCGCCGATCCCGATGCTACCAGCTTGCTGCCCACTCTGTATTGGTTTGTGGCAGACCCGGCTGCCGCCGAGACCCGAGCAGGTACGCGCGCTTCCGTGTTCTATGTCGGGATGTCCCCATCCAGCGGATTGGCATATTCCGCCGACTTTTACGACAATGTGTTTGTCCGGCTCCGTGGTGTCTTGTCCAGAAACTGGCCTAAAAAAAGCCTCAAGTTTGATTTCAACCAGGGGTACCATTTTCGGTTTTCGCCGGATCAAGAACCCGTGGAAGAGTTTAACCTGAATTCCACCTCCAGCGATGCTGCGTACATTCGTCAAACCCTGGCCTGGGAAACGTATCGTGATGCGGGTGTTCCTTACTGTTCGAGTTTCCCCATGCGCGTTCAGCGAAACGGTGCGTTCTATAGCGTCGCCATTTTCGTGGAGCAGCCAGACAAGCGATACTTGGAGCGGCAAGGGTTGGACCCAGGCGGGGCATTCTACAAGATGAAAACCTTTAACGCGCTGACCTCGTCGACCAAAAACGTGCAAAAACAGACGCGTCTGGAAGAGAATAACGGCGACCTCCAGGCACTGATCGATGGCATCCACCTCTCTGGGAAGGCGCAGAAAATCTATCTGTTTGATAATGTCAATATCCCGGCTATCATCAACTACCAGGCTGTCGCTACGATCATCCACGATCGAGACCAGGGACACAACAACTACTACGCGTACCGTGACACGGAGGGGACAGGTGAGTGGACGTTTCTGCCGTGGGACAAGGATCTGACGTTTGGCCTGAACTACAATGAGGGGCTCGATCTCACCGTCACAGCGGACGATGATCCTCAAAGCCACCCTCTCTCCAGCTACAAACATAACGACCTGATTGATGCTCTCTACCAGATTCCCGGTACCCGAGAGATGTTTCTGCGCCGCTTGCGGACCATCATGGACGAACTCTTGCAGCCCCCAGGTACGCCCATCGCCGAACGTTACTACGAACAACGCATCGACGCACTCTTTACCCAGATGCAACCGGACGTCGCCCTCGACGCTGCCAAGTGGCCTGCCTTGGGCCCCCCGCAGACGTTCGCCCACGCCGTCAAGAGCCTCAGAACCGATTATATGGCAGTGCGGCGCGTCCACTTGTACAATACGCACGGCCCTGACTATGGTATTATCCCTGACGCACAATCTCTCACAGCTACTGTTCAATTTGGCGACATCGGGTTTGCTCCTTCCCCTAAAGATGCAGAACAAGGCCGCGTACGCTTCCAAGAGTATCTCCGCCTGGTAAACCCCAATCGCTACGCCGTGGATGTCTCGGGCTGGAAGATCACCAACGCCGTCGAATACACCTTCCAGCCTGGTGTTGTCATTCCCGCTGGCCGGACGCTCTACGTCTCGCCTGACGTGGTCGCCTTTCGTGGTCGCGCCAGCAGTCCCACGGGCGGAGAAGGTCGTCTTGTGCAGGGAAACTATGATGGTCGGTTGTCCAACACAGGGGGTACCCTCAGACTGTACAACGCTGATGGGATGCTGGTCGCCAGCAAGGTCTTTCTGGACCTTAGCCCGTTCAGTGGAGGGGTGATGCTTACAGCGCTCTTGCTTTTAGTGCTTTCTGTGACGATGCACAGCGCCCTTGCGGCGCCCACCAGAGTTAGGTAACCTTACCCTACTTTGACCACCTCTTCGAGGATAATTCTCGCGTCGGGAATGTCCTCGCCTTCAGGGCCGCGTATAGGCAACCGTTCTCCCGTCTGCAGAAAGTACAACCCCAGAGCTATCCAGTACTCGCCCGCTGGTAGATCTGCAGGCAAAGGAACAACGTGCGTGTCATCGACCAATCTTCCCACCCGCCAGCGAGTTGTGGGAAACGCGTTCTGGCCAGGCATGTCATCCCAACCAACAACGGTCTGCCCCGAAGCATCCAGAACGTGCACGAAAACGGTGTAATCTCGATCTGGCCTGACGCGAGATTGCCAGTAGAGGGTGAGAGCCAGGGTGCCGCCGGGGCTGGGTTCAGGTGTTGTCAACTCGTAGCCTAGCAACCTGATGTCAGAACCAAAGTAGTAGTTCAGACCGCGCATGGCCCCTAGCACACTCTGCCGACGATATAACTCGGCCACGTCCAGCTTGCTGGCGATGGCAGGGGTGCCATTGATGACTATGCTGCTTTTCTCCTGAACCATAGCCTGGATAGAATCGTCTTCAAAGACCACACCAGAAGCCTGTATGCTTGCCGTCCCATATTCCAATTCTTCCTGGTAGGCGGCAAAGCCGGCGGCCCAGGCCCGAGCAACGTGCACGCCCTGGGCTCGGACGGATGACATATCTTTGCTGGCAGTTCCTATGTAGGCATCTGCCAGGCGGACGTTTGACATGATCACGACACTGCTCTGACCTGCCGAGATTCCCTCGCCATAAATGCGTGACAGGCTAACGTCCTGTATACCTATTCGGCTGCCACTCACATTGATGCCATTCCCACGGACGTTGTGAAACGTACTCTGCTCGATCCTGCCTTGCGCAAAGTCGCCGTCGAGCGCGTCAAAAGCCAGGTTTTCAAACTCGGTGTGTGCTATCTCAAAATTTGAGTGTACTATGTGAACAGCGGCTCTAGCAATAGAATCTCGCAGACGACAATGACTGAACACAACAGCGCTCTCATGAAACGTAACGCCGCCGGTCGTACTCCAGCCATCACGCCGAATGCCACTGGTCGCACGGATCTCGACGTTATAGAACGAGGAGGTCACGTTCGGATCCGCCTGGAAAACGACGAGACCTCCCCAGTAATCATCCTTGGGCACGAGGTGAATCCCCCCTTTGTCAGGCCCAAGGAGCAGCAATGGCCCATCGGCAAAGAAAACTGCGTGCCGGCCAAAGGTCAAGGTAACAGGCTGAGTGGCCTGTAGCCCAAAGCCATCTGGTAGAACCAGATCCCCTTCTACGTGCCAGGTCCCTGGCTTCAATTCCACGAACCCCGGCCGATCTGTTGTCAGGCGCAGAAACGGATGTCGCGCAAGCGCTTCCTCTGTCGAGGGTTGGACAGGAAGAACCGGCTCGGACAGAGCGGATGGATCGTCTCGTTGCACGTCGACCACAATCTGGTCATCGACCCCAACCAGGCTGGTAACGATCTGTAGCGGATGTAGAACATCCGCCGGCGGTTCTGTATCCGCCGGAGTGGTATGAGAAGAGGTCCCCTGCGGCGCTAGTTCGTCGAGCACAGTTGTGGGGACCCGCAGGGTGACATATTTCGGTACCTCTTCTTGCATACCTCGTAAAACGACCGATGGCATTGCCTCTGGATGTATCAAAGCATCGTGGGGATCCGCGCCATCCCGCTGCTCGATCCACTCCGCTCGTACGTCAGCTTCACGCTCTCCCATTTTCAGTTTCTGCAGGACGACGGGATATCGCAAGAGATTGCACACCTGGACGTTCACACGTGAATTCGGCGCGCCTCCGATCTGATAGGCGTAAACAGTCCGAGATGGATGCAATGAATTCCACAGCCATTCCTGTCGCTCGGGCAGCCTGCTCCAAGGCGCTTCAAAGTCCATAGAAGCAAACTCTTGGGCAAGCGCGAGGTAATACCGTTGAAACTCGTCGGCATAAGCAGACCGCAACTCCTCGAGGTGCTTGGGCTGCGAAATGCGTGAGACTTTTTGAGCGTAGGCCGCCACGATCTGCAGGTCGTCGTACTGGGCCAAGTCGACGAAGGGAGTGTCGTCCGGTGCGCGTGAGAACGCATCATGTCCGACAGGTTCCAGCCTCGACGTCAAAGGACTGTAATAGTACCAGTCGTTCTGCCACTCTAGCCCATTGCGAGCGCCCCATAGATTCGTATGGGCGATGTACACGCCCATACGCTCGGCATCAAAAACCTGCTGGGCTGACAACTGGTTGCTCTGAAAATCGCGCAACCGCGCTAACGCAGTAGCGCGCTGTTCACTCCATGCGGGATCGCTCTGGACACTGGTCGCGTCAAATTCATCCGCCTGGACGAACGCAGCGAGATCAAATGTGAGGGGAAAGGGATCGAAGCCAGGATTCCGGTCTTTGGCCGGGCTGTCATCGTATCGGACCCGCTGTCGCCAGAACAGGCTGCCGTCCAAACGGACGAAAACACCACCTCTGCGGCTTTGTGACTCGAGTAGCTCTTGCGAAATACCTTCTTGCAGCGCGTATACCCCCCAGTCGACACCGTTCACGAGAACGTTCACAAAGGAATAACGCGGCGCCAGGATACCGGCGCGGCGCAAGTCTTCCATATATAGCCATTCATTCAAGTAGCCACTCGTGGCGGGCGACTGCGCCGAAAACGAGCGCATCCCCAGGATCGTCGCCCCGCGTTCTGTGTGGACCCCCCCACGTTCTGTGTGGACCCCCCCACGTTCTGCGTGCCCCCCCCCACGTTCTGTGTGGACCTCGTCTTGTACTCTGACTTGAAAAGGCCACTTGTTTTCCTCCAGACGGTCTACCCAATCTGCCTTTAGCCGTATATGGACGGGGATGGTCTCACCCTCAATCCGAATTCGCGCCTGTATCCAGCTCTCATCGTCTAGCTGCAAGATCCCCTTTTGCAGCGCTGCGTCTCGTTGTCTCTCCATCGCCTGGTAGTCTTGAAGCTCGATGTCAAAGTGCAGCGTGAGCAGGTCATTTGTCAGAGTGGCTGCATTTATCGCGTCTCTTGCTTTCAAGAGCAAACCAGGAAACGGCGGATCGATAACCTCGTGCCCTTCCAGTTGATACCAGATCCCAACCACCGCTGCGAGCGCAATTCCCAACACCACCATCAGCAGAAATTGGGTGCTTCCCTGGCGAGATCGCGTCCATTCACGGGGATCCAACCAAGATTCGTGCTGCACTGGATCGGACGATCGCCGTATTCGCATAATGCGTTCACCCAGGCATACTGTGCTGATCGATAGAGCCAGGTGAGCAGTCGGAGATGCCGTTTTTCAGATCGTCCATTAGCTTTAGCAATTGGTGTTGATTCTGCCAGCTACAGTGGGTCATCAGCTCCAATAGTCCATCCGTTCGACGAACGCCCGGAACATCACCTGCGTCATTTCCGGCTTGACGCCCAATGCCTCTGGGTCACCATAATTGAAGACGATGAACCCACCACGTGGGGTGGACCAGTGCTTGACCAGCTCGTCTACTTCGGCGCGCACTTTTGCGGGGTCGCCCGAGGGAAGCGTGGCCTGGATGTCCACCGTGGTTAGAAAGCAGACCTTGCCCGCGAATCGTTTCCCTATCTCTGGGATCCCGTACGCTCGCGGCTGCTGCATATTGAGCACGTCTACACCGATGTCGATGAAATAGGGCACAAAGTCGTTGATCTTGCCGCAGCTATGCAGCATCACGTGCCATCCGTGACCGTGAACGGCCTCCACCAACTGGCGGTACCGTTGAAGGAAAAAGGTTTCGAACATCGGCGCGCTGATAAACGTACCCCCCTGGGTCCCCCAGTCGTCTGTGAGAAAGAGCCCGTCCACCCGGTCACCGAAGCGGCGGTGCAGTTCGTAAAAGTATTCTACCTTGAACTCGAGAATCATGTCCAGGACCTTTTCGATCTTGGCTGGCTCCAGGTAGAAATCCATGAGCGCCTTGCCAAAGCCGCGGAGCATGTGCAGCCTCTCCATGAGGTTAAAGTGGCTGGTGACCACGACGTAGCGATCCCCTGCTTCGGACAGTTCCCCGTTGAGTCGTTCAAAGTAAAACGGGTCGCTGGGATCGGGAGGGCGATAGGTGGACAGCTTGCTCCAATCGTCCAGGGGATGGGACACGACCTGTCCCATGTTTTTCTGTTCCGTGATCGCCCAACCGCATCCCCAATCATCCTCGGCGGCGTGGTCAAAAAACCACCCTCGCCTGGCCCGGTCCATCTCCCAGCAGTCGCAGACGTCATCTGGAACGTCCTCGACGTCGTGCTGAAAGAACGGCAGGCGGGGCGGTTTACAGAATTCGATGGCGCGTTTTACGATCTCGCAGCTTTTCATCAGTCCAACTCTTGCGATCAGTGTGAGAACTCGAAAAAGTGTACACGACCTCTGCCTAAAGCGCAAGTATCCGCTCCTGGAGTCTGGCGAATTCTCATCACTCTACACCTGGGAATTCCTCACTTGCCGACTACAACTTGTAGGGCTTGTAGTAACGACTTCAGTCGTTTGTAGGCAGCAAAAAGCGATTAGAGTCGCTACTGCGAACACAAACGCCAGAGTCCAGTTCGATCCACAAAGGAACAGGGTGTTATTCTTGGAACAGCGACGTTGCCCGGTAAACCAGCACGCTGATCGCCTGCCTCTCCCTCTGCAACCGCCCCTCGACCAGCATCAACGGGTGATTGCGCAGCACGTTTCGATACCGCTCGTACACGTTGGGGCGCACGATCAGGTTGACCAGGCCTGTCTCGTCTTCCAACGTGATGAACGCGTATCCTTTTGCCGACGGCGGACGCTGGCGGACGATGACCTGTCCCGCCACCCACACCGTCTCCCCATCTCGTCGCGGTTGCAGTTCCTCGCTGCTCGATACCCCCTGTGTGCGCAATAGTTCCCGATACACGCTCATCAAGTGCTCGCCGGTCGTCAGCCCGAGGAGCTCGTATTCCCACAGCATGCGCTCGCCCTGGCCCAGGGCAGGCAAATCCGCCGGTTCCACCTGCACCATGAGGCCCAGCCCATCCTCCTGGTATGCGATCCCGCCGAGGCGCCACAGCAGGTCGCGCCTGGATGTTCCAAGGCCATCTAGTGCCCCAGCCCGAACGAGGTTCTCCACGACTGGCCTGGGAAGGCGTGTGCGCCGACAAAAATCCCACAGATCGCGGAAAGGGTGATCGCCCCTCCGTTGGACGATGTGCGTCTGCCGGGCCTCGCCCAGGCTGTGGACGTAGCGCAGGCCCAGGCGGACGGTCCATAGCCTCCGCTCAACGCCCGGTGACGAGCTGGGGGATTCCAGCGTGCATGCCTCCTGGCTGCGGTTGATGTCGGCGGGCAGGATGGGGACGCCGTGCCGCCGGGCATCGCCGATCAGCACATCCGGCGTGTAGAATCCCATCGGCTGATGGTTGAGGAGCGCGCAGTAAAAGGCAGCGGGGTAGTGAGCCTTGAGATACAACGTTTGGTAGGCCACCAGGGCAAAAGCGGCGGCGTGCGACTTGCAAAAGCCGTACCCCGAAAAAGCGGCCAACTGTTCAAAAACCTCCACGGCGGTCTCGTCGTCCACACCGTTGGCCTGCGCCCCGGCGAGAAAACGCTCACGCAGCGCGGCCATTGCCTCCTTCGCACGACTACGACTCATGGCCCGGCGCAACTGGTCGGCTTCAGCGGGCGTGAATGCGGCGATCATCGCTGCGACCCGCATGACCTGCTCTTGAAAGACCATCACCCCCAACGTCTCGGCCAGGATCGGTTCCAGGGCGGGATGGGCGTAGCGCACCGGCTCCACACCCTGTCGCCGCTGGAGGTACGGATGGACCATATTCCCCTGGATCGGGCCCGGCCGCACCAACGCCACTTCGACAACCAGATCCTCGAAACAAGTGGGCTGGAGCTTGGGCAACATCTGCGCCTGGGCGCGGCTTTCCACCTGAAAGCAGCCCACCGTGTCCGCTCGCCGTAGCATCGCATAGACTGCCGGGTCGTCCAGCGGCAGGCGGTTCAGGTCGAGGTCGATGCCGCAACCCGCGCGGACGTGGGCCAGGGCTTCTTCGACCATGCCCAACGTGCGCAGGGAGAGGAGGTCGATCTTGATCAGGCCGGCGTCCTCGACGCTGTCCTTGTCCCACTGCACGACCACGCGGCCGGGCATCGCTGCCCGCTCCAGGGGCACGACCTCGATCAGGGGTGCAGCGGTAATGAGCATGCCGCCTACGTGGATGGAGAGATGGCGGGGGACGCACTCCATTTCACGCAACACCTCTGCGAGCACCTTCCAGGGAAGGCCTTCCGCCTCGGAAGGAGGGGCATTCGCTTCAGGGGATTGAGCTCGCGAGAGGAGATCTTTTTTCGGGAGGCCCATGATCTCCTCCGCAGCCACCTCTGTGGAGCGAGTGTCGAGCGCTTTTGCTGCCCGATCGATCACGTCCAGCGGAAAGGCCAGCGCCTTGGCAGCGTCCCGCAGTGCAGAGCGAGCGCGATAGGTCACCACGTTGCATACCATGCCCACGTGCGCCTCACCGTAGCGCTCGTAGACGTACTGGATCACCTCCTCGCGACGGTCCGCGGCAAAGTCGACGTCAATGTCGGGCATCGTGTGTGCGCCTCCGGATGAAGGCGAGCTTTCGCATAGAAAGCGTTCAAAGAGGAGATTGTGGCGCAACGGATCGACGGGGGTAATGTCCAGGAGGTAGGCGACCAGCGAATTGGCGGCCGAGCCGCGCCCCTGGCAGCGGATGCCCCGGGCGCGGGCAAAACGGACGATATCCCAGACGACGAGAAAATAATCGACCAGGCCGACCCGCTCGATAACTCTCAACTCGTGAGCCAGTTGTTCCTTGGCCTGCGGCGTGACCGGGTCGAACTTGTGACGGAGCTCTGTTTCGCAGAGTGCCCGGAGATAGCTGGCCGGCGTATGCTCCGCTGGCACCGGGAACGCGGGCAACCGCTGCGCCGAAAAGTCGAGACAGACTTGGCACCGCTCAGCGATCGACACTGTGTTGCGCAACGCGTGGGGCAGGTCAGCAAACATAGCTCCCATCTCGTGGGGGGACTTGAGAACGCGCTCCGAGTTGGGATGTAGCAGGCCGTTGACCAACGCTTCTGGAAGCGTGGTGTGACGGCGGATGCAAGTCAAGACATCGTGCAGCCGTTGGTCCGAACGTTGCGCATAATGGACGTTATTTGTGGCCACGACTCCAACGCCCAACCTGCGCGCTAGCGTGGCCAACGAAGCGATCAGGCGCGCATCCGTGGGCATATAGTGTCGCTGGAGTTCGATCCACAGACGCTCGGAAAAGATCTCGTACAATTGGGCGACCGCCTGTCGAGCCTTCTCCTCGTCCCGAGCCAGCAAAGCCGAAGCCACTGCTCCCCGGCGGCAGCCAGAGAGACAGAGCAACCCGTCGCCGTGCTCGACCAGCATCTCGGTCGTCAGCCTGGGTTGCCCTTTGTGCTTGGGCCAACTTTCCGGCTGGGGCCGCCCTGTCGGCCGGGACTGACTTGTCAGCCGGGGCCGACTTGTCGGGCACGTTAGTTGCCCGGCACTGAGCAGCCGGCACAGGTTGGCATAGCCTTCCTGCGTCTCGGCCAGTAGCGTCAGATGGGAACCTCCACTGCGATCATCGCCAACGAGCGTGATCTCAGCGCCGACGATCGGCTTGATGCCCCGCTCCCTGGCTGCCAGCCAAAAGCGCACCGCGCCGTACAGGCCGTTGTGATCGGTGAGGGCCAGCGCCGGGTAGCCCAACGCCGCCGCGCGATCGATGAGCGCTTCGGGCGAAGATGCGCCGTCGAGCAGGGAAAAGTAGCTGTGGCAGTGCAGTTCGACGTACGGAACAGGCATGGACATCCCTAATCGTAGAGTCGGGACAGGAACCAGCCTCCACCGACCAGGTCGTGGTAGAGCATACACAAGAGCCCGCTGTCGGTGGTTACCTTGAGGTACGCACGCCACAAGGGTTCGCCCGACTCCCACCAGCGGGTGTGCACCCGCCAGCGGTTGCAGACTTGAACGATACGATGGGGCACGCCCTGCCAGGCAAAGCCTGCCGGCGTATCTGGATCCCCCCACGTCTCCACTGCTACTCCTTTGGGCCACAATCGAGTCATGGCTGATCCTCAGTCTCAGTAGATTCAAAATCGCTTCAAGGGGATTGCCCGCGCACGTAGTGTGCGCGGCAATCCAGACCGAGCGAAATCGGCTCTTCCGAGTCTACCAGCTAGCGCGCCACTCGGCGCGCCATTCGGGCAATGGGGCATTGGGCTGTACCAACGCCGCTCGCCGCAGCCGATTCATGCCAAAGCGAGTGGCCAGATAGCGTTGTATTTCCTGCAGCTTGCGTTCGTGTTCGTTCTCTGCCGAAAAGAGCGTTAACTGCTCCAACACAACGTCCTGGATTTGTTCTAGGGCTACAGACAGGCCTGTTGCTGCCGCTGACCAACGTATGCCATCCAGTAACTGCTCCAAAGCCCGCACGATCAGAGATTCCTCCGCCGTGGGGTAGAGAAAGGTGCGCGCTCTCTCTTGAGCGCTGCCGTCGTCACAATATGCCGTCAGGCGCAGTTGCCCACAGGCCTGCAAGTTACCCTGCATCTGTACCAGCATTGGGTGAACCACCCGCCTCAGGGCTGCCAGCAGCCGCTCCCTCTCGGCGAGAGGAAACTCGAATTCACAACTGGCCATTAGACGCGGTGCCCGCCAACGAGGCACGACGGGACGGTCGTCCTTGCCTCGGGCGTAGCGATGTGCCAGCCTGCCCGGCCGCCCGAACTGCTGCCATACCGCAGCCGGCGACAGCGCTGCGTACTGTCCCAGGGTGCGCAGCCCCAGGAAGCGCAGGCGTCGCAAGGTGTCTTGCGCCAGAGGCAACAGTTCTACCGGCAACGGACTGAGAAAGCCTTGCTCGTCCACAGCAGATACAGCCAGCAGATGTCCCGGCCGCGTACGCTGGGCGGCAGCCTGGGCAGTGAACTTGCTACTGTCCCAACCCAACGCTGGCTGGAGGGCATCGCCCAGTTCTCGCCGCATCGTCCGCCCGCACTCCCCGCAGAGGGTCACGGCGCTAGCGCGATCCCGGGCCAGGTCGCCCAGGTCAACGTAGGCTGCACCCCAGCCATGGGGCTCTACGTCCGGGCTGGCGCGCTCCAGCAGTTGGAGCAGGGCATCAAACGCCTGTCGGCAGTGGGCTATGTTGGTGTCCAGCAAGCAGGCCTTTGGACAGCGTACCTGCGCGATCCTGGACGTCATACCGACGGCGACGCCGCAATCTGCGGCCTCTGCCGATACGCCAAAGACGCGATCCTCAGGGCCGATGAGAACCAGGGGACAGTCACACAGATCAGAGCGATCCCGTCGCGTCAGCGCGGCGGCGAAATGGGGGATCGAGCAGTAAAGGATAGACATCGCGGATGGTCGTCTCCTGTCGTCACAAGCCGTTACCGTGCACCGTGCCGTTGAACTCAATGAGGATGGTGACCGCAAGACCGGCCGGTCCCAATCGATTCTTGAGCACTTTTACCCGGGCCTCGTACCCCCGGATGTCCCCGTGACGGCACTGCCAACGTTCGCGGACGACCCACAGCCGCACGCTGGCATAGTGCGACAGGGCAGAGAGGGCGGGTGACCCGGTTGTAGACGAGTCGTGCAGGAAGAGAAGCGCTGTGCCAGAGCGGGCCAGGGGCGCGGACAAGCGATTCAGCCAGGCGGCGAGTTGCTGTGCAGCGCGGGATTCGGTCCACAACACGTCCACAGTTTCAAACACCAGCGCCGAGAGGCCGCCGCTGCGCGTCAGTGCTTCCGTCATCGCCAGCGTTTCCCGCAGTTCGTAAGGCGCGCCGACCACGAGGCGAGAGAGGTCAAGGCCACAGCGGTGCGCATAGTCGGGGTCAAAGTAGCGGGCCTGATCCACGTATCCCACCTGCCCGCCAGCGGCTTGTGCCTGGGCCAGGAACTTGAGAGCCAGCGTGGTCTTGCCCGAGGTAGGAAAACCCACGAGCTCACTCACCTTGCCTTTGGGCAGGCCGCCGATACCCAGAGCGTTATCCAGCGCGGAAAAGCTGGTAGGGATGTGGGGGACGCCACTAAAGGCTACCGGCGGTCGGCCCTTGACCAATGACTGGGGTCCGAACCGATGGTGGATGCGGGCGATCGTCATTTCCAGTTTAGATGATTTTGCACTTTTTTTGCTCATGCGAGGCTACAAATCTAGCCCCCTGTAGACTAGGAGCCTATCCGCAGATTCGCCGTTTTTCGGATAGGTTCTCAACTCGGCCAGTTATCCTATCTAGTCTATTATATAGAACAAACGTTCTGTTGTCAAGTCAGGGTTTCCAAAAATTGTCCGTTTATGGAAGCCTCGGCCCTTTCTACGGTAGCCGTGTATCGCAGCGTTGAGATGGGAGCCGTATTCACCATCAGCGACTCGTTGGCGGGTCAGGAGCGGCAACACAGGTTCCATAGCCAAGAGGTCCATAGAGGCCCGTAAATCCTGGCGGCACCCCCAGGTCGATCAGCGCCATCTTGACCACGCCCTCCCTGTTCAGCTTGACACGCATCGCCGGGGCGCACATTGATCTCGGCCAGCCAGCCGCCAATCTTCGCCCCCAGCACTACCCTTCGCGTACTCACCAGCACGCCGGGCGCGATCACGGCTTGCTGCACGCTCCCGCGCGTCACCCGCACGGTGAATGGGAGCGCGAGATCGGCGGAATTCGGGTCTGCTTTCTCTCGTACGCTGCGTAGCCCCAGGTACCCCGCCCCGCCAATGACCATAGCCGCCAGCAAAGGTGGCATAACATTTCAAGGTAAACGTGCGAAACGATCCGCCAGTGTAGATGTTATATTACTTGAGCAACGAGGTTGCTTCTAACGAGACTTGTCAGCCGGGGCCTCGACTCCAGCGCACTAACCGAACCGTAGTGGTTCTAAGGCCCTTCCGAAGAAAGGGGACCTCTGTGAACATCCTGTTGATCTATCCCGAGTTTCCAGATACGTTCTGGAGTTTCAAACACGCACTGAAATTCATCCGTAAAAGAGCGTATTCTCCCCCGCTGGGCTTGTTGACTGTCGCCGCGATGTTGCCCGCGCACTGGGAAAAGCGACTGGTCGATCTCAACGTAGGGAGCCTGTCTCATAGAGACCTAAAGTGGGCTGACTATGCCTTCGTCAGTGCGATGAATGTGCAGCGAGACGCCACATACAAGGTCATCGCCCGCTGCAAGCAAGCGGGTGTGCCCGTTGTTGCCGGAGGACCGCTTTTCACCGGGGAGCACGAACGATTTGAGGGCGTCGATCATTTTGTGCTCAACGAGGCTGAAATCACCCTTCCGCTCTTTTTGGATGATCTGGAGCGTGGATGCGCCAAGCGGCTGTACAGCACGTCCGAGTTCCCCGACATTCGACAAACACCCGTTCCCCTTTGGGAATTGGCCGACCTGAACCGGTACGTCTCTATGTGTGTTCAGTTCTCCCGAGGCTGTCCTTACGACTGCGAGTTCTGCAACGTGACTGCACTGCTCGGGCATCGACCGCGCACAAAAACCGCTTCGCAGATCGTCGCCGAGTTGGACCGTCTTTATGCGATGGGGTGGCGCGCGGGGGTCTTTTTTGTCGATGACAACTTTATCGGAAACAAAAAGCTGCTCAAGAAAGAGATTCTACCTGCTCTCATCGAATGGCGTAAAGGCAAAATCGGCATGGCATTCAACACCGAGGTATCGATCAACGTGGTCGATGATGAGGAGTTGATGCACATGATGGTGGCCGCGGGGTTTGATAGCGTGTTCGTCGGCATAGAGACGCCAAACGAGGATAGCCTGATCGAGTGCAACAAGTTTCAGAACAGGGGTCGTGACCTGGTCGAAAGCGTAAAACGCATTCAGCGTGCCGGATTGCAGGTGCAAGGAGGGTTCATCGTCGGTTTCGACAGCGATACGTCCTCGATTTTCCAGCGACAGATCGACTTTATCCAACAAAGCGGCGTGGTGGTGGCTATGGTCGGCCTGCTTCAGGCTCCCTATGGTACACGACTGTACGAACGTTTGAGGC
>Ga0114930_10001969_pt1 | contig 18874 bp, 13 predicted proteins | sample AnhtaG_FD_87300 | JGI IMG/M metagenome (GOLD analysis project Ga0114930, IMG submission 87300) | Deep subsurface microbial communities from Anholt, Denmark to uncover new lineages of life (NeLLi) - Anholt_01485 metaG | ecosystem: Environmental > Aquatic > Marine > Oceanic > Sediment | place... | reverse complement strand
CGCGTTCGCCCGCTCCACCGCATAGTCGCTTTGGATCATGTCGGGGCGGCCGCCGAGGCCCCGTTGGATGAGCTCGGCCGTGTCCAGCGGTGGCGCCAGTTCCTCGGGGGCTTCCGTGGTGAGCTCGGCCACCTGGACCGTGTCGGCGAGCCCGGCGTCCGGAACGCCCATCAGTGCGGCCAGGCCGATTCGGGCGACGTTGCGCGCCTTCTCGACTTGCAGGAGCGACGACTCGGCCGCACGCACGCGGACCTCGAAGTTCAGTTCGTCGCTCAGCGAGCCGGCGCCGACCCGCCGCCGGGCCTTCGCTTCCTTGAGCAGGCGCTGATTGAACCCGAGGTTGGCCTGAGCGATCTGGATGTTCTCGCGCTGGAGCTGCACGTTGTAGAACGCGCCGGCCACGCCCGCCAGGAGTTGCCGCTGCACCTCGTCGTGCAGGGCCTCGGCCTCCTTGCGCCCGACGCGCGCCGCAGCGTTCGCGAACTCGCGCGCCAACCCGTCGAAGAGCAGCCACGTCGCCGTGAGGCTCGCGTTGTAGCTGTCCACCGAATTGTCCACGCCCGCACGCGCGTAGTACGGGCCGGCGACGGCTTGGGCCAGCCCCAGAACATTCGCCACGAGCGGCGTGCCCGTGGCCGAGGGAGCGGCCAGCCGTTGGTTGAAGCCCTGCACCGTGCCGACGAAGGCGCCGTTCCGAGCCGCCCGATAGTCGTTCTCGGCCAGCCACGTCTTGCTCGCACCGGCCGTGAAGTCAATGCTCGGGAAGTAGGCCGACTGGGCCTGTTTCACGCGGGCCGTGGCCTGATCGATCCGGGCCCGCGCCGCGTCGACGGACGGGTTGCTCTCGAGCGCGATCCGCTGGGCCGTCTCGAGATCGAGGACCTCCGGCAGCGCCCCGGCAACGTCTTGGGCGGCGTCCCCCGGCGGCGGGTCCTCGGCCGCGCAAAGGAACGCCGACATGGCGACACACAGCACCAGAAGCAGTGAACTTGGGCGAACGGGTTGCATCGTTGGGGCCTTTCTGGGTTACTTGGCCACGGGTACGGGCCGGCGTTCGACGTCCGATTCTCCGTACATGTCTTCTTCTTGCTGCGCGTTGGGCTCGACCTCTTCGGGGCTCGGCCAGCGGCCGGTACGCACGAACCGGATTACCCGGCGCAGGTCGTTCAGGATAGCCAGCAGCGACGGCAGGAACACGAGCGTCAGGATGGTGGCGAAAGCGATGCCGGCGGCCAGCGAGATGGCCATGGGCTGCAGGAACTTGGCCTGGACGTCTTTCTCGAAGATGATGCCTCCCAGGCCGCCCATGGTCGTCGCCGTAGTCAGGACAATGGCGCGGAACCGGCGCTTGCCCGCCTGGACCAAGGCGTCGAGCAGCGGCGTCCCCCGGCGCAGCAACCGGTTGAAGCAGTCCACCAGCACAATCGCGTCGTTGACCACGACCCCGGCCAGCGCCACGATACCGAACAGGCTCATCAAGGTCACCGTCAGCCCGAACAGCATGTGGCCGTAGATGGCCCCCAGGATCCCGAAGGGGACCGTGACCATGATGGCCAAGGGCTGGACGTAGGACCGGAAGATGGACGCGATGATGACGATGATGACGAGCAAGGCGATGGGGAAGCTGACCTGGAGGCTGTCGAGTGCCTCGCGGCTGTTCTTCTGCGCCCCTTCATAGGACCAGATGAGGCCCGGATGCCGCTCGGCGAGGCCTGGCATGTAGGTCTCCCTCAGGTCCGCGAGGATGCGCTCGGCGTTGGCGCCGGCCTCCGTGTCGACCTCGGCCGAGACGGCCACGCGCCGCAGGCCGTTGACACGGTTGATGGCCGAATAGCCCTGCCCGAACCGGACGTCGGCCACGGAGAAGAACGGGACCTCGGCGCCGTTCGGGGTGCGGATGCGCATGCGGTCGAGCTCCGCCAGGGTCCGCCGTTCGTCGGCGGTGTAGCGCACGCGGACGCGCACGTCGTCCCGGCCGCGCTGAATGCGCACGGCCTCTTCGCCGTAGAACCCGCCGTAGACCTGCATGGCCAGGTCTTGGAGGGTCAGACCGAGGGTGCGCCCCTCGGGTTTGATGTCGACCTTGATCTCGCTCTTGCCGGGTCGGTAGTCGTCGGCAATCTGATAGACGCCCTCGTAGGTGCGCAGCGCGTCCTTGACTTCGCCGGCGGCCACGATGAGGTCATCCAGGTTCTCGCCCTGGAGCCACACCTCGACGGGGGCGCCGGGCGGCCCGGCGCTCCATCCCTGGAAGCTCTGGCTGATGGCGCCGGGGATGGTGCCGACTTCCCGTTCCCACTCAGCGGCGAGTTGCACGCTGTGTACGCCGCGATACTCGCCCTCGAGCAGCTCGAGGTGAACCTGGCCCAGGTGCGGTCCGTTCTTGCGCTCGAACTCCATGCCGCCCTGGCCCGACACGGCGTAGAGGTTCTTGATCATCGGCTCACCGCTGAGGGTCTTGGTGCGGGCCTCGATGCGGTGGGCGGCCGCCTCCATGCGGCGGACCGCGTCCTGCGTCACCGCGACGGGCGTGCCGTCGGGGAACTCGACGTCGGCGACCAGGTCGTTGCCGTCGATCCTCGGGAAGGTCTCGAAGACGATGAAGCCGCCGCGTATGAGACCCATTGTGACCAGGACGACCGTGACGGCGATGCACAGCCCCACGTATCGGTTGCGGACGGCGACGGCGACGAAGATGCCGTAGACGTGCTCGATGAACCACTCCATGCCCGCGGCAAAGCCCTGCTGGAAGCGCAGCACGCGGCGGGCGATGGGATGGCGCCCCTTGCCAAGATCCCGGTCCAGCGCCGGCAAGTGGCTGAGGTGGGCCGGGAGGAGGAAGAGGGACTCGAACAGCGAAACCGCGAGGCAGGCGATCACGGCGATCGGAATAATGCGGATGAATTTGCCCATGATGCCCCCGACGAACATCAGCGGGAGGAACGCGACGATGGTCGTGGTCACGGCCCCGATCACGGGGATGCCCACCTCCGAGACCCCCTTGAGCGCGGCCCGTTTGGGCGGCAGCCCCTGCCGGCGGTGATAGAGAATCGCCTCGCCGACGACGATGGCGTCGTCAACCACCATGCCCAGCACCATGATCAACCCGAACAGGGAGATCATGTTCAGCGTATCGCCGCGGAAGTGCATGATGGCCAAGGCGCCGGCGAACGAGATCGGGATGCCCAACGAGACCCAGAAGCTCAAACTCCTGCCCAGGAGCAGCCACAGCAAGATCACCACGATGATGAGCCCCTGAATACCGTTCCTGCGCATCAAGTCCAGCCGGCCTTCAATGATGTAGGTGTGGTCCGAGAACACGGACACGTTCACGCCTTCGGGCAGGGTCTTCTGTTTCTGGTCGACATACGCGGCCGCCGCTTTCCCGATGGCGATGGCGTCCTCGGGCGCCGTCTTGAAGCACCCGACCAGAACGCACGGCTTGCCGTTCAGCGTCGCGAAGATCGGGTCCTCGGTGAAGGCGTCCCGAATGTCGGCGATCTGCCCCAGCGTGATGAGCTCGCCGTCGGGACGCGCCAGCACGACGATCTTCGCGAACTCGGCGCCGGTGTACTTGCGGCCCACCGTACGCAGCCGGATCTCTTGACCTTCCGTGCGAATCACGCCCGACGAGAGGTTCAGGCTGCCCAGACGCACCGCCGCGGCCACCTGCGAAAACGTCAGCCCGTATTCGCGCAGGCGCTCCTCCGACAGCTCGATGCTCACTTCGTAGTCCCGCGCGCCGGCGACGGACACCTGCGTGATCTCCGGCAGCCGCTGCAACTCGTCCTTGATGTCCTCGGCCCATTCCTTGAGCCGCCGCTCGTCCAGGTCGCCCGAGAGCGCCAGGAAAAGCACCTGCTGGTGAAAGGTGATCTCGGAGATGATGGGCTTCTCCGCGTCGCGGGGAAAGGTCGAGATGCTGTCGATCACATTGCGGACGTCCGTGTAGACGTCGTCGAGCTCGTAGGCCTCGGCGACCTCGATCATGGCCATCCCGAAGTTCTCATTCGAGATCGTATGGTACTGCTTGATGCCCTCGATGCCCTCCACCGCCTCCTCGATCTTCCGGCAGATCCCCTCCTCGACTTCCTCGGGATCGGCGCCCGGGTACGGCACCATGACCTGGATGATGTCGATCGACATCTCGGGGAAGAACTCACGGACCATGCGGTAGACAGAAATCAGGCCGGCGACGATGATGACGAGGGTCGCGATGTTGGCGAAGACCCTGTTCCGGATGAAGGCGCCGAAGAGGCGGTCCATCGTTACCTGGCCCCCTCCGCTGTTGCAGCCTCGGGCGCGTCGGCGACGTCCGTGCCGGGGGCCTGGTCAGAGATGATATCGAGCAGTGAGTTCTCGAGCGGGTCCACCAGCCGTGTCGTCACGACCATGTCGCCCGGATTAAGGCCACTCGCGATCCATACGTCCTCGCCCTCGATGAAGGCCCTCTCGACCTGGGTCGAGCGCAAGCGGCCGTCGACGCTGCGGTAGACGACGCCCTCGAAGTTGACCGCGGCCGAAGGCAATCGATACAGCCCCTCGAGCGTACGGCCCGGAATCGAGACCTCGCAGAACATGCCCTCGACCAGGGGCAGGTGGTCCGGGTCCGCGGAGCGCGCGTTCTTCCCTTGGATGCGTACGGCCAGGGTGACGGTACGGCTGCGACGATCGAGCTCGGCCACCCGGTCTAGCGTGCCGGTCCAGCGATGGTGCTCCTTGTCCTCCGTCCAGCGGATCTCGCACGGGACCGGCTCGACGCCCCGGAACCACGCCTCGTCCGGCTCGGCGTCGCCAAAGGCGTTGCCTTCGTCGCTCGATTTGAACTTCAACCATTTGGCCGTCTCGTGGCTGCTCAGCCCCACGGCGACCTCGAGGACCGAGTCGTCGCCCAGAGACAGAACGCTGACGCCCGGCGCCACGTACTGGCCGGCCTCGAGGGCGACCTGCTTCACGCGGGCGTTGAACGGCGCGCGCACGACGGTCCGCTCGCGGTTGATGCGGGCCAGTTCGCGTTGGGCCTGCGCGGCGGCGAGCCCGTTCTCGGCCTCGCGGACGCGCACCGGATACAACGTGACGGCCTGACCGAGTTGCTCGGCCATGTCCGCTGCGCCGTTGTAGGCGCGTTCGGCCTGTTCGCAGGCCGATTTCGTGCCGACCTGGTCTTTCTCGTACAGCTCGCGCATCCGCTCGAACTCGGCCTTGGCCAGCTCGCGCGAGCGCTCGAGGGTCTTGAGCCGTTCCTTGTCAATCCCATACTGCTCTTCGAGGCGCGCGATGATGTTCTTGCTCATGGCCGCGTTGGCCTCGGCCTGGTCCAACTGCGCCTGGTAGTCGCGCGAGTCGATCTCGAACAGGACCTCGCCGTCGGGAATGAGCCCGCCTACCTCGAGGTTGGGGTGCACGCGCACGACGCGGCCGCGGACCTCGGGGGCGATGGCAACCGTGTCGAGCACGCGCACCTCACCATAGCCTTTGATGGTCACCTGGACGTCTTCGGGTTGGACCTGCTTCGCCTCGACGCGCAACACCGCCTCCTGGGCCTCCGCCTGCGGTGGCGGCTTCTTCATGGAGCCCAAGACCTTCATGGCAGCGGTCCCCCCGCCGAGAATCAGCAAGCAGACCAGCAGCGTAGACGCCGTTCGGCGAGTCAGGAACCGCCGGCACAGCAACCCCGCGCCGAAGGCCAGAAGGCACAGCGTGGCCGTCATCAATACGGGCAGGACCTTGACCAGAACAGGGGCAAGGGTCTCCGGCATCATTTCGCCGCCTCCTGTCTCGGGACGGTCTCCTCGGGCCCCGCCCCTTCTTCCTTCGCCAGGACCTCGTCGATCTTCGCGTACACCTCGCACCACATCTGGGCGTACCTCGGACCTATCTGCTCCAGGACTTCCGCCAGCCAACGCAGAATCTCCTGCTCTGCTTGCCGGATATGCTCGTCAGCCCCCGGTGAGATACGGACCTCGACCACACGACGGTCCACCTCGCTGTGCTTACGGACCAACACCCCCATCTCCACCAGCCGATCCACCATCGCCGACACCGACGGCGGCGATACCCACAGCGCCTCGGCCAACTCCTTGATCGTCACCGTGCCCCGCTCCCTCACCACCATCAGCATGTTCATCTGCGGAAGCGTCAGCTCTGCGTGCGCCGGATCCGCCCCGCGAGCGCCAAAAACCTGGCTGTGGCGCTGGACGATGTGCTGGCGAAACCGGCGCAGCACCGTCCCAAGCGTCCGCGCCTGCTCAAGTACGCTCGGATCCGTCATCGACCTCGAACCTCGTCCACCCGGCCTCTCGGGCCAATTGTTAGACATTCTAATTATATCGTGTACAAACAATTAAATCAACTCATCGTTCGTTAGCCTAAACTCTTGGCAGACTTCCCAGAACCTCCCCATACTTAACAGCCCAGAGCCCCCCAGGCTTCCCTGCGGCAGGTCGTGTTGCTACTATGATGGCGATCAACCCAGGGCGTTCGCAGGAGAAAGGCCAATGTGCAGATGGATGCTCATTCGCGAAGGGGGCCGCGTGCACAACTCCGCCGTGTTGCCGAACAGCCGGCAGCGTGCAACGCAGGCAGGCCGTCCGGCCCGGCGCCACGAACAGCGCCTGAGCGCTGAGCGCCAAGATGGCGGCGGTCGCTCAGACCCGGCGGACCTCGACCGCCGCGACGCCATCGACGGCCCCGACCCGGTCGAGCACCTCCGCGTAAGCGTAGCCGCCGTCGTATAGCGGGCCGGGATTGACGAGTTGGGTGTTGCCGAGGCGGTCCGTACCCACAGATTCATGGATGTGGCCGCTGAGGCACAGCAGCGGCTTGAAGGTTTCAATGAAGGCCCGTACGGCCCGGCTGCCCACGTGCTGCCCGCTGGGGACCCGGTCCACGGCCGTGCCCAGCGGCGGTTGATGGCACACGAGCACGGCCGGCATGTCTGGGTCGAGGCCCGCGGCCGCCGCATCGAGGAAGCCCGCCAAGACGTCCTCCGAGTGCTCGTTCGGCGTTGCGCCCCAGTTGCGCCGCGAGCCGCCGCAGCCGAGGAAGGCCACGCCGTCGATGACACGGTGGGTTCCGTGAAGGCCAATGCCTTCGTCGAGTAGGTATTGCTCTACGTCCGGGTCGTCGCAGTTGCCGGCGACGGCCAACACGTTCGCGTTGTGCGCGCGGATCGCGTCGACGATCGGCGCCGCGTCCCGCCGAGCCGCGCCGAAGCTCGCGAGATCCCCGGCAACGAGCACGACGTCCGCCGAGGCCAATTCCGCCTTGACCCGGTCGATGCAGCCCACCTCGCCGTGGATATCCGTCACGCCGATGATGACCATATCATTCCGGCTCATGCATGGGAGGGCGAGGCTCCGTCCGGGCCCTCTTCCGCGGTTGGCCACTCATGCATGGGAGGGCGAGGCTCCGTCCGAGCCCTCTTCCGCGGTTGGCCACTCATGCATGGGAGGGCGAGGCTCCGTCCGAGCCCTCTTCCGCGGTTGGCCACGGCTCGGACGGCGCCTCGCCCTCCCGGCCTATGCCCTGGCGTGGGCTATCGCGCTTGCAGTTTCTTGGCCGTGGCGATCGAGCCGATGTACTTCTCGGTGCCGAGCCAGTAGTCCTCGATCGAGTTCTTCTTGCCGGTCTGACGGCAGCGCTTCTTGATCCACTTGTTCATGCGTGCGCGCAACGTCTCGACGACCTTCGGCTCCTTTTCGGCGAGGTTGTTGGATTCCTCCGGGTCTTCGACCAGGTTGTACAGCTCGACCGGCGGCTTGTTGTGGAAGTCCGGCTCGAGGGCCTCCCAGAATTTCCAGATGGGCGTCCGCCAGCCCTGCTTGCGCATCCACGTGCACTCGCTGATGTAGAACTCCGACCGCGGGCTCTCGTTTGGCCGGGTCAGATACGGGACCGTCGACGTCCCGTCAAACGTGACCCCCTTGGCGAACTTCCTCAGCCCGCACAACTCGAGGATCGTCGGCATCAAGTCCTCGTGCAGCGTGTACGCCTTGCAGCGCACGCCCGCGGCCACCTTGCCCGGCCAGTAAAAGATCAGCGGCACGACCAGGGTCGGTTCGTACAGGCCGTGATGGTCGAAGTGGAGGTCGTGGTCGTACAGCGTCTCACCGTGGTCGCCGGTCACGATGATCAGCGTGTCCCCGCCAATCCCCAACTCCTCGATGCGCGTGAGGATACGCTGGCAGCACGCGTCCATGTAGGCGATCTCGCCGTCGTACTGCGCGATCACATAGTCCGCGTCGCGGCAGCCCGGCGGCACCCAGGACTTGTGGAAGTCGGCGAAGGGCTTGAAATCGTACACCTTCTTCATCGTGTACGGCAGCTTCGTCGAGCAGGGGTTCTTCGAGTAGAACATCGTGTCGTAGGGCGCAGGCGGCAGGTAGGGCGCGTGCGGGTCCATGTGGCGCAGGAACAACAGGAACGGCTTGCCCGAACGCGTCATGCGCTCGAGCGCCGGCAGCGCCACCGCGTTCAGGTTCTCCGCCTTGCGCGCCGGACGCTCTTCCCACGACACCCAACCCTCGAAGTTCTCGTACTTGTTGAAGCCACGGTAGAAGTCGCCGCCGAATCCGACGCACGTCGTCGCATAGCCGGCCTTGCGCAGGATCTCCGGAAGCGTCGGTTGCGTCTTGTCCAGCGGCCCTTTCGGCGACAGCGACGGCATCTGCGTGGCGATCACGTCGCGCCCCGTCAGGATGCTCGAGTACGCCGGCGTCGTCGGAATGTACGCACTGAAGGCGTTCTCGACCAGCGTGCCTTTGCTCGCAAGCCGGTCGAAGTAAGGCGTCGTTAGCCTCGGATACCCGTAGCAACTCATATGGTCGCGCCGGATGCTGTCAATAGCAAAGATGACGATGTTGGGGGATCTCTTGGCCACAGGTCTCTCCTTTTCTCCTATCTGCCGCCGCACGCCTTCAGGCACGCGTTCAAGTAACCGTAGGTCTCGGCCGCAATGATGGCGCAACGGCTCACGTCGTAGTCCCCGGCGCCGATGACTTCAAGGTTGACGGGCCCGTCATACCCCTCGTCCACCATCACCTTGCAGTAGCCCATAAGGTCAACGTCGCCGCGTCCGCACGCCTGGAGTTCCGGCGGCCCCGGGCTCGGCCCAGGCCCGGCACAATCGCGGATATGGATGTGCTTGACCCGCGAGATGACCGCCCTGAGCGCGTCCTTGGGCACCTCGCCGCCACGATGGATATGGCTGGGATCCATGTCAATACCGAACGCGGGTGACTCAATCCGCGCCATGGCCTCCAACGTCGTTGGCGTGTTCCAGATGGCTGCGCCCACGTGTGACTTGACACACAACGTCACACCGAAAGCCGCTGCCGTTTCGGCCCGCTTCGCAAGCGTCTCGATACACCGGTCCAGGTCCTCGGGCACGTCCTTGGACCCGCCCGGCCCGACGTTGACCACGGGAATGCCGATCTCGGCCGCCGCTTCGAAGGCCATCTTGAGGCGGTCCTCCTCGAGTCCCGCTTCTTCCATGGCCGTCAGCGGCAACTCGAGGTCTTCGCAAATCGCCTTGACGTCGGCAGCGTCCGTTTTCCAGGTATCCAGACACAGATGCTCGCACATGCCCTTGAGCGCCGAGATCTCGGCGGCATCGAACCCCGCCCACTTGATGTGCTCCATCGCCGTACGGAAATCGTGTTTCCCGAACAACACCGTGTTCACACCGAGCTTGATCATGGATTCCATCCTTCTTGCCGGGCCGCCCTCCGGCGCATCCGGGGGCCCCGTTGGCGGCCAATCACCGAAGGTCGACCACCCGCTTCTCTTCCCACGACGTGATCGCGGCCTCGATGATCGTCTGCACCTTGAGCGCATCCTCGCCGGACCCGTCGATCTTGCTCGGCGGGGTCTTCTGGGCGTTCTGCTCGAGCCAACGGTGGATGCGGCTCCGGAACGTCTCGCCGAAGCCCGTCATACCGCCCAGGTGGTGGTACGTCTCCGTCTCGCTCCCCGTACGCGTATAGAACGTCAGGTCTTCGCAGGCCTCCTCGAGCACGAAGCGACCCTTGCTCCCCGTCACTTCGCAGCGCTCGAGCCCGAACCCGCCCCCGGCGTCATAACTACCGGTCAGATGGCCCACCACCCCGTTCTTGAACAGCAGGTTCATCTGAAGATTCGACCAGCACTTGCGCTGCTTGCCCTCGAGTGTCTTGCCCTGCAGGAAGAACGCGTGCACGCTCTTCACGTCGCCGCAGAAATAACGCATCACGTCCAGCGAGTGCGGGTGCAGCGCGCGCACGTGGAAGTGCGGCGAGGTCTCGTTGCCGTTGTTGATCCACATCGTCATGTTGATGATGTGCAGACGGCCCAGCCGGCCTTCGTCCACCCACGCCTTGGCCAGGCGCGCCGCCGGCGTGAAGCGATGGTTCAGGTCGATGGCGTAGCGCAGCCGCTTCTTCTTGGCCAACGCCACCATGCGCCGCGCCTTCGACAACTCGTTCGAGATCGGTTTCTCACCCAGCACAGGAATCCCCGCGCCCAGTAACTCCATGGTCGGCTTGTAGTGGTCGCCCCCGTTCTCCTTGCCCGCCGTGCACATGCTGGCGCAATCGATCCGAATGCCCGACGCCAGCATCTCCTTGACGCTGTAGAAGCCCGGACAGTTGAACGTGGCGGCCCCGCGATCCGCGCGCTCCTTGATGATGTCGCACACCGCCACCACCTCCGACAGCGGGTCCTCGGCGTAGCAGCCGCCGTGCACGTTTCCGATGCCGCCCATTCCCACAACGGCAACCTTCAGTGGCATGGTATTTCCCTTTCGTGTGCGGGCCCACGTCGCCCGATCCCTCGCGCGCAAGCGCCGCACATTGAACCATGTCGGGTGCCTGAAGTCAATTTCCTTTTGAATGGACCTCTGCTATACTGGACCCGCGGTAGAACCAAGGGCTGAATTATGAACACCAGCAGCGCGCTCTGGCGCTCGTGTGCCGAGGGCATCGCCGCCACAGCGGCCGAGGCGCACGACCTCGAGGAGTTGGCCCCAACCATTCAGGCCGTCGTCGAACAGGTGGCCGACCGATTGGACGACCGCGCGCCGTTGAATCCTCAGCCCCTGCGCGACGCCGGCCTCGACGACGACGCCATCGCCCGCCTCCTCCGAGGCGTCCTCTTCGAGGGCGCCGAGGCACTCCGAGCGCGGCTCGAACCCTCCACCTTCGCCGAAGCCGTCCTGGCGCTCCGCGCCTGCATGCACCCAGCCATACCAAGGCCCCAAGTCGCCCCCGAAGACCGCGAGTTCTACCGACGCCTGCTGGAAGGCGACGCCGAGGAGCTCCAGCCTGAATGCCGCCGCCTGCTCCGCCTATATCAGGGCCTCACCCTGACCTGGCCCGATATCGTCTACATCCACGACCTCAACGGCATGATGCTGTACGTCAACCGGCCCGGCCTCGAGTTGACCCGCTTCACCGTCGCCGACGTCCTCGGGGGCCTCTCGATCTATGACTTGGTCGCGCCCGAGTTTATCGATCTCATCGAGGCCCGCATGGAATCGCCCGGCGCAGTGTCGCGCACCCCGTACTCGAGCGAGATCTACGCCAAGGACGGCGAGCGCATCCCCATCGAGATCGCCACGCGCATAGTCAGGACCGACGGCCGAATCGACGCGATCCTGGGCATTGCACGAGATCTCCGTCTGGTGCGTCGACTCGAAACCGAGATCCGCCGCTCCAATGTGTACATCGACACCATTGTGGCCACGGTGCCCGTCGGCATCATACTGACCGATGGACAAGGCGTCGTGCTCGAGGCCAACCCGGCCGCCGTGGCCATGCTCGGCGCCCCAGACGCACACGCACTCACCGGCGCCCACTTCCATCGAGTCTTCGAAGACGACCCCGCCGCCGTGCGCGACCTGCTTATTGACGTCCTCGCGAAGGGCCACGAAAGGCGGCTTTGCTTCACCCAGTCCACTACCTTCGGCGCCTCCTTGCGTTGCGACCTCATCATCGCCTCGCTGCACGAGGAGTCCGGGGGCGTCGACAGCTTGCTCGTTTTGATGACCGACCTTGGCGGAAACCGCGACCCCGCCCTCGCCCAACCGCCAGCCGCCCTGGTCCAGGCCGTCCGCAACGTAGTCCACGAAGTGAACAACCCCCTCACGGCCATTCTGGGATACACGCAACTCCTGCTCAACGCGGACCTCGAGGGCGCCGTGCGCTCCCGCCTCGAGCGCATCATGGCCGAAGCCCGCCGCTGCCAGCAGGCCATCCAGAAGCTGTCCGACCTGCCATAATGTCCCGAGCCTGAGGACGCCACCGTCTGTCGCACAGCCACGCCGTTGCTCAGTGCCCAGGTGCGTCTACTCGCAATGCCTGGGGACGCGCAACGCCTTGCCCGCGCGCGAAGACCGCTCGGCCGTCGCGATCACCGCAATCACGCGCCGCGCGCTCTCGGGGGTCACGGCCAGGGCTTCGCCCAGGAGCAGGTGGTCCGCCACGTTGCGGTAGTAGGCGTGCCACGCGCTCTCTTTGTGCGCCATGTCCGAATCCAGCCGTATCCCGTCCTTGTAGGTCACGACGCGGAACGCCTCCTCCGAGGCCACAAGCGCCCCCTGGGTCCCCAGGATTCGCCACCGCGGCTTCCCGATCGCCGCGATGTGGGACAGCTCGATGGTCGCACTGCACCCATTCGCGAAGCGGACCACCGCGTTGCAGTGGTCTTCATTGGTCACGTCATGCCACACCCGCTTCAACTGGAAGTGGCCCGCCACTTCCGCGATCTTCGCCGGCACCAGCCCGAGCACCCAGTCCACCACGTGGGCGCCCCAATCGTAGAAGGCCCCGCCCGAGATCCGCTTGTCCGACCGCCACCAGTAGCCTGGGTGCCCGTAGCCCCCCATGCACGCCTCGATCTGGAACACCTCGCCCAGCAGCCCGCGCGCCATCGCCTCTTTGATGGCCAGGTAGTCACCGTCCCACCGGCGGTTGTGGAACACGCTGAGCATCCGCCGGTGTGTCCTGGCGGCGGCGATCATGGCGTCGGCTTCTTTGACCGTGATGCAGAACGGCTTCTCCGTGACCACGTGCCGCCCCGCCTTCAGGCACTCGATGGCCAGCCTGGCGTGCGTATTGTGCGGCGTAATCACGACGACCAGGTCCGCGTCGCAGTGGCTCAGCATGCGTTTGGCAGAGGCGTAGGTCTTGATGCCGGGGAATTCCTCAGCCGCCTTCGCGCGGCACTTCGCGTCCAGATCGCACACGGCCGCGGGCTCGAAGCCCGCGGCGTCGCGCAGGCTCTCCAAATGCAACTTGCCCATCGTGAAGGCGGGGCCATAGCCGATCACGCCCACCTTCAGCGGCCTGTTCGGCTTGCGCCCGAGGGACCAGTCCACCCCGCGCACAACGAGCTTCTGGAACTCGGGATGCGTCAGCGCCCGCTCATCGTGGCCCAGCGCCAGGTAGAACACCTTCCCATCGCCGCAGCTCTTCGTATAGGCGATCGGCTGCCGCTTGCCCTTCCACATGGCCGTGGCCAGCAGCTCGACTTTTCGCGGGTCGAATTTCTCGAGCAGGTACGGTTCGTCGGTGATGCGGAAGTCCGGCATCCGCGCCGTGATCATGTGCTCGGCAGCGGTGATCGTGACGGGAAACTCCGCGCACGGCCCATGCGACGCAAACGTGCCGCCGATCAGATCGACGAAGGCCGCGTTGGCCTTGCCCACGGTCGTGGTGCAGTGCAGGCCAATAAAGGCGCCCCCGGAACGGACGAACTCCACCAGGCCCTTCTCCTGGTCCCGGGTCAGCTTGTCGCTCGAGGTGTAGGCCAGGACCGCGTCGAACTTGCGGATCGAGGCGCGCTTGAGGACGCCTCGATCCTGCGTGACCTCGAGCGAGTACCGGCCCGTCGCTTCGAGCCGCTCTTTCAGGATCTCACCGCACCGTTCGAACGGATGCCACACGCCGCCGATGATGAGCACGAGTCTCTTCTTGGCCATCAGGTCTTCCCTTTCTCGTTCGGGCCGGACTGCCCCGCTTCGTTCGGTGGCGATTGTAGGGCTTGCGAAATGCAATGGCAACAGCCACGCGGCGTGTTGAAACGGCCTAAGCACTTGCGCTAATAATGGCCGAGCGTGAACGGAAGTGAAGCGGAGGGGTAGAGCTATGGTGCCCGATCAGCACACCGTCAAGTGCGCCATCTGCGGCAAGGTGATGGTTGTCCCGCCGGGGCCTGACCGCGCCAAGGCCCGGTGCACCGCATGCGGGTCGCCCCTCGGCGCGCAATCGCCGCCTGCGGGGGCGCACGCGGGCGGGGGGCGTGCCCGGCGAGCCCAGCGGCCGGCCCCGCCGGGCACGGCGCCACCCGGGACCCCTGCTGGCCAAGGTACCCTGGTCACGTGCGCCGTCTGCGGCAAGCAGATGGTCATCCCGCCGGGGTACGAGAACCGAAAAGCCCGGTGCAGCGCGTGCGGCACAGAGATCGGCGCGCTCTCCCCGCTCGAGGAACTTGACCAGGGGGGGCGCCCCAATCTGGACCCCTTGGCCGCCCCGGACCTGGGACCGCATCCGGCCGACGCCGCCCCAGGAGGCAACACGGTGACCTGCGCCATCTGCGGCAACCAAATGGTGATCCCGTCCGGCCAGTCGGTAGCCAACATGCGTTGCAGCGCATGCGGCACGGCACTCGGCGCCGTCTCGCCCCTGGCCGACCTCGAAAAAGGCGCCGCCCCCGCCAAGAAACGTCCCGCGTACATCAGAACCAGTAAGTGGGCCGACGTGCGCGAGGCCCTGCTGCCGGGGGTTCTTTGGGGCATTCTGGGCAGCATAGTCGGCGGCGTGCCGTTGGTCGGCTATAAACTGGCGCAGAGCCAACGGACTGGAGAAACGCTTACCGTGATGGCCTACATCGCGTGGGCCGACATCGCCATCCTCATCGGTTTTGTGCTGTGCACGACGTGGGTGGTCATCAGGAAGGCCGCCATCGGCCCCGTGGCAAGCGCCGCGTTGTGCACGTGCCTCAGCCTGATTCTGGGCACCTTCTTCTATTTCTTTGAATGGGCGCTACTGGCGCCTCCGGACCTCAACGTCCTCGAGAACGCCGTCGTATGTGTCCTGGGCGGCGGGTTCACGGGCGTCATCGTGCACTACACCATCGCCTACTTCGAGTAGGCCGTCTCGGGGCCGTGCGGGTCTACTTCGCGCCGGGCCGCGGCCCGGCCGCGTTCGTCCCATCGCTCAGGTACCGAATTACCGTACAGTTGCGGCATGACGGGTTCGACTCACACCAGTCCTGATGCAACTGCAAGAGGCCCTGCTGCATGCGGAACGTCAGCCTGGGTTTGGCCTGGGCGCCCAACAGCCTCGGCGTCATCGTCGTGATCACCTGATTGCCCGGCTCCTTCGGCAAGTGCGAGAAGAAACCGAGCACCCGCTCCTCCGTGCGCCGATCCCGCTCGCGGCGGGCCATGGCCAACGCGGCCGGTACGAAAACGTTTCCGATGATCGAGCGCACGCGGCCCGGTCCGATCGGGGCGTTGGCCGTGGCCATCCTCTTGCCCGACCACGTGCAGTGCTCCGCCCAGAAACCCACCGGCGCCGGAAACAGCCCCTCGAACGCCCGCCGGCGGTCCAGCGCGTTGAGGTCGTCCCGCCACACCTCCTCCAGGGTCGCCACCAGGCCCTCCCGCGCCGTGCGCGACAGGAACAGCGCCGCGCCCGCCAGGCGCCGTTCCGGGCTGTTGTTGGGCCGAACCCCCACACGCCGCCACCTAAGAGGCAGGCTCTTCAATCCCGACAGGCGGTCCCGGCGCAACGCACGCAGCCGGGCGAAGTGCGGCACGGCCGTCGTGCCCGGCGGCAGGGCGTCCGGCAGCAGCCCGGCGATCTGAAGAAACGCCGTCTCGACCAGCATCGGGTCCTGCCGGCCCAATTGGCGTACGCGCGGGTAGTGGAATTGGCGCGCGATGGCCCGGAAATGGTGCTTGAAATGGCTGAAACCGCACGCCGACAGGAACGCCTCGTAGACCGCCTGGTCCGCGCCCACCCGTTCCATGCGCTCGCGTAACGTACGGGCCTTGTTCAGCATCCGCCATTCCCCGGCCAGGCCGATGAGGGCCAGCAGGTCTCTGTCGCCGTGCGACGCCACGAAGCCCGAACACTTGCCCAGCGCGGCAGGCGTCCGATACGGATAGTCCTCGATGGCCAGCCGCCCCGCGATATCGCGAACGTCGCTCTCGAGGAACAGTGACAGCGACAAGGTGGGGATGCGCCTGCACGCCGCGGTGACCGGCGGCTTGCGCGGCGGCACCGACTCCAGAACCACGATCAGCAACACGTCGTTGTAACGGCCGTCCAGATGGTGGCCGTGCTGGGTCCACGCCCCATGCGTGAAATGGATCTCCACGTCACCGGTCCGCAGTTCCCCGTCAAACTCGAGTTGCGCCCCCTTGAAGTCCGGACCCTCAGAACGGTTCCACCACCCCGGTGACAGCACCTTCAGCGTGCGCCCGTCATCCGTGCGCAGGCCCTCTTCCACGAACAATTGGTCGTACCAGATGCATTGCAGCACCGTCTCGGATACGGCGCTCACGGCGCCCTCGCGGGCCTCCGCGCTCCGCACGTGAAGCTGCCCGTATTCCTCCGAGAACCTCACTGGACCGCGCCCCCAACCCAGTGCTCGGCCTCGAAACCAAACCCCTCGCACCCATCAGACGCCACCTGTCGTGTCCCTTCAATCGCGCGTCGCCACACGCCCCACTCCCCCACAACCCAGCCTGACGGTAGCGAATCCAACAACCGAAATCAATGCCACTGCGTGCTGAGGCAATCGGCTCGCTCGCCCCCGTTCACCCTAACAGGTGCGTGGCCGCCGCATCCTGGGCACGATGCCGTTTGACACACTGCGCCGCGCTCGGGTACAGTACCACGAGAATCCTCAGTGCCGTGCGTGGTTGTCCAGACACGGCGCGTCGCTTGGGAGTTGTCACAACGGACGGTCCGGAAGCTGGGGAAGGCATGGCCGGTTCGCAGCTAGCGTACAAGAGCGATAGCAAGGCATTCCGTGACAAACGCGGCGCCCTGTTTGCGGCGTCCCTCGTTACAGACTCGGCTCTCCTCCTGGCGATCCTGTTCGCGGTGGACAGCCTGGGCCTCATCAGCGCGGTGGTCCTGGCCGCCTATCTGACGATGCCCGTGGACCCGGCGGCGGAGATCTGGCCCCACATGTGGGGTCACGGCGCCTTCTTGCTCACCTTGCTCATCGCCTGGGCCTTTGCCGGGGCGAGACAACAGCTTTTCGTTTCCCCCCGCAAAGATAGCCTGCTCTATCAGTGGTTCGGCATTCTGCAGGCCCTGGTCACCGCGCTGGTGGTCAGCGGCTTCGTAGTCGCCTTCTTCACACCCGACCGAATCCGGCCGCTCTTTGTGCTGTACTCCGGCGTGGCCGCGCTACTGTTCGTCGGGATCTTCCGCACGATCATTTGCCTCGTGTTGTGGACCATCCACGAGTGGGGGTACAACGCCCGACATGTGCTCATTGTCGGCATCAACCCCCGCACCAAACGGCTCGTCGAGACCATCAAAGCACACTCCCGCTATGGCTATCAACTGATCGGCCTGCTCGAGAGTGAGCCAAGCCGCGTCGAGATTCTCCGCGACCACGACATTCCATACCTCGGCAAGTTCGAGGAGCTCGAGAAGATCCTCACCGAGCGCATCGTGGACGAGGTCCACGTCTGCCTGCCCGTCAGGTCCTGCTACGAGATTATCCAGAGCATTGCCCATCTCTGCGTTGGCGTCGGCGTGTCCGTACGGCTCGTGGCCGACCTGTTCCCACTGCGCCTCGCCACCAGCCGGGTCTACAGCCTCGCCGACATACCCATGCTGTCACTGTCCACCGTGCCGGAGAGCAGCCTCCAACTGGGAATCAAGCGGGCCTTCGACGTCGCCGTGTCCCTGGTCGGCCTGGCCGTCCTCTCGCCCGTGTTCCTGTTGGTGGCCGTCGCCATAAAGCTGGACTCGAGGGGGCCCGTGCTCTACAGCCAATTGCGCGTGGGCATGAACCAGCGCCGGCTCAAAATGCTCAAGTTCCGCTCCATGGTGCAGGATGCCGAAGAGCGCCGCGCGGAGGTCGAGCACCTCAATGAGCTGGAAGGGCCCATCTTCAAGATCCAGAATGACCCTCGCATCACCCGCGTGGGCCGCTTCCTCCGTAAGTTCAGCATCGACGAATTCCCCCAGTTAATCAACGTGCTCAAGGGCGAGATGAGCCTCGTCGGGCCCCGCCCGGCGCTGCCCAGCGAGGTCGAGCAATACACCTGGGACCAGCGCCGCCGACTCAGCGTAAAGCCCGGCATGACCGGCCTGTGGCAGGTCAGCGGACGCAGCGACGTAGGGTTCAAGGAATGGGTCGAGTTCGACCTCGAATACATCGACAACTGGTCGCTGTACCAGGATTTCCGCATCCTGCTCAAAACCCTCGCCGTCGTGGCGCTCGCCAAAGGCGCCGTCTGAGTCCCGTCCGGTTTGGAGTGCGCCGGCTTGACGGCGCTTTTCCCGTTGCGGCGCGAGGCAACCCCCGCCCGTTGCCCCGAGCGCATCGGTCTGATGTGGAGTGCGCCGGCTTGACGGCGCTTTTCCCGTTGCGGGTTCTTCTCCAGCCCCCTTGAGCGGTCTGTCCTGGCCCGGCTTCGGGTTCTTCTTCAGCCCCCTTGAGGGGGCTCCCGTTTGCCCCCGGCTGAAGCCCTGACAATTATACACATATTAGCTTCCTTAGGATGTCGGGGTTGTGTAGGGCCTGCTGTAGAAGGGGTCCGTGGCGAGCTATGGCATCAAGTATGGCGAGGACCTGAAGCAGACCGCGCATGAGGATGGTTGGGCCGAGCGGGTCGTTTCTTCGCGCGAGCCATCCGCCGGAT
>Ga0114930_10001968_pt1 | contig 18878 bp, 9 predicted proteins | sample AnhtaG_FD_87300 | JGI IMG/M metagenome (GOLD analysis project Ga0114930, IMG submission 87300) | Deep subsurface microbial communities from Anholt, Denmark to uncover new lineages of life (NeLLi) - Anholt_01485 metaG | ecosystem: Environmental > Aquatic > Marine > Oceanic > Sediment | place... | reverse complement strand
TTATTTCAAATCCCAAACCATATATAATGTTAGGTTTAATGATATTCGTGTTTGTATGGGCCTGGATTTCATTAATTCAGACAGTAATTTACTTCTTTTCAGGATCACTTGCATTTTCTACGATGACTTCTTATTTTGTTTTTGTAACTCTTCTATTTGGCATTATAGGCTATTTTACGCGATTTTGGGGGCGTAAAATTAAATATCGCGGGATCGATATCTATTTCGCAGCTTATTTAATGGCAGCTATTGGCATTAATGTGCTAGTAAATTTTTTAATAGTTAACATAGATAAATTAACGGAAACTTTTAATTATTGGAATCTTTCAGCTGAGCTTATTCCTAATTCTGTTATGTTTGCTTGGGCAGCTATAATAGAAGAAATTTTTATGCTTACATTTACAACTTATTATCTCTTGTCAAAAACTAATACTTTTACTAAAAACCTTAAATATTCCAAGATTATTGAGTACGGCCAAACATTTGATGCTATACCTTTATTTAACTTCATAAAAAGTTCTGATCCTTTACTTAGGGATCACGCGGAGAAGACCCTTATGATGATGTACGAGCGAATTCCTTTAAAATCAGAAATTTCTTTGGACGATTGGGAGTACAAAAATTCCTTATTGGATGCAATATGTGATCCCAATCCGAATTCAAGAAGAATATCTATTCAAATATTAAAAAAACTGGAGAAGGATGCCTCTGAGGTAATTATACCGTGGATCATAGACGCTCTTGAATCACCTAATTATGATAAAAGCATCCCTATTGCTGAATTAATTCTTCAAGCTGAAGACTCGTTAATAAAAAAAATACCTACAAAAATCATAAAAAACCTAATATCAGATTCTGAGTGGAGGATGAAATTGATAGGGTTAAAAATGTTAACCAAATTAATCGACATTGGAAAAGATTCAGTTCAAGACATAAATTTAATGAATTTACTAAACGATCCAAATAGCCTCGTTCAAACTGAAATTTTTAATATACTATCAGCGACACAGTTGAATGTAAAACCTGAAATCTTACTAAATAAAATTCATCACCCTAATCAAAACATTAGAGCGGCGGCAATTCGAAACTTGAAAAATCTTAATATAGAAAAACTTGATTCCAATATTGTTAAAACATTAATTCCCTTGATGCATGATTCTAATAGTAGGGTACGTGCTTCTATATTTGATGTGATTTCTAAAATAGGGAACTTTAAGAAGAATTCTATTCCTGTCTCACCTTTCTATGAAGGGTTACTCGATTCAGATGAAAAGGTAAGGATTGCATCAGTCTTAGCTCTAGAAAAATATTATGCCGAAGAACCAAAGTCCATCGATCTAGAAAAGATTATTAGTCAAATTGATACTGAAAATTTAGATTCGTTAAATAGTATTATTTCTCTATTGGGTATAATATGGCAAAGTAATCCTGAAAAAATCTTAACAACTTTATTAATATTCATAAAATTCAACAATTCCGAATTAAAAAAGGGAATTTCAGATATTATAGTTAAGAACTTCAAGAAGAATCCAACTCTAATTTTAGATAAATTAATCAGAATTAAAGATGAAACAAAATTTATATCAAAAGGTATTATTTCCCAAACGATTACTAAGATATGTAGACAATACCCTAATGAATTAATCCCAAAACTAATTGATCAGTTGAATTCGGAAGATCTTGATACAAAAATTAATATCATCTCTTCGCTGGATGGGTTGATAGATGATTTCACTGATTTGATAGCCATTGATTCAATATTAGGAATATTTAAAGGTGAAAATGAGGTTGTTCTAAAGAAAGAAACCGCTCATTTAATTTCAAAAATTTCAAAAACCAAACCCGTAGCATTAAAATCTGTAATAGCAGAATTATTACAATTTCTCCCTGAACAAGAATTATCTGTTAGAATTGTTTTAACCAAATCTATATTGGAAATTTCAAAAAATTTACCGGATATTATATCTGTTCCTCTCGTTTTAGAATACTTATCAGATTCCGATTCATTCATTAGAGAAACGAGCGTGAAAATTTTAGGTTACATAGGAAAAACTCTGCCGATGGCTACTATTAATGCTTTAATTAACAAAGCTTTAATTGACGAAGAATGGATTGTACGTGACGCTGCAGTTGCAAGTTTAGGGAATCTAATTCCGTTTATTGAAGACAAGGATGTAATTATTAAGAATTTAGTAAGTTTAATGGATGACGATAAAAGTTGGGTTCGGCGATCATCAATGAAAATTCTTTCGTCAATTAAAGAAATTTCTGAATCCAAAATCCCCTTTGGGAAGGTTTCAGAAAATCTATTGAACGAAGACCCTAAGGTTAGAGAAGGAGCAGCTAATTTATTAAATATTTATAGCTTTGAAGAGATTGATAAAATTTTTCAGAATATTATTTCATTGTTAGGAGACGAATTAGAAGATGTTAGAGCAACGACCGTAGATGTAATGGTGAAAATCATCCAACAAATGGGTATAACTAAAATGCTCTCAAAATTATTAAAAAATTTAAGCGATGAATCCACTATAGAAACACAACAATCAATAGCAATTATATTGGGGCGAACTGTTAGATATACAGATGAAAAAATAAAAAAGAGGGTAATATCCTTGCTTAAAATTAGATGTGAAATGTCGCAAGATAAAATTATTTGCGAAATCCTAAATAAATTAAGAGAAGGTTAAAAAAAACCAAGATTTTGTAGATATTTCTGTGGAGTATTTCACTAAACTTATTCTCTCTTATTATTTTTTTCCGACAATTTTTATTTACTGCTTAATAAGCTTAAATCGTTAATATATTGGATTAAAATATCACCAAAAATAATTTGGGTATATCATTGTAATAATAAAGGTGATCTCGTTTGACAACCCCAATGTCCAGTCCTAGTGTACCTATTCACAAAATTCAGCATTTTGAAGAATTTTTTAGATTATTTGAAGAAAGACCCGGAGTATATAAATATCTAGACTTGATTAATGATGTAATTTCAAAAAGTGGCAACATTTTAACTATTTCCTACGAAGATTTATTAGCTTATGATTCTGTAATTGCTGAGCTTTTAAGAAAAGATCCTAGTTCCCTTTTAGAAGATGCTATTGATGCTTTCAAGAACATCCTGAAATTTCAAGGTGGTAATCTAAATAATCAAGATTACTTCGTTAGAATAACAACCCAAGACGAAAAGAGCCCCTTATTTATAGCTTTAAGAGGCTTAAGGGCAAAAAACATAGATCGTCTTGTGTGGACTAAAGGAATTTTAGTGAGGAGTTCAAAGATAAGACCAAAGTTAATTAAAGCAGAGTTCGAATGTATGACATGTGGTGCTAAATTTGAAGTTTTACAACTTACTTCTAGAATAAAATGGCCTAAATTTTGTTCTAATACGCGCTGCAAAGCAAAATCTCAATCAGATTTCAGGCTTATTTCTAAAAATTCTGAATTTATAGATTGGCAAAGCGTCATGATCCAAGAAATACCAGAAGATTTGCCCCCTGGTAGAATACCTAGAGCGATTCAAGCAATATTAACTTACGATTTAGTAGATACTGTAAAGCCGGGCGATAGGGTTACTTTAATGGGGACATTTAAATCAGTTTTAGCGCAATCTACTAAAAGTATGAATAGCACACTCTTCAAAACTTTTATTGATGTCAATTTCATCGATCCAGAAGACAAAGCGGAAGGACTTATCGAATTATCTAAAAAGGATAAAGAAGAGATTGAAAGATTATCAAAAGAACCCATGATACAAAAGAAAATAGCAAGGTCCATATCTCCAGTTATTTATGGAAGAGGTGACTTGAAATTGGCTGCAGCATTAAGCTTATTTGGGGGTACTAGAAAGCTACGACCCGGAGGAGGATATAAGCGAGGAGATATACATATTTTATTTGTGGGGGATCCAGGTACTGGTAAATCAGAGATTCTAAAAAGCGCAATAGACATATCACCTCGCGGCTTGTATACCTCCGGGAAAGGTTCAACGGCAGTAGGTTTAACCGCTGCGGTAATTAAAGACAACGAAACAGGTCAAATGAATCTTGAGGCAGGAGCCATTATTCTGGCTAATGGAGGGGTCGCTGCCATCGATGAATTTGATAAAATGGATACCTCAGATCGATCAGCTCTGCACGAAGCAATGGAACAACAAACAGTTAGCATTGCTAAAGCAGGAATTGTCGCTACTTTAAAAGCCCAGACAGCAATCATAGCGGCAGCAAATCCTCGCACTGGAAGATATGATCGCTATAAAACACCAACACAAAATATTAATCTTCCACCTTCACTTTTATCTCGTTTCGATTTAATTTTTATAGTTACGGATAAACCAGATCCCGTTAATGATGCACAAATGGCAGAGTTTATATTACAAAATTCAATGGAAGGAGCAAAGGATAATATAAATAGTAAGTCTAATAAATCAGCTCCTATTAACAATGAACTTTTAAAAAAATACATTAAACATGCAAGAAGGAGTTGTCTTCCTGTATTGACTGAAGAAGCAAAGGAAAAAATTAAAGAATTCTATTTAAAACTACGAGGTCAATACGACAGTGAAGATGCAATTGTTTCGATTTTAGCAAGAAATCTAGATGCTCTCGTGCGATTGAGTGAAGCCTATGCAAAAATGGCATTAAGGAAAAAAGTCCTCAAAAGTGATGTTGAAGAAATTATCAAATTATTTAAAAGATATTTAAAAGACACAGGGTACGATGAAAGTACGGGAAAGATTGATATGGACAGGATTCTAGTTGGCCAATCTCGGAGCTCTATCACTAAACTTGATAAAATGCTTACCAGATTAAAAGAAATATTTGAAGATAATAATTGGAAATCGTTAGAAAAAATTAATGTCATTCAAATTCTTGAGCTTGAAGAAGATTTAGATGAAAAATGGATTAAAGATGCTTTGGAAGAACTTGTTAAAGAGGGTACTCTTTACGAACCAAGGAATAACACAATTAAATTTACTTATAAGGACGATTAATTTCTCTTAAAACAACAATTCCTTTTTAAATTCAATCAAAACTAAATTGTATTATTGGGATGAAATTACAGAACAGCAGTAATAAATTCAGAAAAGTGGAAGAATTCGTCTTTGAATTTTACGATGAGACTTACGTTGAATCCTTAGATGATGGAGAAGCTCCGAAGATAACCGAGGAATACAACAAAGTTGATTTTAAAGCAGACTTAAACGAAGAACAATTTGAAATCGTAAATAACATTCAAGGCCCTATGTTGGTTATTGCAGGGGCTGGTTCTGGAAAAACGAGGACTATTGTTTATTCTGTTGCCAAACTTTTAGTATCAGGAGTAAAACCTAGTGAAATAATGCTTGTTACTTTCACGAATAAAGCCGCTAAAGAAATGTTCAAACGAGTAGAAATGTTACTTGGAAAAAAACCAAAGGGTATATGGGCGGGTACTTTCCACTCAATTGCTAGCCGATTTTTGAGGATGTATGCAGAAACGCTTGGATTAAAACCCAATTATACAATTATGGACGAAACTGATGCAAAAGGATTAATGAAGTTATCAATTGATAAAGCAGATGCAAAAGATCTCGAAGAAAAATTTCCTACATCCTCAATGGCAAAAGCCATTTTATCGTTTTCAATCAACTGCAATAAGACAATTAATGAGGTCATTCAATGGAAATATAATCATTTTGATAGCGATCCTGTTATTGCGAAATTACGAGATGTCTTAAAAATTTATAGCACTAAGAAAGCAGAAAATAGCTTAGTGGATTTCGACGATTTATTGGTTTTCTGGAATAGGCTATTAGATGAAAGATTTGTAGCGAAATTAATAGCTAAGAAAATCAAATTCGTTTTAGTTGACGAGTATCAAGACACCAACTATATTCAAGATGAGATTATTTATAAAATTGTAAAACAAAATCCAGAACATAATGTAATGGCAGTTGGTGATGATGCTCAAAGTATTTATGCGTTTCGAGGCGCCAATTTTCAGAATATATTGAATTTTGAGAAAAAATATAAGGATTGCAAAAGGTATGCTATAACATACAATTATCGTAGTGTTCCTGAAATTTTAGATTTAGCTAATAATTCAATAAAACATAACTTCTCTCAATATAAGAAAGAGATGCATACTACACGTAAAAATGGAACGAAACCTATACATGTTTCAACTGAGTCTGATGAATACCAAGCAGAATTTATAGTCAATATGATAAATCAATTGAAATTTGAAGAATATGATTTAGATGATATTGCTGTTTTATACCGCGCTGGTTATCACTCATTAAGAATAGAATTGGAATTGCAAAAATATAAAATTCCCTATGTTGTTCACTCGGGCGTATCCTTTTTTGAAAGAGCTCATGTTAAAGATTTACTAGCACATTTACGCATTAGTCAAAATCCGCAAGATGAAATCTCTTGGTCAAGAATACTTACTTTGTTTCAAGGCATTGGAAAAAAGACTTCTTCTAAAATTTTCGACATGATATTGGCTATAAACAACCCTTTAGAAAATTTAATTTCAAATAACAACCTCTCTTCTATTTTAGGTAAATTGAAAATTCCCAAGCTTGTAAGAGAGGCAATTTGTGATTATTTAAACAAATTTTTTATGTCTCTTAAATTTAACAAACCTAACGAAGTTATTAATAAGCTAATTCATCAATTAAGAAAATACTTAAAAATTCAATATGACAATTGGCAAGATCGCTTAGAAGATCTAAAACAAATAAGCATATATTCCCAAAATTTTGATTCTATCCCTATTTTTTTAGATGCTATAACACTGAACAAATCCACATTTGAATCTAAAAAAATGGGTTTAGCCTCTATAGACAATCAATCATTATTGACACTTTCCACAATTCATAGAGCAAAAGGATTAGAATGGAAAATAGTGTTCATTCCGATGTTATCCGATAATTTATTTCCATCGAGCAAGGTTAAGATTAATTCTCCAGCATATGAGGAAGAACGGAGAGTATTTTATGTAGGAATTACCAGAGCGAAAGATAGATTATTTTTAATATCTCCTAAAAGTATTAAAGTTTTGAAAGGTCAAAGAGAGTTAAACACCTCTCAATTCATAAGAGAATTAAATCCAAATGTTTACAAAAAAAAAATTCATAACTATAACAATCTAAATCAATTAAATCCAGAGGAAGATTTAACTAAAAGAAGACCAAAAAAAAAAATGAATTTCCCTTATTTACAACAGCAGATACATTATTAAAAGATTAATTTAAAACTTTTAAATTAAGAGAATAATTTAATTCTATTGATTTTATCAACAAAAAATGATGTTTAGAAAGAATATCATGAAAGCAGCAGTATTTATTGACGTAAAAAAAATCGATTATCGAGAGGATTATCCAAGACCCTCTCCAGGAGAGGAGGATGTAATCGTAAAAACGCATTATTGTGGAATTTGTGGAAGCGATATAACTAATTATAAGTTCAAGATGTATCAGGCACCTATAATAATGGGGCACGAATTTTCGGGGGAAGTTGTAGAAATCGGCTCTAATATTACTGATATAAAACGGGGAGATAAAGTTTGTGGAATAAACGTTGCCTTAGATATCGATCAAGGACAATTAGACGGTATGGGGATTTTTAAAGATGGAGGATTTGCTGAATTCGTAAAAGTTCCAAGAAAATATTTATTCCAAATACCTAAATCTGTTTCAACTAAAGAAGCAGTGATGATTGAGTCATTTGCTAATGTTTGTAGGGCTGTAAAATTATCCAATATAACTGTTAACCAAAATATAATTATAATAGGAGCAGGAAATATTGGATTATGTTTTTTAAGTTATTTGTTGAAAGAAAAAAGCCCTAATTATGTCATCGCAATTGAGCCACAAGCATTTTTAAGAGAAAAAGCAAAAGAATTTGGGGCAACTGAATCTTTTCCCCCAAATCCAGCAAAAATTAAAAAGTTTTTAAAAAGAAATGGAAAACCAACTTATATTTTTGATTGCGCTGGAAATCAAAAGTCTATTTTAATGGCAATAGATCTAATAAAAAAAGGAGGTACTGTTATCCTGGAGGGTGTTTTTAAAGGAAAAGTTTCATTTCCTATGTTTCTACTGAATTCTAAGGAAGTTAGTATTAAGGGTGTTTTAGGTCATGATCGTGAGGATATTTTCTGCGCTTTAGATTTTTTTTCTCATGATAAAATAAATGCAAATAAGTATATATCTCAAATTATACCTATTCAAGATATTCAACATGCTTTTGAGAAGTATCTCGATCCTGGTCAAAGAGAATTTATAAAACTCGTTATTGAAGTATAACGCTTAGATTTTAATTTAAAAAATTTATTCTATACCTTAGGTGTAACAATCTCTTCAGCTATTTGATGAAATGCTTTTTCAACATTTTGACCATTTTTGGCAGATGTAAAAATTGTTGCTTTTACATTGATAATCTGAGCAAATTTTTCGATATCATTATTAGAAATAATGGGATTCATATCTACCTTATTTACAACTAAAATCTTAGGAATTTCTCCGCAATATTTTTTGAGATCTTGATTCCAAAACTCTTTTAATTGTTCAAATGTATTTTCTCTCGTGAGATCTCCAACAATCAGAGCACCATGAGCACCTCTATAATACAAATGCCTCATTTTTTTCCATCTTTCTTGGCCAGCAATATCCCAAATTTGAATTGAGACGTTAGTGTCTGAGTTTAAATTTAATTCTTTAACAAATAAATTCGCACCTATCGATGTTCGATAATCTCGAGCAAAATGACCAGATACAAATTTTTTTACTAAAGAAGTCTTGCCTACTCCTGCCTCTCCTATTATAATGACTTTGATACGATAAACCATTCTACATAAACAATTTATTTTTTCCCTATATATATCTTTAGCCCTACAAAAAATAAAAACATAAATAGTTAATATGTTGTTAAATCCAAACTAAAAAATACCTTTTAATTTAACTAAAAACTTGAAGGTTTCGTCAGTTAAATAAATAGTAACTTTTTTAAAGAATAACGAAAAATCATTATTCAATAGTTTTAAAAAACATTTAGTTGATTATAATGACCACTGGGTTAATATACGATGATATTTATCTTAGCCACCGAATTGGAACGCATGTCGAAAGTCACGAAAGGCTTATTGGAATTATGGATTTCTTAAATGAGAAAAAAGTATTGGAAAATCCAGACTTTAAGTTAATTCGACCTAGAAAAGCTACTAAAGATCAAGTCAAATATGTTCACCAAGAGAGTTTAATTAACCAAGTAAAAGAAGTTAGTGAAAAGGCTCAAATTACTGGTCATATTCAGCAGCTTGATATGGACACAGCTGTATCAGCTAAGACATATGAAGCATCACTTCATAGCGTTGGTGGAAATCTAAATGGCATTGACGAAATTATTGCTGGAAAGGTTAAAAATGCTTTCGCTTCAGTGAGACCTCCTGGTCATCATTCAAACTCCTACAAATGTGCGGGTTTTTGCATTTTTAACAATGTAGCGATTGCTGCTGAATATCTTCTTAAAGAAAAGGGATTAAAAAGAGTGGTAATCATAGATTGGGATTGTCACGCGGGAAATGGGACTTCAGATATTTTCTACAATGGCTCCAAAAATGGTGAAGTAGTCTTTTTTGACTCACATCAGGATGGTAGGACACTTTATCCAGGCACTGGTTTTATTAATGATATCGGAAACGAGGGGGGGCAAGGAAAAATAATCAACTTTCCGATGCCTCCGAGAGCCTCTGATGATGTTAATATAATATTTTTTGATGAAATAATAGCTCCCATTTGCCAGGAATTTAAACCAGAATTTTTTCTAATATCTGCTGGATTTGATACTCACTGGACTGACAGACTTACTAATATGGGTTGGACCTATCAAGGACCTGCGAATTATTTGAAGAAAATCAAAGAAATAGCTGGAGAATACGCTAATAATCGAATTTTAATTACTTTAGAAGGTGGATACGAAATTGATAAGCAAGCTAAAGCTGTGTATAATTGCCTGCAAGTTCTCGATGACAGCGAAAATGAACTAACAGAAGAAAATGCTAGAAAATCCGATAATGATGTTTTAAATTATGTAAGTAATAAAGTTATCCCTAAATTAAAAGAATGTCTTACCCCTCATTGGAATTGCTTTTAATTTTTAAAAAAGCACATGAAGATATCGCCTATTTGTGCTATAGTTTATAAACTAAATTCACTATTAAAGTTACAATTATTGATATAATTAAGCATAAACATAAGAGAAGAATATTATGTCGGACGAATATGAAAAAGACGAAGAAGAAGAATACAAACCTCGTGGTCCACCCCCAACACTGCCTCCCTCAATGCCCCCTCCCACACTACCGCCCTCTATGCCCCCACCCTCAATACCTCCACCGACTAATTCGTTTGAACCTCCAGTATATCAACCCGAATCAACTATACCAAGTGGTCCCTCACAAGCAGAATACAATACAGCTCTATCTCAAGTTCAACAAAAGGATAATGTCATAGGACAATTACAGAATCAGATGAGTGAAGTAAATGCTCAATGTGCAAATTTAAATTCACAAATCTTAGGTAAAGATAACCAAATAGTTCAATTAAATAACCAAATCAACAGTTTTCAGACAACTATTGAAGGGTTTCAGAATCAAATTACTCAAATTAATAATGAAAAAGCTCAACTACTAGCACAATTACCTCAATTACAAAATCAACTACAGCAAGTTCAACAGGAAAATATGGGCCTCCAACAACAAATTGGGCCCCTACAAGCTCAAATTAGCAAATTACAGGAAGAAGTATCTTATAAAGAGAAACGAATCCAAGAATTGAAAGAACCAAAAGCAGTTATGCCATCAAGTTTGGCTCAAGGAATTACTTCACAAAGTCCAACATTTGGGAGTAGTCCAATAATACCAACAACTTCTACTCCATCTACAGCTACACCTAATATTGACGCTGGATTCGGCTCAGGAAGGAGAATTTGTCCCAATTATGGAACTACAGGATTTGCTATTAAGGAAGTTGAGGATAAATCAAAAATATTAAGTTATATTCCTAAACCACAATATGCTAAGAAAAGTATCTGCACGAAATGTGGATTTGAATTTTAATTTTTTTTATTAACCTATCTTTTTTTGATCTAATTTTTCGAATAATTCCATCATTAACTACTTTCTCCATTCATTTTAAGCAATATTTCATATGAATCAGAAATATTAGGAAAATTATTTATACTATAATTTTAATTAATATTGCAAACTTATAATGGAATAGTTAAGGGTAAAATAGAGTAGAGATGTCAGAATTTCGTGAAGAATTATTAGTTACTGCAATAAACAAAAAGAGAGTGATTAAAATCATTCTTACAGCAGTACTATTGGTATTTGCGTTTGCTTTTTCAACATTCTTCTTTAGTTTACTTTGGGATAGTCAAAGACCCCTTCCTAGTGACCAATTATCTGAAGCGGAAGAAGAGGAGGGTATACCTACACAAATCCCCTTTCCTTATAATATGTCCGATTTTCAAGATATGTTTTCTGATCTCTCTTTAACACCAGACCAATTATCTGATCTTTTAGATGCGTTAGAAGATATGTTCGATGGTGATATCGACGATTTGGACCTAGGCGATTACGGACAAGCCCTAGCAGCTCTTATGTTTTCTGAAGTTGAAGTTTTCAGAATATTTGATTATGACGATTACAATGAGATTTTAACGAAATTTTGGAAATATGAAAGTTTTGATGAATATACGGGAGATGGATGGCATTCTTCTGCTGCAACAGCACCTTCTTCTTATTACACCTATGTTGATTATTTATCCGAACATTGGGATAAGGATCTCCTTACTTTACAAATACCACTTACTCCCAGTATTGGTATAAATTCCATGGTAATTCCAAACCTTTTTCCTACTCCTTTTATTATGGAAAATAGTGTTCAAGCGAATAATATGCAAGGAACACCCGCTTTATATAAAGACGAATTTAATTGTACAACCCTCGATATTGACTTTAGCATGGAGGAGGATGTTAATATGACTTACGAAATGTTTGGATTGGATTTACCAACTAGTTCAGAAATAGACGCAGTGGCAATAGAACCTTTATATACTCCTATTCCTATACAAAGCAAATATTTACAACTGAAAGGGGATACAATAAATGTGTATATAAGCAATAACGATGATTTTGCTTATCATTACAATCAAATTAATGCAACAATCTTAAGTTCTGACAATACTTTCATTGTTGCTGATAAAATTAGAAATTATCTGCAATATAATTTTATAAGAATTTCCGACCCAAGTCAATACAACCCAGCTCCAGACGGATATGATCAAGTGGAGTGGTTTCTCGAAGAAGGAATGGGTTACTGGTCCGATTTCACTTCAGCTTTTTGTGCTTTTTCAAGAGCCTTTGGCGTAGCAAGCCGTTTTGTTGATGGGTTCAACACTTTTTTAGCTGAAGAGCTAATTGACAATAGTACAGGCCAAAATACTATTGTAATAAAATATAAAAATATGTATAATTGGGCGGAAATATATATTCCAACAGATGTAAGTGGTGATGGCCTGTGGATCCAAATGGACGTCTATTATGATAATTACGGAAGTGTTCCTCCTAGCTTAGCCGATTACAACCTCATCTTAAATTCAAACTTTACCGAAGGATATAGAGGTGCTACAGCAAATCTCACAGCTTCATTAACACTTGAAGGTGTTCCTGTAGATGATGCGATGATTTCTTTTTATGATTTAACCTCTTTACAGCCTATTGGCCAATCTAACACAAATCTAGATGGCAATGCTTCAATTATTGTAAATATTGATGATTTACAAGTTGTCGGTCCACATGTCATTTTTGCGCAATATAATCCAGATGTCAATGGCAACACTACATATACAGTATATGGGGATATTCAAGTTAATCTTCAAAATGTAAATCCTCAAGAAGTAAATATCTCAATTGATACTTCTACTAACATTCAAGGTTATGTATACGATCCTGTTGCTAATTCAAACGTAGGTGGAACGACCTTGGAGGTCGTATTACTTCAAAAAGATACAAATATTAGAGTTGGTACCCCACCATTTGACATGACTTATTTTAATGTTGAATCCGATGGTTATTTTGATTTTAATATCAACGTCGATCCTTCAGTGTCTGTTGGTCAATATGATCTAAGGGTAGATACTAACGGTAGTTGGTATTTTAATCCTTATGCTTCAGGTTTTGTTAATGATTCAAGTAATAAAATGGATTTAAATGTAACAAAGGGTATCGTCAAAAAAGTGTGGTTTTATATTAATGATGTTCCCTCAGATATCCCAAGTTCCCCTGTAGTGAATAGAAATACTAATTTAATCTTAAAAGCCAAGGTTGTAAACGAAACAAATTATCCTCTTCCAAGCCAGAATGTCCAATTCTTCGATTATCGAAGTGGTATTCAAATAGGTGCGAATACTACGGATGCTAATGGAATAGCTACATACAATTATTTTATTAATAATCTAATGACAACAGGACCAAATTTATTTTATGCTAAGATAGGGATTGAAGAAAATCATTCCTATTTTATATTAAATGAAGAACCAATAATAAATATATTTTCGGGACCAAATCCTCGAGAAATTAATCGTACAGCGACTGGTGCCAGCAATACATTTTTCAATATAGAAGGAGAGCTTCTGGATCGTACTACTGGAAGAGCACTTAGGAATTCAATAGTATCTTTGAAATTACTAAGAGGCGGGATAGATTATTCTCCATACCTGATACCAAGCAGTACGATTTGGACAGATTTTAATGGATATTTTAATGTATGGTTTGAGGTTGCATCGAATACTCCAACGGGTAATTATACACTAAGACTTGATTTTAACGGAACAATTGATCGTATGGGTCATCCTATGTATCCTGCCTTTTTCAACTTACCGTACATTAATACATCCTCGACATTTACGAATGAACTAATGGTTACAACTCCGACCGTTTTAACTTTTAACTTCTGGATAGATGGAACTCCCTCTGACAATTATAACCAACCTACAATTTATAGGAATGGATATGTTAATTTGAGTGTATACCTTGAATGGGGCGGAATTCCTATTGGAGATGGAGAGTGGGTTGACTTTTACGATATAACGCAAGATATCTTAATAGGTTCAGCTCAAACAATAAACGGTCATGCGAGTCTAATGTATTATAACGACTTCTTTACTACTGCAGGACCTCATCAAATATATGCTAAATGGGGGTCAAATTACAATTATTCTTATTATATTCATAATGCACCAATAACTTTAAATCTTGAAAACGGTCCTACTCCTAACATTATTGCAAGGACTGGTTTACCTAATAGAAATTTCAATTTGCATGGTTATGTTAATGACTCCACGAATGGTTCACCAATAAAATATGCAAGAATTTTTGTATATATGTATGACCAGTTTTTTACAGATTATACTAGTTATCTTTCATTAGAGAGCGGATTTTTACGTCTAGACGAAAGTGGTGAATTTGATTTAACATATTCAGTTATAAGTTCAACTCCAGAGAAAAATTATACTTTGATAGTCAACTTTGATGGATGGTTTATGTATTCTTTCCCCTTTATTCAAAATAATGAACATAATTATTTCCTTGGTGGATTTAGTAATTTCACATCCACGGATAATGGACTTTTAGATCTACAAGTATATGACCCTGAAAACCTTGATATATTATTATCTGTGGAAGGTAATCCAACCCTACCATTTTTTGACGATGGAAATCCGCCTCAAACATACAATTTTGGTGAAATTATTCACGTTCAAGTACAACTAATTCATGCCCAGCCTTTTGATTTTAGAACTGTATACATATATGACGATTATACTAACATACTTTTAGACTCACACACTTTTCCAAGTTCCTCCCCTGGTTTCGTTCAATTTAATCTTTCTACAAACGATTTGCATGCCGGTTTGCTCAGGTTTCGAGTAAATTACCATACTTTTAGTTCATTTAACACAACTTATATTGTTATAAATGAAACTATTAGTATTTCTATTATCGCTGATAAAAGCGTAGTACAAAGAGATTTTGATCAGTTTATTGTAAATGGAGTTCTTCAACAGAATGGAACAAATCTAGACGGTTTGGAGATTGGGCTAATCTTATGGGATACTACACTAGGAGATGTTTCAGGCTATTTAAACTTAAATGGACCTCAATTTAGAATCATATATGGTGGAAATTACTTATACGATAACAGCGGTATATTTTTGAATTGTCCTCAAGGCAGTTATTATATCTTCATTTATTTAACTGGGAACATTAACGATTTTGGAATTTCATTAAGCAATTATATGGAAACTGAAATAAGTATAATAATCCCAATCAATATTACCGCTGGTACTACTATAAATGGAAACTACGATACGACCTTTGAAGATGGATTCTATCAAGGTGATGAGTTATATGCTTATGGTTATTTATATTGGGACAATGGATCACTTATTACGGGAAATATGACTATTACCATTACCATCGATGACGGTTTTGGAGGGATTATAAAAACTGAGGTAGGTACTACAGATGGTAGTGGATGGTTTAATATTACTGTAGCCATCGATTCACCAGATTGGCCAGATGGAGCAGAAATCTGGGCTAGTTTTTATCCCGTAGATAGTTTTATCGAATTTACAGAAATAGAATTATTTAGACCTTGAGAGGAATGATGCAATATTGAAGATCAATAAAAAAGTACTCATTAGCTCATGTTTCTTGATTTCTATTTCAATTTTATTTCACATGAATTATTATCAATATAATTCCGAATATAACCAAGGTGAACCGAAATCTTCTGGAATTTGGGCAACCTTAGATTTAAACCCATCCGGTTTAAATAACACAAGACATCAAACTAACTCTGTCATTAATGTTCAAGGAAGACTTTATAATCTCTTTGATGGGTTAGGAAAACCGGGGTATACTGTAGTAATTTATGTAGATGGAACTCCATACTCTAGTTTCAGTGATATTACAGATGGAAATGGTGATTTTAATATTGCATTCACCGTTGATCCATTTCTTGATGTATATACACCTCATATATTAGAAGTCATTGTTGATAGTCCCATCCCTCCCGGAGATGTTGATTATACGTCTTATTATCGTATTACCATAAACACCACTTCCTATATTGAATTATTCGATCCTTCTGTACCAAAAATATTGGGAGAATTTTTAGAATTTGAAGGATACTTAAGATATGAAAGTGGAATTGGAATTCCTTTTGAAACCTTAAATTATTATTGGTATGATGGAACTAATTTAATTTATTCAGATAATGCATTCACTAATAATGAGGGAGAAATTAGCGATCTATATATCCCCGATTGGGCAGGTGATGATTTATCATTAAAATTTAATTATAGCGACACGCCCTTTGTCGCTTATTGTGAAACTTATATGCTAAATAAAAAAATTTTTTCAAATATCTCATGCAATTGGAATCTCCCCGATCCCATTGTAGAAAACAGACAATTTAGGATCAGGGGACAGTTGCTTTCTTTAACTAATTACAGCATTTCTATAGGTTATCGTACTATTCGGATTTTATATGAATCTAGTATTATAGCTACTATAGATACGGATGCTAATGGAAATTTTGATTATACTCATCAACTATCAAATGGTACGGGAATAGCTCATGTAGAAATTGAAATTGATGGCCCTTCAGGAATCCTTTCTACAAGTCAGTTTATAGATATAGAAGCTGCTCCGATTCTACCACCTCCATCACCTCCTGGTGAGATTCCATTTCAAGCTTTCTTTATGGTATTTATACCCATCATGGTAGGTGTAGTAGTTGCTTTAGCTGGATATGGTTATTATAGATACAAGAAAAGTGATAAGGAGTCAAAAGTAGTCGATTTACCATTAGAAGATAAAATTCTGAATTTAAAAATATTAAAAGAGTCAGGGCGGTTAGAGGAATCATTATCGTATCTATTCAATGCCATATATATGGATTTGATAAATGCCAAGTACGGAAGGACTAGAAAAAACACTGAAACCATTCGTGATTTTGCTATTGTATCAGTAACTCAACTCAATTTAACTCCAACAACAATATATCCTTTTATTCAAAAAGTCGAAGAAATTATATATGCAAAACCATTTCAGATTACTGAAAGAGATTTTTACAGTACAATAGAACTGTTTTCACCAATATATCACCAATTAACAGGTTATAATTTTGTAATTAATTTTTAATTAAGAAAGTAAAAACCAATTTAAGGTCAATAAAAATTAATAATTAAAACAATATAAAAAAAGGAAGTAGGTAAAGGAAATGGCAAAAAAGAAAAAATCAAAAAAAGAACAAGAACTTGAAATCGACATTAGCCAAAAATTAGAAAATGTAAAAGTACTTGTTAGCTCGAATAGAGCTAAAGAGGCAATAGCGTATATTTATCTTATATACAACGATATTGTAACGAAAAAGTTCAAGAAACCAAGACTTGCTTACCAAACTATAAGGGAATACGCCATAACATGCGTTAACGAGTTAGGTCAAAAACCAGAGTCTATCTATCCATTCATCAAGAAAATCGAGGATATTATCTATGGAGGAATTGAACCAACAGTAAAGGAATTAAACTTTACAGTTCAGTTATTCTCAAATTTATACAATGATATAACAGGAAAAGCGTTACCAACAGTACCTTTTGGTTAGATAACACTAATCTAATATTACTAATAATCGAGCTTCAGTATTAAAAAAAATGTCAAATGGTGGAAAAACAAACGGAAAAAATGTCCCATTTTCAAAGGGTTTAATCATAGGATTTTTCATGGTTTTTCTCATAATCTATGGGGTTTTTATAAGCAGTTTCATTGAGGACTACCCCACATATAATATGGGGGAATTTCTTCCAATTTTTATGAATTATATTCCTCTTGTTTGTTATATTGGAGCCGTATTTTTAGGATTTGCCTTGTTAATTTTCATTAGAAACACGACTGTTCAGAAGTCAAGAGAAATACAATCTCGTAAAAAATCAAAAACAGGTTCTGCTTATAGAGAGGCGCTCTTTTTGGTGATTTTTCTTTTCACTTTTATACCATTGTTTGGTCCAATTTTTGATCAAGGAAAAAACGATCAGAATTTTTCCATTTATAACGAGGCTTGGAATGGCGCATCTGATTTTAAGAACGCAATTGAAGGTGAAGGATATAATGTTATGACGATTCAATCCAGCTTGAGTGCTACTGAGCGATTAGATAAATCCATCTTACTAGTCTTGCTTGGTCCTAATTTGTTTTACAATCCAATATTTGAAATACCTTATTTCATGGATTTTTTCGATAATACCACAAGAAATTCATTATTTATATGCCATGACCATGGAAGCACGAGTACATTATTATGGGAGATTTTTATCGCAAGTGCTTTAGACCCTCATATTCAAGGAGCAATACCAGTTACCCTTTTTGCTAATGGAATATTACGTGATAACGGTTCGTATCATGTTGCTCCTGATTTTCCTGTGATTCAATCGTTTTCCGCTCATCCCACAACTGTGGGGATTAGTGATGTTATTTTATCTGAAGCATCCGCAGCAGTAGGTGGTCCCTTCCTATCGTATTTCGGATGGGATTTAGTAGGATCAAGTACTTCTTATGGGTACGTTGATAAAAATGACGATCAAATGTACAATTTTGATGACGATTTTGTTGATTTAAGCTTAATTGGCGGCATCCTTCCTGGTTTTCCAGATAAATGGCCTTTAGGTGGTTATTCTCAAGGAGTTTTTATGGCTAAGGATGCTATTACTTCAAGGGTTTTTGTATCAGCTGATGCGAGTTTGTTTAATAACGAACTCATA
>Ga0114930_10001967_pt1 | contig 18879 bp, 17 predicted proteins | sample AnhtaG_FD_87300 | JGI IMG/M metagenome (GOLD analysis project Ga0114930, IMG submission 87300) | Deep subsurface microbial communities from Anholt, Denmark to uncover new lineages of life (NeLLi) - Anholt_01485 metaG | ecosystem: Environmental > Aquatic > Marine > Oceanic > Sediment | place... | reverse complement strand
CTCTGGCTTGCTTCTTCGCCCCTCTGAGCGGGAGGCCACGGTGTGGTCTAAGGACTTCCCGCTACCACGTCATCACGCTCCTAGAGCTGGCCGGGATTATGGCTCTGCCGCTGCTGGCCCTTGTGTTCCTCGAGCTGGTTTTGTGAAGGCGGGATAGACTCCCGCTTGTCAGACAGTTGACCCGGCTCTGCGGGTTTCGACTCCCTTCCAGGCGCCTACCACCGCCACCACGATGATGCAGGCCACGATTATCTCCGGGATACCATTGAGCACACCCGCAGCCAGGGCAGCTTCGGGCGGCAGATAGCCGCGTACGACCAGCATGGTCAACACCAGAATGGTGTTGGTCAGTGTGCCCACTGCCGCCGCGAGTATCAGTGCCTGCCATTCCCTGTTCTCCTTGAGCGCCAGATAGACAAACCCGGCGATGAGAGCCAGCAGTGCCACCCCGTACACCCCTCCCAGCAGGATGTTGACACCGATCACCCAGTAGACGAAGACGCCGCAAATCACCACCAGGCAGCCAGCCAGCGCCATGGCTGGATACTTCCCGGTCCTCTTGAAGCTCGCATATGCAGCCCAGCCGGTGATGCCTATGAAGAGGCGAGGCAGGATGGCGACCAGGGGGTCTTGGAACATCACCACGCCCAGCATCCCGGCCTGAATCCAGCTGAAGATGCCGAACATCAGTCCCAGCACCAGCCCCACAATGGGACCCTCCAAGATGGCCCCGATGATGACCGGCACATGGAGGGTGGTGGCGTGCTGCGCTGGTGTAGGCACGGGAATGAACCCCGGACCAGCAGGCCCGAGGTACCCGAGCAGAGCGATGATCGCTCCCAGCACGCCGGCGACGACGATCTTGCGCACAACGGTGCGCGTCCCATTACTTTCCATTTGTCTGTCCTTTCTTGAAAACGTCCTCGTAATTAGTGTCCGACACAAGAGAAGGCGACCCTCGTGAGATTGCCGAGGGTGCCCACAACTAGTTCATCAAGGGCCGTGAAATCGTGGAGCAGAATGAAGGCGCTGAAGCAACAGACCACAGCGACGGCCACGCAATCTTGGGGAGCAGCTTTCAGTTGAATGAAGCTCGTCCGTCCTTGCCCTCCCGTGTAACCTCGAGCCTCCATGGCCAGGCTCAGATCCTCAGCCCGTCGCAAGGCGCTGAGGAACAGCGGCACCATCAGCGGCAAGGTGTTGCGTGTTCTCTGTATGAAGCGCAGCCTGCCCTGCTCGCCGAAGTCCGCCCCTCGTGAAGCCTGAGCCTTCATGATCTTCTCCAGTTCTTGGGCGAAGGTTGGCGCAAAGCGCAGGGCGATGGTGAACACCAATGCCAGCTCATGGGCTGGGAACCTCAGTCGCTTGAGGGGGCTCAGCAGCCTCTCGAGGCCGTGAGTCAGCTCGGTGGTGCTGGTGGTCAAGGTCAGGAGGCTGATGAGGATCATGAACTCCAACAAGCGAGGAACCATCAAGGCTACCAGCCTCACGCTGCAAGTGGTGATGTCTATGAACCCCCAACTCCAGAGGATCTGACATTCTTGTCCTCCAGCCTGGCCTTTGTAGAACAGGAGCTGCAACGTGGCGAAGATGGCGATCCAGGGCAGTGCGGGGCGCAGCCCTTGCAACGCATACCGCAGTGGCACGCGAGACAGATGGGTGATGCCCAAGAGGACTGCGAGTAGGAGAAGGCTCGCGGTGTAGGAGTCGGCAAAGGTCACCGTGGCGACCAGCAGGGTAAACATGACGAGCTTGGCGCGTGGGTCGAAGCGGTGGACCAGAGAACCGTAAGGCAAGTACTGGCCGATGGTGACGTGACGGAAAGCGCTGATCTCGCTCATGTCACCCCTGTGCCTCCTCCCTCAGCGAAGCCGAAACACCGACAGATCTCCTCCTCGGCTTCGCACACGGTCAAAATGTCGCCCCTCACTTCCCTCCCGCGGCTGCGCAGGCCGTGCATCACCTGGGTTGCTTGAGGGACATCCAGGCTATAGTCTCTCAGCGATTGGGGCTGGGAGAATATCTGCCGGGGAGTTCCGTCCAGCACGGTCTGTCCGTCCACGAGGACGTAGATCCTGTCCGCCAGTTGGGCCACGTCTTCCATGTTGTGAGAGACGAGGATGATGGTGACTCCCTGGTTGTCGTGAAGTTCCCTTATCCTGCAGAGCAACTCCCTGGAAGTGCCCGGGTCTAATCCACAGGTTGGCTCGTCGAGGATCAGGATCTTTGGCTCGAGGGCCAGCACTCCCGCGATGGCCACCTTGCGCATCTCACCCCCGCTGAGGGAGAAGGTGAGGCGATCCTTGAACTCCTCGAAGCCCAAGCCTACCATTTCCATGGCCTTTCTGACCCGCCGCCGCACTTCCGTGGCGTCAAACCCGGAGTTGCGGGGGCCAAAAGCGATGTCGTCGCCTACGTACTGCTCGAACAACTGCTGCTCGGGGGTCTGGAACACCATGCCCACGTCGCGGCGGAGGGCTCTCACGTCCAGATTTCCGTCGCTCAGGTCTTGTCCGTCAATGATGACCTTCCCCATCTGGGGTCTTATCAAGGCGTTGAAATGCTGGATCAATGTGGACTTGCCCGAGCCGGTGGGGCCGATGATGGCCGCGATCTCCCGCTCGGCCACTTCCATGTCCACACCTCGCAGGGACACTGCTTCGAAGGGGGTGCCTGGGAGGTAAGTATGGTGGAGGTCTTGCACCTGTACTATGTTTCTCATGCAACTACCTCGACCGGTTGTGGGAAGCGACAAAGCCCCTCCACTATCTCGTCCACGGTGAGCAAGGAGCCTGAGAAAGCTGGGTGGCGCTGGTGCAGTCGCTGGGCTAGCTGAGTGACAGGGGGGAGATCCAGCCCCAGGTCTCGCAGCTTCTCTGTCTGGCTGAAAATCTCCCGGGGAGGCCCATCCATGGCGGTGCGCCCCTGATCCATGACGATGACCCTGTTGCCCTCCACTGCTTCAGACATGAAGTGGGTGATGGTCAGAACGGTGACGCCGTTTCCATGAAGCTCTCGTACGGTATCCAGCACCTCCCGTCGTCCCCGAGGGTCCAGCATGGCCGTAGCCTCGTCGAGGACGAGACACCTGGGTCGCATAGCCATGATACCTGCAATGGCTACCCGCTGCTTCTGGCCTGCGGACAGCATGTGGGGGGGCCTCGTGCGATAAGGGGTCATGCCCACCAGGAGCAACGCCTCGTCCACTCGCTCCCTCAACTCTGCGTGGGGCAGCCCCATGTTCTCCGGCCCGAAGGCAACGTCCTCCTCAACCACCGTAGCGACCAATTGGTTGTCGGGCACCTGAAAGACCATGCCCACCGTGTGGCGAATCTCTCTCACGTGTTGGGCATCCTTCGTGTTGATGTTGTTGATCCACACATCGCCCTCGGTGGGCAACAGCAGGGCGTTGAGATGCCTGGCCAGGGTGGACTTCCCTGAGCCGTTTCGACCGATGATGACGACGTATTCGCCTTCTCTGATCAGCAGGTCGATGCCCCGTAAGGCCACCACCGCGTTGGGCTGGCCAATATTGTAGGTATGGTGCAGGTTCTCTATTCTGATCATCACGACATGTTCTGTCCGACAGTTGCGAGCAATAGAAAAAGCCTCTCAGGAGCAACCAGAGAGGCTTCGACGTCCAAAACGACCTGTGTCCAGTCGTCTTTTTGGCTCAAACGCCGTCTCGGTCCTGAAGATCCAAGCGACTGCGAGCATTGGATGTAAATGAACTGAGCTTAGGGCCGACATTGCGGTCCCCGGCCATTGTATTCTAGCACAGCTCGGCCCAGAAGTCAAAGCGCACGCGTAGATGAGCCCGGGCATCATTTGGCAGTAGTGTGAAGATGCTTACACAACATAGAAAAGCCTTCAAGCGCCTTGGCGCGGGGCCCGCCTGATAGCTGAGCCTATCCTGGCTTTGTTAGGCGAGCAATCAGACCGCAAACCTTAGACTTTTCCCAGAGATGCCGTTGAAGCCCGGGGCATACTTGACAAAATGTGAAAACTGTGCTACAATGTGTAAAAGGCAGTGCGCCTACGGAATTGTTCCAGGACGCATGAGGGAGAGTGCTAATCGATGGTACAATCTACTGTCGAGCCAGCGATTGGGACAGCGATCGTTGGGAAGGACGAGAGGGAGCTCACTGAGCCGGTACAAGTGAGCAAGCAAGTGATGGTTCAGATTCTGGAGCGAATGGGGCAGTCTCTGACCGCGACGTTGGGAGATTGGTGCGAAGTCGTCGTACACGATTTGGCCGATTTGGAGCATTCCATAGTCTCCATTAGCGGAAATGTCACGGGCAGGAAGGTGGAAGGCCCCATGACCGACCTCGGCCTCTTCAAGCTGCGAGCAGGGGAGACCGAACCACTCCTCAACTATACGAGCTACACAGACGATGGCAAGACACTAAAGTGCAGTTCGATCTTCATACACGATGAGAACGGCAAGCCTTTTGCCTGCGTATGCGTGAACCTGAATGTCACACCGGCCCTTCTTTTCAACCGCTTTCTGCAAGATCTGACGTCCCAGGGGCAAGAGGCCGACATCACCGAGACCTTCTCTGAAGACTTGGGCCAGACACTGGAGGCCATCATCGCCCAAGCCGCCGATGAGGCTGGGGAACAACTGTCCCTGATGTCAAAGGATGATCGCCTGAGAATGGTGTCTGCACTCGAACGAAGAGGCGTCTTCCAGCTTAGACATTCCGTCCCCATGGTAGCCAAACGTTTGGGGGTTTCGAGAAAGACTATATACAACTACTTGACTGAACTGGAGGCAAGAAGGGAAGAGGACCGGCAGGATGAGCCAGTGAGTTGTGTTGAGGTCCCACCGAGCGATTCGACAGATGTGTGAGACGGGGACGAGACCGTGATTGCATCGAGTAAGGGAGGCTGATGTGGAACTAGACTTGACCGTTGCAGCCGAGAGCATCGAGACTCTGACCACAGTCGAGATCCGGGAGCATGGGGACAGTTATGGTGTTATCAGGCGGCTCTATGAGAGTGGCAGGGAAGCCCAGGGCGGAGTGCCAACTGAGCTGGCCGTGAAGGAATTGACGAGTAGAGTTGGCAAGGGTGATATCGTTGTTATCGGTACCGGTGCCTATGTGCCCCACTATCTCCCTAAGGGTGAAACGGATGGTCCTACGGGGGCGGCTTCCTTGGCGTATGCGCTCAGCCGCGGCCTTGGGGCCAAGCCATTGATTCTCTGCGAGGAAGAGGTAATTGAGCCCGTGGTGGCATCTTGTCAGGCCATTGGTCTTGGCGTACCGCCTTTGGAGTTAGCTCGCCGCATTCCTCATTCTGTGGCAGTGGAGTCGTTTCCATCTGATGAGTCAGCGAATCAAGCGGCGGAAGAAATGGTTAAGGAGTTGAAGCCCAAAGCCATAATATGTGTGGAGAGGCTGGGTGTGAACTCAGAAGGGGTGGCTCATAGCTCGACTGGCCTGCCTGTGATGGAGGATCGGGCGCGGGTTGAGCTTCTTGTCTCTGCCGCGCGTCAGGAAGGGATCCTAACCATCGGCATAGGCGACAATGGGAACGAGATTGGCTATGGGCTCATTCAAGAAGCGGTTCGACAGCACAAGCCCCATGGACGTGAGTGCCGCTGTCCATGCGGCGGTGGCATCGCGTGCGCTGACGTGTGTGATGTTCTGATCACTGCTGCGACGTCGAATTGGGGGGCCTATGGACTGGCGGCGTGCCTCGCGATCGCTTTGAAGGAGCCGCGTCTGATCCACGATGGTGCGACGGAGATGCGGATGATTGAGGCCTGTTCCCGTGCTGGCGCTGCGGATGGTGCCACGGGGATGTATACGGCCTCTGTGGATGGAATACCTGGTCCCATTCATGCGCATCTTGTAGAGATGCTGCGGGTTATCGTGCAGAAGAACCTTGAGCAGAGAAGGGAGAGAGAGTTCTAGTGCCCATTAAGGACATACACCAGGCTATCGAAGCGAGATTTCCAGATCATCTAGAGGCTATTCGCGAATTCGTTCGAACCCCCAGCATCAGCATTGATGGAACAGGCATAACCGAAACCGCGGAGCAGGTCAAGGGCTTCCTCGAAGAGGCAGGTGCTGAAGCAGAAATCGTTCCCACGAAGGGTCATCCCGTGGTGTATGGTGAACTCATGACGGGCAAGCCAAAGACATTGCTGATCTACAGCATGTATGATGTTATGCCCGTCGAGGGAGAGGAATGGATTGTTCCTCCATTCGGCGGGGAGATCGCGGAGCTCCCTGACGTTGGGCGGTGCATCGTGAGTCGCGGAATCTACAACACGAAGGGGCCACTGAGGGGATTCCTGAATGTTATCTCCACGTTGCAGGAGCTGGAAAGCCTGCCGGTCAATCTCAAATTCGTAATAGAGGGTGAGGAGGAACTGGGTAGCAAGCACCTTCCTGATTTCATAGCCAAGTATCAGGACAGGCTGGGTGGCGATGCTGTGTTCTTCCCATGGTTCGCCCTGAATAGGAGAGGCAGGCCAATCACCTACCTCGGTGCGAAGGGTATGATTCACGTCGAGCTTGCTTCTCAAGGAGGGGAATGGGGAGGTCCCAGGGCGAAGGGCATTCATAGTAGCTACGGTGCTTGGATATCCTCCCCATTGTGGAAGCTAGTTCACGCCCTTGCCAGTATGCTGGATGAGGACGAATTGATCACTGTCGATGGCTTCTATGAGGATGTAAGGGAGCCTACCGCTGAAGATGAGGAATTGCTGGCCAATCTGGATGGCGTCTTTGACGAGAGGATGATTCTAGAGGAGAACGACGTCGCCCGTTTCAAGTACGATGGCCTTCATGGCGCTGATCTGCTGCGGAAATACCTTTTCTCTCCAATGATCAATATCGATGGCTTGCTAGCCGGCTATACAGGGCCGGGTGTAAAGACGGTGATGGGACATAAGGCCATTGCTAAGCTAGACATACGGCTGATTCCAGATATGACCGTCGACGGCGCGCTGAGCAAGGTTCGAGATCATCTCGCCCGACACGGTTTCGAAGACGTGCGTCTCGAAGGAATAGGTGGCTATGAGTGGAGTCGCACCTCCGTAAAGGAAGAGGTGGTAGAAGCACTCCACGAGAGCTATCGCTATCACGGCCACGAAGCCGAGATATGGCCCTACATAGGAGGATCTGCACCATTCTACTTGTTCACCAAGCAGCTGGGGCTCCCACTCGTGATGGGGGGACTGTGCCATGGAGGTGGTGCTCATGGCCCCAACGAGTATGCTGTGCTGGATCAGCTAGTGCAGTACGAAAAGTCAATCGCTACTTTCCTTCTCCAATTTGCGTTCGGCTCGGTTGATTAGGAACAAGACAAAGGGGGTGGAAGTCGTGTGAAAAGAGAGCAGAAGGTGTGGGCCGTGGCCAATGACGGCAGCGGTGGAAGGCATGAATGAAGTACATGAAGAGAAGGAGGATGAGATGACAGAGGAACGGAATCAGCGCGAAGACAAGAGTGTTAGTGGGGAGTCAGAGGACCAACTGGCGCCAGAGAACTTGGTTACCCGGCGCCACTTTCTGAAGACTGCAGGTGGAGTAAGTATTGCATTTGTGGCGGCAGCATGCGGCCCTGCGGCCACCCCTACAGCTCTGCCTGAAGACACCGCTGCGCCTCCACCGACGACGGCGCCGGGCATCACTCCAGAGGCGACGGCGGGGCCAACTTCGGAAGGGACGGGTTGGATGATCTACGGGGCAAACGTGGAAGGAGAGGGCATCGACCCCGCGGTCGGCTATACCCTTTGGTCTCGGTGGGTTGACGATAATGTCTATGATGCCCTGTTGAGATACAAGGGCGACCCTCCGGAACTGGTGCCGCATTTGGCAAAGTCGTGGGAGGTATCAGACGATGGTCTGGAGTGGACCTTCTACCTGGAGGAGGGTGTCACTTTTCATGACGGCACCGACCTCAAGGCCTCCGAGGTGGTCTACACGATCGAGAGGATGCTCGCGATGGGTGACGCACCCTCCTACCTATGGGAAAAGGTGGATCCCGACCAGTGCGAGGCTGTCGATGACTACACCGTCAAGGTAGTGTTGAAGGAGCCCTTTGGCCCGTTCCTGTTCACCATGCCCTGGCTGTACATCGTGAACGAGAAGCTTCTGAGGGCGGAAGAGGTCGATGGCGATTGGGGCGCGGCATATCTGCGAGACCACGACGCAGGCTCGGGCCCGTTCATGATCACCAATTTCGATCCGGCCGTGACGATCGACATGCCCTACTACGAGGATTACTGGAAGGGCTGGACCGGGAAGCGCATCGACGGCTGGTCCTATCAGATCCACCGTGAGATGGGCACCCTGAAGCGATTGCTCGAGTCCCGAGAGATCCACATCACGGATCGGCTCAGCGAGGACGACTTTCTGGTCGTCGCCGACTATCCGGGCGTGGTGGTTGAAGAGAACGTCAGTCAAGCACCGTTCGCGGTCAAGATGAACAATGTCAGGTGGCCGACCAGCGATCTGAATTTCCGCAAAGCCGTCACGTATGCCATGGACTACGATGGGGTGATCAACGGGCTTCTGCAGGGGCACGCTACTCCTCTGACCAGCCCTGTGCCGCCAGGCATGGCCGGACAGCTGGACCTGCTCGACTCGAAACAGGACATGGACCTCGCCAGACAACATCTGGAGCTATCAGGCTTCGACGTCAACGAGATGACGATCTCCTTCGGGTATGTAGCGGGTGATCCATTTCAGCGAGATGTCGGCCTCATCGTTCAGGAGACGTTGCGAGAGCTTGGGATCAGTGTGGAGGTCGAAGGGTACACGCCGGCTTTGTCGGTGGGCCAGTGGGAGAGTGCTGATGTCATGAACCACTTCTGGCCTATCTGGGCGGCGTCCGACTACCCAGATCCTGAGAATCTCCTGTACCCTCAGTACCATTCCCGCAACCACGGTAGCTGGTACAGCTGTAGCTTCTACAAGAGTGAAAGATACGACGAGTTGTTGGACCAAGCGAGGTCGCTGCCAAAGGTAGAGGATCGAGTGCCGATCTATGAGGAGCTACAGCGCATCTTAGTAGAGGACGCAGTCGACGTCTGGCTTTTCGCCTGGCAAGTGCGCATCGCCATGCTAGACTGCTTCAAAGGCTACGAATGGCAGCCAGCTGGCATGTGGAGCACCTATCTGCGTCCGGTATGGCTTGAGGAATGCTAGCGGCGGCTAGGCGTTGCGACCGGTAACGGGAGACGTCGCACCTTGGCTAGAGAAGGTTTTCCTGAGGGCGCGCTCTGCCGCGCGCCCTCAGGCCCCCGTTCTACACTGCAGACGCGCGGATGGGTATTCGTACCCGCGGGAGCCAGGGGATATGTGTGCGACGGTACGTCGGCGTCTCACAGACACGGGCTCTGTGAGACGCCGCCAGGCGGTTGACTTCGAAGTGAGTTTTCAATGTACCGATAGTGAGATCCGGGTGTTCCCTCGGGAGGAGAACCGGGCAGGCAACACTGAGAAGGGAGGCAGTGGGTTGGGAATGGATCGGTTGTCCGAGTGAGGGTACTTCGCTTCTTGGCCCGGCGCATGCTATTCCTGTTTCCAATTGGGATAGGCATAGTCACTATCACCTTTGTTCTGGGAAACATAATCCCCACGGACCCAGTACGAGTTGCCGTGGGTCCTAGGGCATCCAAAGAGACGGTTGAGAGGATAACAGCCCAGTTCGGCTTGGACAAGTCATTGCCTGAGCAGTATGTTGCCTACTGGCAGCGCTTGCTTGCTGGCGACATGGGACAATCGCTTATCACTAGGCGTCCAGTGACAGAGGATCTGAGGAGAAGGATACCTGCTACAACCGAACTGGGTATTGCAGCAATTCTGATAGGTGTCTCATCAGGTATTGTTCTCGGGGTTGTGTCTGCTGTTCAGAGGGGAAGACTGCCCGACCAGATCTCCCGCGTGATAGCCATCGGCGGGGTGTCATCTCCCGACTTCTTCACTGGTCTGCTCTTGCAGCTGATAGTGGCCGGTGGATTCGGCCTACTGCCCATAGCGGGTCGCATCGGCTATGACGTTGAACTCACCAATATCACAGGTTTCTTCTTTCTTGACAGCATTTTGACTGGGAACTGGACAGCGTTGGTGAGTGCAATCAAGCATATCATACTTCCCGCAATTACGCTCGGTATACCACTCTCGGCTGTGGTCGCGCGGCTCACGCGTTCCGGCATGCTGGATGTTCTCAACAAGGACTACATCCTGAATGCGCGTGTTGCCGCGGGTTTGCCTGAGCGGCTGGTCGTCTACAAATATGCCCTCAAGAACGCGCTCGTCGCTACGACATCGCAGATAGGGCTAATGATCGGCTGGCTCCTCGGGGGAGCAGTCATCGTGGAAACCGTCTTCGATTGGCCGGGCCTCGGTCTATATGCAGTTGAAGCGGCCCTCAATGATGACCTCAGGCCTATCATGGGAACGACATTGGTGGCAGGCATAGTCTACGTACTAGTAAACGCTGTCACTGACCTCATCTATACCTACTTGGATCCTCGCATCAGCGTCTGACGGCAGAATCGCAATGACTACACAACATGCAACCGCAAACCGCGGAGGAGCGAGTGGCTTGGCGGCCCAGTTGTTATCGGACGGCACCAGGCGCACGTTTCGGATCTTCTTCGCAAATCGTCTCTCCGTTGTGGGCGTGTCCATCATCCTGATCTGGATTGTCGTCGCTATCATTGGGCCATCGGTAGCTCCCTATACCTACTACGAACAGCACCTGGCTGAACGGTTGCAGCCACCGGGCGGAACCCACGTACTCGGAACCGACCATTTGGGCCGGGATGTGCTCAGTCGCATCCTATGGGGCACGCGGGTCACTCTGACATGGGGGTTGTTGCCCATCGTAGCGGCAGTGCTAATCGGCGTACCGACAGGGATTGTGGCGGGATACTTCGGTGGTTGGCTGGGTGTATCCATCATGCGATTGGCAGACCTGTTCCTGTCGGTTCCTGCGTTGATGTTTGCTGTGGCGATTGCCGCCGCATTGGGGCCGTCCCTGTCAAGCGCCTTGGTAGCAGTCTCACTCGTCTGGTGGCCGTGGTACACCAGACTCATGCACGCGGAGACGCTTGCGTTGAAGGAGAAGGTGTTTGTCGAAGCTGCTCAAGGCCTGGGAGCGAGCGGCGTGCACGTCATGCTTCGACATATCCTTCCGAATACAGTGTCGACCATTCTGGTGCGGACGTCAATGGACTTGGGTTTCTCAGTGCTCTACATGGCTGCTTTGGGATTCATCGGCTTGGGGGCGCAGCCGCCTAGCCCGGAATGGGGACTGGCGGTCAGTATCGGCCGTGAGTACATGCCGGAGTTCTGGTGGATGGCGGTCTTTTCAGGGCTTGCTGTCTTCAGTGTGGTGTTCGGGTTCAACATGATAGGAGATGGGATTAGAGATGCCTTCGACCCCGAGATCAGGGGAAGATAGTGCAGTGAAGACAGATCCACTAGTGGAGATTCGCGACCTCGAGGTTCGATTCTCGACGTTGCGTGGCCTCGTCAACGCGCTCAATGGCGTCAGCCTACGAGTGGGTCACCAGGAAATCGTCGGTCTCATCGGCGAGAGCGGTAGTGGAAAGACGGTTACGGGTCTTTCGATTCTGGGTGTCCTGTCCACACCGCCTGGCATTACTGGAGGCGAGATTTGGTTCGAGGGTGACGATTTGCTGCGAATGAGCGAGGCGCATATGCGCCGGATACAAGGCAGACGCATCACTATGGTATCACAGGATCCTCTTTCGTCTCTCAACCCTGTGTTCACGGTAGGGGAGCAGCTTGAAGACAGCATAAACTGGGGAACAATCAGCAAGAACAGCGCTGGACACTGGGCCACTGTCCGAATCCTAGACAGGCATACTCCCAACTCGCGGCGGCGGATCCAAGAGGCTTTGCGTAGTGCCGCGTCCCGGCTGGCATCTCTGGGAATGCCTTCCCCGGAGAAGCTGCTGCGCAATTATCCTCATGAATTGAGTGGTGGCATGCGACAAAGGGTACTGATCGCCATGGCCTCCATGAGTGGACCTTCACTTCTCATCGCTGACGAGCCCACCACAGCTCTGGATGTTACGATCCAGGCACAAATCCTCAATCTGCTGAAGGGATTGGTCGAGGACGCAGGTCTGTCCATTCTGTACATCTCGCATGACCTCGGAGTGGTGGCGCAGTTGTCTGATAGAGTGGCGGTGATGTATGCTGGCCAAATCGTGGAGGAAGCTAGTGTTCACACGATCTTCAAGGAGCCGATGCATCCCTACACGAAGGCTCTGGTCGAGGTCACGAGGCTCAAGCCGGGGGAGCCGCTTACGGAGATCCCTGGAGAGGTTCCGGACATGATTGACCTACCCTCAGGCTGCTACTTCTCCCCTCGCTGCTCGGAGGTCATGCCTGTCTGTGCAGAGCTTGAGCCAGAAACGTGGGAGATCGACGCCGGCCACAAATGCAAGTGTGGAAAGGTACATAACCGATGGAAGGAGTAGAAGACGGCGTCGTTCTCCGGGTGCGTGACCTGAAGAAGTACTTCCCCGTCACTGGTGGGTTCTTCGATCATGTGCAGTGGTATGTTCGAGCGGTCGACGGCGTCTCCCTGGATCTGTATCGTGGGCAAACGATGGGAGTGGTCGGAGAATCGGGTTGCGGCAAAACCACGCTGGGCAAGTGCATTCTCAGATTGGAGGAGCCAACTGAAGGGCACATATGGTTCAAGGGCAAGGACCTGATGGCTCTCGGCTCTAGAGAGATGCAGGAGACTCGCCGCGAGATGCAGATGTTGTATCAAGACCCCTACTCCTCGCTGGATCCTAGGATGCCAGTAGCGAGCATTGTCGCCGAACCTTTGACGATCCACGGTATCAAGGGTCAGGAGGCGACGCGACGCGTGGAAGAGATGTCAAAGCTGGTGGGGCTAGGAGAGAAGGATCTCTCAAAGTACCCCCACATGTTCTCGGGAGGCCAGCGGCAGCGGGTTAGCATTGCGCGTACGCTCATACTGAACCCTTCGCTAGTCATCCTGGACGAGCCCACGTCGGCGTTGGATGTATCCGTTCAAGCTAGGCTGCTCATGCTCTTTCAACGTCTTCAGCGAGCGCTAGGGCTGACGTATGTGTTCATTTCGCACGACATGCGCACCATCGCCTACATCAGCGATGTGGTCGCAGTGATGTATCTCGGACAAATAGTGGAGCAGGGCCCGGCTCGAATCGTGTTCGCGGAGGCCAAGCACCCTTACACTCAAGCCTTGTTTGCAGCCATGCCTACCGCCGATCCCGATCGCGAGCTGCGCGATCTCATCGGAGTGACCGGAGAGGTGCCTGATCCGTCCGAGGTTCCATCAGGGTGTCGATTCTCTCCTCGTTGCGCTTTCAAGAAGGGTTCGATGTGTGATGAAGAAGAACCGGTCCTGGCGCCCGTGGGCCCTGACCACCTAGTGCGCTGCCACATTTACAGTCACGACCGCGCTGAAGTGCAATCGTAGTTAGGATGCTGTGGTTTACCTGTCGCTAAGCCTGTGTAGCAAGCGCGACACATGATTCAGTGCGGTTACTGGTAGGCTCGACGAGTACTTAGCCTTCTCATGGAGGAACTAGATGCCCGAAATCATAGGTGAGTATGTGGATCGACTGTGCAATGTAGAGATGCGAATGAAAGGACTTCCGCGCGGGGTCACCTATCCCCTCTACGAGGCAGCGCGTCACAAGCAGGGCACTCCCTTGACCTATCTAGCGGCTCGACGGCTCGTTGAAGAGGTAGCGGAGAACGATTCTGTGATCCTTCTGACGGGAGCGGGGATGGCGCCATGGCTTCCTAATGGGGAGACGGATGGTCCACTGGGTACAGCTAGTCTGGCAAGAGCCGTGTCGACAGGGCTGGGTGCCACGCCCATCTACATTTCCGAGGAACGAAATCTCGAGCCGGTAGTAGCCACCAGTGTTGCGGCGGGAATCTCCATCGTTCCGCGCAGTGATGTCGGTGCGAGAAGACAGGCGGCTTTGGCTCTATCATTCCCCCTTGGAGAGGAAGGAGCGGCGGAAGAGGCGAGGCAGATCTTGGATGAGTTTCAGCCCAAAGCCGTAATCGCGATTGAGAAGATAGGCCCCAACGAGAAGGGGATCTTCCACTCCGTGATGGGAGTAGAGATTCCAGCGGAGAGTCAAGCACACGTGTATCATCTGACACAAGAGGCTCAGCGGAGAGGGATTCTGACTATCGGAATCGGCGATGGCGGCAACGAGCTCGGCTATGGACTCATCGCTGAAGATGTCAAGGAGCTTCAGGATTACGGAAAGCACTGCCAGTGCCCATGTGAAAGTGGTATCGCCACTGTTGAGAGTACTGAGGTGCTCGTCTCGGCAGCGGTATCAAATTGGGGCGCTTACGGAGTCTCAGCGTGCTTGGCGTTCATGCTGGGTGATAGTGAGGTCCTACATGACACCTATACTGAGTATCGCATGCTCGAGGCGTGTGCGACCGCAGGCGCGCTGGACGGGGTATATGGTACGCAGATTCTGGCGGTGGATGGCATCAACTGGCGAACACAGCAGAGTCTGATCACGATGCTGCACAGCATCGTCTCCAATGGCCTCAAGGAGTTCCAGAGGCCGTTCTAAGCGCGGAGAGTGATTCTCCTCGCACGAGAGGGAATGCATCTCAGGGGCGCACGGGCATTCTGAGATGACCGCTGGAGGTTTTACTGGAGGAGTGCCCGAGTCACTCCCGGTGGCCCATGATGAGCGTGCATACTATCGAGGACAAGACGAAGGAGGGCATAGATGGCCGGCTTACGAACACGAACCATCTCGGCGAGTGATCGGGAGCAGTTCACTGATGCGAATCGTATCCGCGAGTTCACGCGCAAAGCAGACCTCGACGCGATGGTGGCACAGTCCCCGGAGAACGTGACTTGCTTCTCGGGTTTCTACGACATGGATCTAGCTTTCGGAGATGCCCTGCACTTCGTGCTCTGGCCTTCCGAAGGAGAGCCAGTCTTGGTCACTCACGAGAGGGGACCTGGGTTTGGCAAGATCGAGGCGTTCGTTGATGACGTGCGTCTGTACGATGCCTGGAGCGGCGCTGCAGAGAATCCGATCCCAGTGCTGCACGATGCTCTCATCGACAGAGGGCTGAAGGGTAGTCGCATCGGGATGGAACTGGACCAGCTGTCGGCAGCGGACTATGAGGACTTGCGCGAGCTCATGCCGGGTACTGAGTTCGTGGACTGCGGGTCACTTTGTCAGGAAATCAGGATGATCAAGACTCCTGCTGAGATCGATCATCTTCACTGGGCCGCGCGGATGACAAGCAGGGCGATACAGGTAGCCTACGAGATGGCTCGCCCTGGCGACACCGAGAAAGACATCGCAGACTTGCTAGGATACACGATAGCCCGGTTCGGAGCGGATCGCGTGCTGTTCAACGTTGTCGCTTCCGGGGCCAGGACGCCTGAGGGTCACCATTTTGCGGAGAGTGTCGCACTAAGACCCGGTGACATATTCCGGGTTGACTATGGCGGTCTGTTCTCTGGGTACAGCACTGATATCGTGAGGATGGCCGTCGTAGGAAAGCCGTCCGAGCGGCAGAGTTCTATATACCAGCGGGTGGTTGAACTACAGCAGCGCATGGTCGACCGACTATTGCCTGGGGCGATTCCTGCAGACCTGATTGCTCAATCGTTACGAGAGTATGAGGACATGGGGCTGCCGCCCGACAGGCCAATGTGGGGACACGGCATCGGGCTGGGGGTTCATGAAAAGCCGGTATTCGTATCGTCAGAGACGCAGCCATTGGCGACCAACATGGTGCTCTGTATTGAGCACGGATGGATGGATCGGGCACACGCTGAGCGGTACCACGTCGAAGACATGTATCTGGTCACTGAGAACGGTCCCCGGCTACTGTCTGACTACACCACTATCGACAACATGCACGTCATGGAATAGAGGTTATCTGAACTGACCGAGAGCCCCTCACTTTCGTACTTGCTATCTCACTTTCACGTTCGCGACCGTTGCTCCATACCACTGCAAGCCAGCCGCAGCTGGTGCACGCAGTGCGCTGAGCGTGGTCGTGAGAGTGCGGTTGACAATGCTAGGTACGCGAGCGGTTGCACAAGGCCCAAGGGCATGGCGCGTGCAGCCCGAACGCCAGGGTATGGAATCTCAGGAGTGAATTGATGGAGTTACCAAAGTGTGACACCAATGACGACGTGCTGCAGCTGGTCCGAGAGAGCGGGCGTGACTACGAAGTCATCGCCACCACTGTATACGGCCTGGAACTCCTCTGCGTGCGGGCCGGCGGTGCCAAAGAGCCGCCGATTCTCATCACGGCGGGCTCGCACGCCGGAGAGCCAGCCGGCGTCCAGGCAGCCCTCTCCCTGATGGATAGCTTGGAGACAGACCATGCGGTTTACATCGTGCCCATGCGTGATCCCTTCGCCTGGGGCGGTTTCGGTCGCTGCCTGGGGCTCGCTCTTGGCCAGGAGGTAACGATTGAAAACCATGACGGTGCCGAGAAGTGCCTTGCGGATCGTGGTACCGTCGTCTACAGAGAGGCGGAGAGCTCGCTGGTCATATCTCTGGTTGGAGACTTGATCTTCGCTTCGGTCAGGCCTCCGCAGGACCCATCGACCAGAGTCGTACTCGAACAACGTCTGAGAAAACTCATGAGCGACGACCCGACACTGGCGTTGCTCCTCATCGGCATGCGGGCCTGCTGGCCATGCAACGAAACGGAGGTGGAGGGGTGCGGAGACTTTGATAGAGCATTCAGCTCATTCGTGACCCCCCAGGGTGTAATGGCTGATCTCAATCGTCAGTTCTCCTTCGCCTATCCTCCCACTGAAGTATCGTGCATGAGGGACCTCGTCGACAGTCTCAGGCCAGGTCTCATCCTTGACCTTCACGAAGGCTTTGGCAGTCAGTTCTATGCGTTTGCCGACTTGGGAGAGGAGCCAGACGAGGCAGTAGAGATCGGGAGCGCGATACTCGGGAGCGTCTTGGATGGGGAGAATCACCTCTATCGGCTGAGCCACCTGGTGACTGTTTTTCCGGAAATAGGTGAGCGGCTGACAGAGCCGGTGCCAGGCCTGATGGTTGGAGCGATAGAAGATCCTGGTCAAGGGGCGTCCTTCGGGACCTATTGTCATAGGTATGGACCTTGTTTCACGCTGGAATCGGGCATGTACAAGCCGCTTGCGGCGCGGGTCGAACAGATCGTGGCAGGAAGCACGGCGGCAATCTCCACGTTTGAGAAGAGGTATCGGGCCTGAATGGCACTCCTGAGCGGTTGCCGCCCACTTCGGGTGTGAGGGAGGTGTTCGTCGATTGCCAAGAGCGGCTGGCTTGGAATTGCAGGACGGGATGCGAGCGCGGTGTTCGCAGGAAGGAAACTCAATGACACTAGTGTTGAAGAACGGCAGCTTGATTGATGGCGCAGGCAGGCTGGTTGCGGATGCGGTGGTGATCGTGGAGGGGAACACCATCAGTGGAGCAGGTCCGGCCCACCACGTCAGGGTACCTGAGGGTGATTGTGAGACCATCGACCTCGGTGGCAAGACTATCATGCCGGGGATGATGGACTTGCACGACCACCTGTGGGGGGACGAGAGCGAGCACTCTGACGGCGTGCCTCATGACCGTTTTGGCGAGGAAGTCACGTTGATCGAGGATCACGATGCCTATCTTGCGGTGTTCATGATGGAGAATGCCCGGAAGGCACTGGGCGCGGGGTTCACCACAATCAGAGACACTGGTTCGCCGCGGGATCTCACCATCGATGTAGCGCGAGCGGCAAGAGATGGTATCTTTGTCGGTCCCCGCATCGAATATGCTGCGACGATTGATATCAGCTTTCCTCCGGGAAAGAAGCAAGTGCACGGAGTGGTGGGTGGCAACGTTACGGGTCCGGTTGAGGCGGCGAGAGCGGTACGGGAGAAGGTGGGCAGTGGTGCCGACTGGATCCACCTGATAGCCACCGGAGCGGGAGTCGGCCAGTGGGGCCCCGAAGCTCTCATGCTTACGCCGGAGGAGATGAAGGCGGCGACCGCGGAGGCCCACAGACTGGGAAGACGGGTGACATGCAATGCCTGTGGAGCTGAAGGTATGAAGAACGCTATTCTGGCAGGCGTGGACTGCATAGAGCACGGGACGCACATTGCGCAGGATGACGAAGTCATCGAAATGATGGTGAATCGCAAAGTAGGCTGGATCCCGACACTCTACGTCAGTATCGCCAAGAAGGAACAGGCTGAGGCAGCTGAGGCTCGAGGTGAGAAAAGCGGGCTGCCCGAGTATTGGCTGAAGAGAGAGCTTGAGTGGATTGATCTTTGGCGTCGAGGATTCGAAAAGGCGATGGAGGCTGGGGTATTGACCGGGGTCGGGACGGACACGGGTGCTCCGTATATGGTTCACGCCAAGAACGCGAAGGAGCTAGAGATCTACGTGAGATATGGAATGAGTGAGATGGAGGCAATTGAGGCGGCGACGCATAAGAACGCTGAGATCATGGGGTTGGATGACAGGCTAGGGACGATAGAGGCTGGGAAAGAGGCCGATATGATAGTTGTCAATGAGGATCCGCTGAAAGACATAAGGGTGTTGCAGGACAATGAGAACATAGCCTTGGTGATCAAGAGCGGGGAGATAGTTGTGGACAATCTGAGCAAGGGCGCCGCGAGGTAGTAGGAATGGACGGTTTGACCGAGGCGCGCTAGCGCGCCGTGGACGAAGGGTGGACTATTGCATCGGAGAGAAGGAGAGTCGCGAATGGGAATCGTGTTGAAGAACGGCAGCTTGATTGACGGTACTGGCAAGGTGATGAGCGATGCGGTGGTGGTGATAGAGGGCTCGATTATCAAAGCCGCTGGTAGTTCAAGGGAGCTGGCGAT
>Ga0114930_10001966_pt1 | contig 18884 bp, 12 predicted proteins | sample AnhtaG_FD_87300 | JGI IMG/M metagenome (GOLD analysis project Ga0114930, IMG submission 87300) | Deep subsurface microbial communities from Anholt, Denmark to uncover new lineages of life (NeLLi) - Anholt_01485 metaG | ecosystem: Environmental > Aquatic > Marine > Oceanic > Sediment | place... | reverse complement strand
GAAACCAAGATTCTTCTACACATCTTCCGCCTGCTTGGCTACACCGATAACGACAGAGCCGATAAGCCGACCGTCACTATGTCGTTTGGCCACGAGCAAAAACAGAAACAAGCCGACTTCATCATCTACAACGGATCCGACAGAACTCTGGCCAACGCTCTGATAGCTGCTGAAGCCAAGACAATCGGTGAGCCGTTGGAGGATGCAGAGCCTCAGGCCAAGTCGTACGCACTCTGGGCAGGCACGGTTTTCTATGTCGCCTGCAATGGCGAGGACCTGCTGGTTGCGCAATTCATTCCTGGTGGCGGAGAGCAACCCCGTACCTTGCGTTTCCCAGTGCGTGCGATCCTTCGCCATTGGGCTGAGCTACAGCAGCTGCTGAGTCGCCGCGAGGTGGTTGTTGCAAAGGAGCGACTTGGGTATCTGGCGTGGTACCTACCCGAAATAGAGAAACTACCCGCCAGTGAGTTCTTCCGGGAGTATCTGACGCGATTGCAGGACAGATTCTCGCAAATGAGGCTAACAGATGAAGCACTCACACCACCCTCTCCTGGCGAGATGGTTCTTCCGAAGATTCCTGTGACAGCCCAGATTATTGACAGCGACGAACACACCGAGATGCGCGACAGGGACATCTCCTTCTACCTTGCTAACCCAGGTACTCGGCTCTTCATCGAGGGTTCCCCTGGCAGTGGCAAATCAACACTTTGTCGCAGAGTGACTGCCGAACTCGCAGACCAGGCGGTGGAACCAAATGCGCATCTTCTCCCCATCCTTGTGAGCCTGTCTCGTGGTATCCCGGATTCCCTCTGCGACGCGTTGCAGCAAGCCTGTCGCGAAATGGGCGTTAGGGTGTTCCCAAACCTGTACCGGGAGTCGATGCACAAATCTCACGTTGTCCTCATTCTTGACGGTCTAGACGAGGTCCATTATGAAGGCGACTATCCCCACGCCTTGGACAAACTCATTACCGAGCGTCAAAACCACAGTATTCTCATCACCGCTCGCCCTCTAAGCACCCAGCAGTCCGAGCGTCTTATTGCACACCACGGGTTCGCGTACGGGCATATCCGCGAGCTGACAGATGGCGAGCTACGTTCAGTGCTAGAATCGTACCTCCCTGACCGGGAGCAAGTTGAATCGGTCTTGTCTCAGCCCGCAACCGATGTGATGCTTAGCCTTCGCTCGCCCCTTATAGCTTTGATGGTGATCCGGATTGCCGCTACGCAGCCCGATTGGGCATCGCTTAGCACGTTCTCTCTGTACGAACGCTATGTGGGTGTACTGCATGCGTTCTTTGCTACTACTCCACGGGGTCGAGCCACCCCGGTGTCGCTTGAAGAGGCGTTGTCCGCCCTATCCAGCGCTGCCGTGATGACACGCACGGAGGGCGGCGGCTCGCCTGGGATTTCTCTGCAAGTTCTCCTCGATCGCCTCAAGCACGTGTGTCGCGACGAAGCGCTCTCCGCACTGCTCAACACAGGGCTCGTCTCATCGGTTGGCGGAGAGGTGACTTTTGTCCATCAAAGTTTCGCCGATTTCGGTATCGCATGGGCGATGCGTGGATGCCTTCGAGATCGAGATCCGGTGGGTTTCGCCGTCGCTGGCGCTTCAGAGACGACCTACGAATTCGTGCATTCCGCAATCACGCCATCGGAGGAGGTCACGCTAAGCGAGTGGTTGTCGCACCCCGACAAGAAGGTGAGAAGACGCGCGGTAGGTGTCCTGCGGCATAGCACGATGCCGCAGACGATTGATCGAATTCGTCGCTGCCTGCCTGGCGAACGCTCCGTACGGGTTTGGTCCGCAATGGCGAGAACTCTAATCGCACGCCACGATCCGCAGTTCGCGAAATGGCTTTCCAAACATGGTAGGCACCTGTCAAAGGGGAAGCTGAGCATAGTCGGGTATGCCGTCAGGAAATCAGGTGCCCCGGAGTTCCTACCTGTCGCATTGGACCTTGCAGAGGGCAGAAGTCAGCACGCCCTTGTAGCTTGTGCGTTCGAGTTAGCCCTGGATTGCGGCGCTGTGAACGTTGTGGGCAGGTTGGTGAACCTTTACAGAGGATCAGTGCCGCAGCGAATCGCACTGTGCGCCATTATCGGCAGGTACCGCGATTCTGAGCTCGCGAAACAGCTCACATCGCGCCTGCTCACCAAAGAGGCGTCGCCGCCGGTGATCGTACGGCTCCTAAATCTCTTTCGAGCCGACCTCTGCACGGGACCCCATGACTTCATAATCTCTGCATGTGACAGGCTAGTGAGCGCGAGGCGCCTGTCTTCATCTGACCGCAACAGGCTTCGTCGACTTGGCAAGTTCCTGCGCGACAGTGGCCAGACCGAAGGTGCGCTGGCTCACCTTCTCTCGGCATGCGAGCGATTGGGGCAGGTGTGTGATCAGTAGGCTGCTTAACAAACCGGAATGCCGCCGGAAGGTGCCTCTTGGGGACAGGAGATCCGAAATGGGATCGGTGCTTGCCGACCAGTTGCGCAGAACCTTGCCCGCCGACGCGGTGCTGGATGACCCCCTACAACTTTCCCTCTATGGCTATGACGGCACGCTGTACGAAGGAAATCCGCAACTGGTCATACTGCCGGAGACAGCCAGGCAAGTAGCCACCGCTGCCAAAGTGTGCTACGACGCCGGCCTTCCCCTCGTACCCCGCGGCGCGGCAACCAGCCTGAGCGGCGGCCCGGTTCCTCTGCGGGGCGGAGCCGTCGTGGCCTTCACCCGCATGGACCGCGTGATCGAGCTGGACTATGCGAACCGGCGGGCTGTAGTGCAACCCGGCGTCGTGAACCTGGACCTGCAAAACGTGCTCGCCACGAATGGCTATTTCTACGCGCCCGACCCTGCCAGTCAATGCGTGTGCACGATCGGGGGCAACGTCGGCGAGAACTCCGGCGGCCCGCACTGCCTGAAGTACGGCGTAACCGCCAACCATGTCCTGGGCTTGGAAATGGTTCTTCCCGACGGTCGGCTTTTGCGCACAGGCGGTGAATCCCTCGACAGCCCCGGCTACGACCTGACAGGCATAATCGTGGGCAGCGAGGGGACTTTCGGGCTGGTCACGGAAATCACATGCCGGATCATGCCGATGCCGGAAGACGTTGTGACAATGCTGGCGGTATTTGACTCGCTGGACGCAGCGAGCCAGGCAGTGTCGGACATCATAGCTGAGGGGATAATACCCGCCACCCTGGAAATGATGGACAACGCCATGATCCAGGCGGTCGAGAAGCACCTCCATGCGGGATATCCGCTCGATGCGGAAGCGGTTCTTATCATCGAGTTAGACGGCTTGAAGAGCAGCCTGGAGAAGCAGATCAAGCAGATCGAGCTGGCCTGCCAGCGGAACGGAGTGCGGAGTTTCCAGATAGCGCAAGACGAAGAGGAGCGCGCACTACTGTGGAAGGGCCGGAAGGGAGCGTTCGGAGCCGTCGTGAACATCGCGCCGAGCAAGATTTGCACGGATATCTCCGTCCCGCGCAGCGAACTTCCCAAGGTGCTGGCCGAAGTGATGGCGATCGGCAGAAAGTGGGACATACCGATCACCAACGTCTTTCACGCCGGCGACGGGAACCTGCACCCGCTGGTCCTCTTCGATCCCCGCGACGAGGAACAGGTGAGAAGGGCAAAGGCTGCCGACCAGGAGATCACGAAGCTCGGGGTGAGACAGGGCGGCGTGCTCACAGGGGAGCACGGCATCGGCTGTGGCAAGCGCGAGTACATGGCGTACATGTTCGCGCCTGCGGAGCTGCGCCTGATGTGGCGGATCAAGGAAGCCTTTGATCCCAAGGGACTGTGCAACCCCGACAAAGTTCTTCCCGAAAAGGAAGAGATCCCCAAAGAGCAGCCGCAAGCACTCCCGCAAGGAACCTTCGACGAGGTATGCCCTCAAATCGCGCCTCGTAGCGAGGAAAGCCGGGTCCAGCCAGCCGATCAGGATGCACTCCGAAACATACTTGCCCTCGCGGATCGGGAGGGACGACGGCTTCTTCTGCGGGGAGCCGGCACCAAATCGAGGCCGGCGCCGCAAGGCGTTGCGGTAGTCGAGACCCGGCGGCTCAACAGAGTCATATCCCACGACCCCGAGAATCTTACCATCACCGTGGAATGCGGCGTCGCTCTCCCCGAGGTTGATGAGGTGGTAGCTAGCCATGGGCAGATGCTCCCCTGCCGACCACGTGCCGCCGGCCGCGCCACGCTTGGAGGGATAATCGCCACGAACGATTCCGGGCCGCATCGCCTGCTTTACGGCGGGCCGCGAGACCTGTTGACGGGCATCAAAACCGCGCTTCCCAATGGGGAGATCGTTCGCTTCGGCAGCTCGTGCGTGAAGAACGTTGCCGGCTATGCGGTGGAGAAGCCGTTCATCGGCTCGCACGGCAGCCTTGGGGCGATACTGGAGCTCACGTTTCGCACGTTGCCGCGTCCCGAAACATTTTGCACTCTGGCGCTTTCCGTAGACAGTCCTTCGTCGGCCATCCCGTTCTTCGCTGAACTGTTCCAGTCCGCACTGCGGCCGGCCGCCGTCGAATTGCTCAACCCCTCTGCAGCGCGGATAGTGGGGCAAGCGAGCAGCCAATGGTGCCTGCTCGTGGCGCTGGAAGGCTTCGCTGCCGATGCCGACGAGACAGCCCGGCGCCTCGCATCAATGGCCGACAGACACAACCTCGGCCGCTGGACAGAGCTGGATTCCGACTACTTCGACCTCTGGTCCAGGGTGACAGACCTAGACCTTACCGACGTCGATGCCTCAATACTCAGGGTTTCCTGCCCTTTGAGCGCGGCCACAAAGCTCGCGGCGGATCTGAGCGCACTTGACGGCGACGTTCCCCTCCGCGCCGCCCCAGGGCTCGGACTGATCTTCTGCGCGGTCACCAGTGATCCGGCGGATTACCAAAGTCGCGCCCACAGCCTAGCTGAGAAGCACGACGGCTTCATCTCCTGGCTCGCGCCGGTTCCGGCGGGACTGCGCATATCGCCACAGGGGACAGCTCTCGACGTTTGTCGCAGATTGAAGGAGGCGTTTGACGCAAATGGTGTGCTGCCGGACGTTCTGTAGTCCGGGGCTCGCCGGCCAGGTGCGATGAAAGATACCGAGTTTATCGAATCCGAGTTGAGCAGGTGTAACAAGTGCGGCTACTGCATGCAAAGCTGCCCTGTTTACCGGGTGGTCCGGCGCGAGGTGGAGGTCGCAAGAGGCCGCAATCAGACTCTGCGGGCAGTGATGGAAGGCCGGAGCGATCTGACACGCGAAATGCTGCAGCCATTCTTCGACTGCCTGTTGTGCGGAGCGTGCAGCGTTGATTGCTTCGGAACCGTGCAGACGAAGGAGCTTATGGTGCGCGCCCGCGAGGCCTACCATGCGGAGTACGGCCAGCCCGCCGTCCAGCGGTACATATTTCGCAATCTGCTGCCCAACCCTGAGCGACTGACCCACGTCGTGCGGCTGGCCGCCGTGGGTAAGCAGAGCGGGTTGTCCAGCGCGGCACGCCGCCTCGGTCTGCTGCGCTGGTTAAGCCCCTCACTGGACGCAGCCGACAAGCTGCTTCCTGCCATGCCCCGCGCTTTCCTCAGGGATCGGCTCGCCAAGCTGGGGTTTGTTAGTGCAGACCGTGCGGACATCAACCTGCTCAGGCTCGAGCCTGAGCGTGCAGCCGGGCCCAAGGTGCTCTACTTTATCGGATGCGGCACTAACTTCCAGTTACCCCACGTCGGCGAAGCGGCTGTTAAGATGTTGTCTCTGGCGGGCTGCCAGGTAACGATAGCTCCCAACAAATGCTGCGGTCTGCCGCCATGGTCATACGGCGATATAGAAGCCGCGAAACAACTTGCCCAACAAAACCTGGATCTGCTGTCGAACCTCGACTTCGATCTGCTCGTATCCGAGTGCGGCAGTTGCAGCGGCTTTCTCAAGGAATATGCGAAGTTGCTCCCGGAGTCCACACAGGTGAAGAGGTTTGTCGCGCAGACCCGGGACTTGATCGAACTGCTTGCACAGTTGACGTTGCCCAAGCCGGGCAGCACAGGCACGACGGTCACCTATCATGACCCGTGCCATCTCGGACGGCAGCAGGCAATAACCGAGGAACCCAGGAAGCTGCTGGTTGACAGCGGTGGGTTTGAACTCGTCGAGATGGCGGAGGCGAACTGGTGCTGCGGCGGCGCCGGCTCGTACAACCTGAGCCACCCGGAGATGGCGCACGAAATCCTCGCCAGGAAGCTGGGCCGGATCGCCGACACAGGCGCTGAGCTGGTCACGACGGCCTGTCCGGCCTGTCTCATCCAGATCGCAAGTGGGGTGCGGTCCCACGGTTGGCAACGGCCGGTTCGCCACCTAGTCGAACTCCTCGCCGAACGAATCCCAAACCCGGGCGGCTGAACCCGTCCTGCGCGGCCGCAAACCCGGCCTCCCGGGGGGCCAACTGTCTGCAGGCAAGTGTGTGAGATGTCGAACTAGCGGATCGGGTCGGAATCGGAGCCGCTGTCTAGAAGGCCCTTGTAGTTCGCAAGAGCCGTTCGCCAATGGTCGTACGTCCGTCGCCGCTGAGAATACGCTGCAACGATCAGCACGACCAACGCAATTTCCACTTTGAGGACTCTACTAAGACTAGATGCTACCAGCAGAAAGCACGGATTCACCAAGATGAGTATCGACCATCCAGAGATCAGCGTGTCGCACATACGGCACTCAGCCCTCACCTTGGTGAGCCTATCGCCGACATCTGCATTCTCCCACCTGATGCGATCATACGTAGCTATTTCCGCAGGCCCCTGATTCTGCGCATCCACCCCTCGCTTGGCAAGCATGTCTAGTCGTTGCCGGAGACCAAACGAGTGCGCTACGCCCGACAACATAATGCCAAGCAAGTAGGAAGCAATTCCCACGAGGCCTACAACCACAAGCGTCGCGGAAGCCGACCGTGCCACCGCGCTCAGGAACGATAGCAGACCATCCAACGCGGGTCGGGGGCCTGCGTATGCGAGGTACGCGGTCACGCCAACCGCAAACCCTGGAATGATCCGCGCAATCACATCGTAGTAGACCTGTGGAATTAGGCCAGCCAGCTTCACGTCACCTTGCCTTTCCCCAGTGCCTGGATGGTTGTCCTGCCGCCGCATTTCCTTTTGAGCGCCCTTCTCTCGCAATTCGCGTATGACACGCAGGTCTGGCCAAGCAGGAGATCGTCCGTTCCTTCTGCTTCAAGTCCTGGCGCGAGTCCTGGCCTTGCGCACATCATCCGGAATTGGATCTTCCACTACTATCGGTACGTCCGCAAGCATTGGCAGATGGTCGGACACGGTGACGTTTTCTATCACAGTGGACTGCCCCCTATTGTGCTCCACGTAAATCGGATCAATTGCCTCAAATCTCGGGCCCCCAAACACATAGTCCACGGTGATGGTCGCGCCCTTTCCAATGCCCTGAGACTTGGTGGGAACATGAACGGGAATCTGCCTTACCTTCAAGGGCATCATGTCAATGAACCCCCTGCGAACCATAGTCTGATACTCCACGGACTCCGGGGTGAAGTTGAAATCGCCTGCGATTATCCATATCGGGCTGTGCCGTTCGTGCGTTTCCCGTTCCGCGTCGGGCTGGACGCGCTCGCCGCGTATCGGGTAGCCTTCCCGCCTCCACTGGTTGTAACGCGACACCATGCCGTCAAGCACAATCTGCAACTGCTGGAGGCGCGTGCGCGCAGCCTCCTCGTCTATCTGGGGCACACCCTCTCGCTCCAACAACAGAGTGGTGAAATGAACATTCACCACAAAGATATCGATCGGGTCTTTCAGCCTACAGCGCCTTCCCGTCGTCGTTTCGAACCCGTCCCAAAGCACAACGTGGCTCACCAGAGCCGCTCGCGGCTCCGTGTTCCGATCACCGAAATACAGCCCTGAATGCAGAGTGACTTCCTCCATGCAATAGCGATTGGGCGCCTCGTGTTGACCGCTTACTGAGCCATCGGCCTCCCAGCGCTCATGGTTCTGCCCCACACACGGCAGGTCCCACGTGGAGAAGTGCTGGATGCGCCGGGTTGCGGCCCCGGAACGGTTGTTTACCAACACTGCATTCCCCTGAGCGAAATACGCTCTCTCGTCCCACCTTCCCAGGTCTCTCACCAGGTTCCACTTCCCTTGATGGCCGTGGCGCTCTGTATCTATCAACCACCGGGGCCAATAGTGGTAGCCGTCATAGCCTGTCCGCCTTTTCTTTAGCACATCCTGTCGCCTGTCCGACTGAGGATCTGCCGTATACTGCACGACTTCCTGAAGTGTCACAACGTCTGGCGCGTGGTCCCGTATCAACTTCTGAAGCGCTTCATTTAGTGCGTTACGGAAATCCTCGCGGTCGTCCTTCGACTTCAACTCCAGATACTTCGCCCCGCCGATGTTCCAATTGAGAATTCTGAAAACCGCCTTCTTTTCCATACCGGTCCTCCAATCTCCTCCCGGGAACCCTGCTGGCATGGGCTCACCGATCAGGATGTGATTCGCGAACGTTCTCGAGTTGGTGGCCACACGATCGCACGTTGAATTCGATGCGTCGGTATACTGGGGCCAGGAGCTCTGACAGTGCGTCCATCTTGTCGACTGACGGGGAGAACACGAGAACTGCTCCCCCACCGCCAGCACCCAGGGGAAAGCTCTCCGCACCGAACCTTTCGCACTGCCCCTGAATATCCCAGCACTCCTCCGTCATGTAATCCGGGCACAACTCGACACGGACCTCCCTGTAGTGTCTCACCGAATGCATCACCCGGTCCCAGTCTTGTCGCCGGAGCCCCTCTCGAAAATCGTAGGCAAGTCCGAGTTTCCTGCGGTGCAGTTCATATCCAGTTGGCTCGGAGAGGCGCTGGCGCCACACCGCGTTCACGTCAGTGCTAGCACGCTCCCTCCCGCTGTGATAGATGCGAATTCTCGAAGCCAACTTCGGATACTCTTCTTCCTCCAACAGCGTTCGCCGTATGGATGACCCGTACGAGCCACCCAATCCGGGGACTCCCCAGGGAAACCACACGTAGTCGACTACGCCGCCGAACACGACGTTGGACTGCTCCTGCGTTCCCGTGATGCTAACGCCCATATCCTGCTCCACCAAGGATGCAGCGGCAACTATCTGCTCCCCAGTGAAACCAGCATCTGCCAGCTCATTGGCCAGCAGACAGACCGCGGTGCTCGCGGTAGCCGAGCCGCCTAGTCCAGACGACCTAATCCCCGGAATTAGATTATGAAGCTCGAACCGGACGCCACTTAGCCCAAATAGGTCCAGAATCTTCAGCAACCACAGATCCTTCTGATACGGCACGTGACCGGCTTCCATTGCCTCTTGGACACCGTAGTCGTGAGAGACAATGCCGATGTTATTGGGCTCCATCGGATGAGCCTCGACAACACAACCGATATCGATGGTGATTCCAACCGTTCTGGGCAGGTTCTTGCTCCACTCGGCAAATTCTTCCTCGTCCATCGGTATCGGTCCCTCCGGCAGCCTCCAGAACGCCTCCTGAAACTCCCGTAGGTCTAGACTAGACCCGGGGCCATCGATTCTGTTGTAGGCTGTAATCTTTGGGACTCTCCCGGACTGTTTCGCCTTGGTCAGCCTTTCACACAAATCTGTTCCCATCGCACCTCATACCCTCGTGCAGAACTACAACCATCGCCCGTTGGTCGTCTGCTCTATCGCACTCCCAATGGGCTTTCCAGCGTTGGTACTGTATACAGCTCATTCAGTTGCTCGCTCTATTATACCACTTCCCCCTGTCAGTTTCCTCCTTTTTGTTGGCGCGAGCATTAAGTCACGGGCGTCCCTCAGCGACCCGTGCCACCTCGGACGGGAGCAGGCAATAACCGAGGAACCCAGGAAGCTGCTGGTTGACAGCGGTGGGTTTGAACTCGTCGAGATGGCGGAGGCGAACTGGTGCTGCGGCGGCGCGGGCTCGTACAACCTGAGCCACCCGGAGATGTCGCACGAAATCCTCGCCAGGAAGCTGAGCCGGATAGCCGACACAGGCGCTGAGCTGGTCACGACGGCTTGTCCGGCCTGTCTCATCCAGATCGCGAGTGGGGTGTGGTCCCACGGTTGGCAACGGCCGGTTCGCCACCTTGTCGAACTCCTCGCCGACCGCCAGGGTGTGTGACCTCCCCGATGGCACCCTCGTCCCAACGGAGGAAGCCGCGCTCAGAGCGCCTCTGCAAACCAAAGCAGCCGGCCCGCCTGACCCCTTCTTGACAACTTGCTCTCAGTGCCCTAAGATGACAGCCCCGACATAACCATCCAAGGCGGATGTCGAGCGGCGGTTGACACCCCGGTCATACTGCCCATCGGTCAGCGGGTCTGCCTGCCGGGCTACTCTGATACTCCGCGAATCCTCGAACACACACGAGTGCTCGGCAAAGGTGGGGCGGCTCGGTGGCTCCTCTCGTCAAGCTCATTACAAAGCGAAGAGCCGACCCGACAGGATCGGCTCATCAATTGGGAGCGGGGGCGTGCTCCGTTGCTATTCACGACTTGTTGGCGGCATGGCTGGTCAGGCGGTGGGCGCTGCCGCGAAAGGGACGGCGGCTTCGTCGATCTGCGTGAACCGGCCGATCTCGGGGTCGTAGAACCGGACGCCGAGCTGGAGCAGATCCAGGTTCGCATCCTGCCAGCGCGTGTAGTAGCCGAGAAGTCCGACGTATTGATACGGCTGGTTTGTGGAGCCGGTGTCGTGAGACACATTGCCCCATGCGTCGTAGTAGTACGTGTCGGTGACGACCCCCGCTGCACTGGTCAGAAGCCTCGTCGAGCCCAGGTCGTCGAAGCGATAGTACTGGACTACCGTGTCTTCCACCCGGGCGATCAGGCTTCCATCTGGCTCGCGTAGTATACGTAGTGCTGACTAACAACGGCACTATGTCGGCTCTTGACGATCAGATCTAGCGCCCGGGTCAAGAGTTCCCTTCAGGGTCTGAGCTCGCTCCAACTCGTCTTCAAGCCGAGGAATAGTGCTTAGAACTGCATGACATGCTTTCGTCAACTCGCGCTCAAGTCCGAGATACTTCCCGAGATCAAATCTGGATTCTCCAGAGGCAACCGCCTTGGCATACTCTGTAAGCTCATATGACCTTCGTATGATCGTATTACCGAGAACCAAGCTCTTCTCTCTAGCAAGTGAGCGAAGCAAAGCCACGTACTTCCGAATCGCTTCGGCCCGAAAAGCAGTTTCTTCTGGTCTTGCGGCGTACTGGCATAAATTATGCTGCAGTTCTGCCAAGAGGTGAGCTACCGAGTCAACGGCCGCAAATCGCTCAGCATGTAGAAACCGAATCAACTCCAGTTCGCTTTCGAACTGCCGGCGCTGCATCTCGAGACGGTGTTCGACGTATTTCCATAAGATCGCAGCACAAACAGCTATGACCAGAGCCGCTAGAGAGGGAATTCCAAGCTTTCCGAGCAACTCGATCATGCTCTTACAATCCACCGATGTCTTCACCCTGGAACTGCAATGTCTCCTGTCCCCATAGCCTAAGGTTCACTGACTGGGCCGCTCTCCTAGCTGCGAACAGAATGCTTCATTGTCTTGTGCTCACTGCGGCTGCATTCGGCCCAGCCTTGACAAGTCCCTCTTGCCAGTGTAAGAGAGTAGCGCTCTTGCGCCCACCGTGACGGCTGGCGAGCCGCGGACAATGGCCTCTGCCCAGGAAGAACTGCAGATCCACCCAGTCCAATCGCTAGCTCTTTCCGACACCGGAGATGCCAACGGGCGAATCCAGCCACAGCGCTTTGAGCCATTTTCCACCTAAACGTGAGGATTGGAAAGACCTGCCGCTTTTCCAAAACTGCTTGCGCGGTCCAGAGCGGTTTGGCCTGGGGGTGCATTCCCAGAACCGCTTACGGAACGGAACGTCTCAGATTATCTTCTTTCGCCCACCCTGTTGCCAGGTCAATCCATCCCATCGCCACTCGATGAGGCGGCCGACCACGCGCCACTCCTCGTTCAAGCCAAGCGTGATCTCGCCAAAACTGTTTCCTCGTTGCGGGGGATAAGCATACGGATGGACTATCGACGTCGCGGTGCCCTGCGATATCGCAATCACACCAGGGTGCGTGAGTCGAACGGTTCCACTTGCATGCAGATGTCCGCTAAGCAGTGCGTTGAACATCGGCTCGCCGCCGTTGTCGGACGCCCAGCCGCACGCTCGATACAGTGAGTGTCCGCCAGCAACGACATCAGACGTTGCCCCCAGAACCTGGACCATGGGCGCATGGCTGACACAGAAGCGCACCTGGTTTGACGGAAACGGCATATGTCCAGCAACGTTGCCCATCAGCCGCGTGACCGACCCGAAATAACTCGCGCTTATCAGCGGACTATGCCGACCGAGCACCTCGACGAGCTCAATTGCCTCTTTGAGTTCGTCCTCAGTGATGGAAGCCCACTCGTTCCTTGCCGCGAGCTCCCGTGCCTTGCAAACCCTCTCATGGACCTCGGCCAAAGACTGACCCCGCGGAGAAGCGGGAAGGCTTCCTTCGTAGAAGTCGGTCATAACCAGCGCAAAGACGAGTTCCACGCCGCGTATGTTGTACTTGACGACGCCTACTGGAACGCCGTCCGCATCTGAGCGTGTTTTGGCGACCATTCCCGGCTCCAAGTCGGTGAACTTGTACCTCGCCGTATACGGCGTAACGAACTTGGTCTTGTGCACGGCGTTTTGAAACGATTGAAATTCTTGAGCGTCACCGAGCCACGCGGCGTCGTGGTTTCCTGGCACTACGAGTATCCGCCTGTGCGGCACCAGATTTCCCACTGACCTCATACTCCGTGACACCCGGTTCAGAAACTCCACGACAGCGCCGAACTCGGACGGCGAGTCGTCAAGCGGAAGGCCGTGTGCCGTGCGCCACCTTTGCCTAACGTCCGCCTGCCAGGTAAGATCGCCGCTGATGACGACGAAGTCGGGCCGGTGCGCAGTCGGCCCCTCCAGCCAGTCTATGATGCTTGCCGACATGAGCTCGTGTCGGCCAGACGGTGTGGTAAGCTTATGGTGATGAGGACCGAAGTGAATGTCGGAAAAGTGAAGTATACGGACAGGGCCTTCCCATTCTTCTGCCAGAGACTGAACTGCGCGCGCGAAGTCAGGAAAGCCCGCTCGCTCCATAGCGCACGCCATGGAGCGCATTTTCCCCCTCAGCCCAATCAGCGTGAGGATCTTCGCCAACCATTCAACATCGTCTCCACGCGGATAACTTACCCAGCGCATGCCAAGCTTATGGGCTGTGTCCACCACAGCTTGGCGTAATTCCCGGACGGCACTGAAGTTCTCCGCCACCTCCCGCGGATTCGACATCGAACTGCCGGGAAAGGTCATGTCACCGGGTTCACTCTGAACCATTCCTGCTCCATCTTACGAACCGCCTCGAGAGCCTCGCCTTCCCCGCATTCCTTTAGCAGACTTTCGGTGAACCAGCGCAGCTTGCCCTCCTCCACAATACGATTGAGCCTGGTGGCCCACGCGTCCGCAGTCCTTGCGGCCTCAGTTTCTTCATGATCTCGAATGCCTACGTCCGAGAAGGCTTGGTCTACACCTGAGCGATGCCTACTACGTCCCGACGCAGAGGCGCAGAACTCGGCCACGTGCCGCAGGCCGGCGGCCGGAGGACGTCCGGCCGCCGGCCCGATAAGCGGCTCGAACGGTTCCCGCGCCGCGAACTGAAGCTTCGACATCAGTGTTGGACAAGTGTCGCGCACTCGGATGTGAAGCCAACGTGCTATCGAGCTCAGGTCCCACCCGAGAAGCCAGTACAACCGGGTGATCACACCAAGCACCATGCAGCATTCGCCGTTAGACAGCCCGGCGTCTGCAGAAACAAACGTATCCGGACCGTGAGATTTTCCATAGGGCCACCCAAGCCACTTGGCGTCGGTACAGGGGTCTGGAGACCCGAGAGGCAAGCACATCCAAAGACGCATTTTGCGTGTACCGAAGTCCGCCGGCCAACCTTCACTCACGCTCGTGTCCGATTCCATGCAGAGACCAGCCCTCTGGAGTTTGCCCACCCATGCGAGCGAGTCGGGGTCCATATCTATGATCGTTCGGCGAATCTCTTCCCAGTCATTACAATGCTCGATTGTGAGTCGGGACTCCGTCAGGTACCGCCACCCGCTCAGCACGTCCTTCCTAACTTTTGTCCCCGTCACCGCACGGTCCGCATCCTTCAACACCTTCTTATGCTCATCGAGCAGCGGCAGACAACGAGTGCATTCCTCCAGGCTGCATGCATGCTTCACAGACGCCTCTGTGATCTGACCTCCACCCGTAGTTGCAGGCAGGAGCACGTAGCATCGGCGCTGCGCCTCAGGATCGCTAGTTGTATAACCTGAGCCGACGGCTGTGCAGACCAGGGCAAATTCGTCGCCTAGCGATACGTTGCTGCCATCCGCGACCTGAACCGTAGCCCGGTTCCACCTGACCAGAGGACGTGTTGTCGGGTCTTCGCCTGGAGACGGACAATCGTCAATCAGAATCACGACACCCCGAAACCTACCTTTATTCTTAGTTATCCTGGCTTTATCACACAGCCTGCCGAGAAAGCTGGCCAGTGGACTCGCTGACCAATCCTCCAGGCTGAGAGGCAGCCCGCGCGCCTCAAATCGACTATTTTGGGGATCTGAGTACCCCTTCGGCGAACGCTTTAATCCCAGCGCCGTCAGGGCCACCGGGAACTCCTCCGACGCGGTCACAAACCATTCAACTTTCCACGTGCCCTGTCCGGCCTTATATGTTCGGATTTCAACGGCTACGTAGCCGCGTGGCCGATGCGAAGCGGGCATCTTATCCTCGAGTCTCACCTTCTTGTCAGCTGCCATCCACCCTCCTTGCCCTCGCGACACACGCACCAGACACCCAACAACTGCGGGCCACGGTAGAAGCAGAGATCGCAGGAGCTGGTCTCGCGGGGCAAGCTAAAGCTATCGGACATCTCTTTAAGGAAACCGCGGAACCTGAAGGGTGACACACTCGGACCGCCTTTGCACTCAACCTCGAGCGAATGCTCTTGAGTGTCGGCCAACTTGCCTAGCTTACTGGATACGAGTTCGGCGTGCCTGCGCATGGCTGGCAGGTCTATCCGAAAACTCACCTGCAGCCCTTCCTCGCCGACATCCTCGATGGTTAGCTGGAGATGGTAAGGCTGGGTAAGCAAGTAGCATAGTAGCATTAGGTCGCTCGCCGCGTCGGCGGTTTCCGACGACATACCGGCTACCGTTCCGCGTCCAGTCTTTTCGGGCTCCTGGCTGACTTCGCAGAATGTCTGAAGGTGACTACGCAGTAGGGCACCCTGGAGCAGCGCGTCGTGGAACCCCCCTTCTGCCAAGTAGGCCAAGCCTGTGCGGGCCAGATCGCCTAACGGACTCTGGACGTCCTTGAGCACCGTAGGCAACTCACTGGTGATCTGCAACTCGATTCTGCGGTCCAGCTCCGTGTATACGCCGCTGAGCTGCGCAGCACTCTCTAGCCCCCGTCGGCAGGAGTCGGAAGGCAGCGTGAGCGAACCGCCTATGCAGCGGTTCCGCAGCATGTCAAGGGCCTCGTCAGTCAGAGTTTCCGATCTTATCATTGCCCACCCTCAGAAAGACCTTCGCCAGAGCACCGTCGGTCATCTGATGCATACCCAGACCAATGGTGAACAGCAGACCAGCGTAAACGCCCCGCTCATTGTATTGAGGAACGGCATTCTCCAGCAAGTCTGACGGTATGATCAGGCTCTCGAGCATGGGCCTGCATGCGAGAAGAAGCCTGACATGTGCAGGCTCGTGCTCGGGCAATACAGGTCCTCGGTTATTGCCCTTTTGACACTCGCGAAGGAACTCGCTTGCGGCCGCCAACGGTCCGGCGATGGAAAGCAGGTGTGGGAGCTCATAAGCGGGACAGTCTATCATCGCCGTGTCGGTTGCCACACCGTAAATGCGCTGTTCCATCAACCATTCCGCGCACTGCTCGTCAATATAAGGATGCAAGGTCCAGGCAAACCAACACTCGAAACCAGCAGCACTTACGTCCGGCCAAACCGGGCGGAAGAGCTCCGTCCATCCCGTGTGAAGCACCAGCCACCGATCCCTTAGAGACAGCATTCCATTCTCCGTATAGATACGCGCTTGGATATCTTCCTTGCTAATCCATAACTCTTTCAGTACTTTCTTGAGATTCCGCATGCCTTCCACGGAGAGCGCCCACTCGCGGGACCCCTTCGGAACTTCCTCGATCATCCCGTGAAGCGCCCTGGCTTTACACCGCATATCTACAACAACGGCTGTGTGCTCCTGCGGGCTGAGCATCGAATGGTGGAGGACCTTTCCAGCCTGGGCGCTCTGGCCAGGACGCTTATCTTTCCGTCGAAGGCCTTGCGGCACCTTGGCCAGGGCCCAGGGCAGGTCAAAATGAGCTCCGGTATGCACACCCAACTGTATCTCGGGGTACCTCATCTGGCTGCCGAACTCCGTACCGATTACCGTCTGGCTCCCGATAGTGGTCGGCATTGGTCCGTGGGTGGCCGAATAAGTAGCCAGATCCGCCGATAGATCGATATAGTCACCTCCGCCCGACGGCATCACGAGGACATAGCGTCCGCTCTCCTTGCGCGGCACCGGGGCAGGCGAAGGGAACGGGCTCTCGGGTCTTTCAGGCCAGCCGGGAGGCGCTTTCGCCGTTAGCGGAACGCCCATCTCCGAGCGGGGCGGTTCCGCAACGGCGGCGCGCGCTGCCACGGGGCTCGCAGCCATATGCCCGATCTCATCTTGACCGAACGCCGCTAGAAGAGCGCCGTAGGGATCACCGAACGCCTCCCGGAGCACCTCCACCGTCCAGGCTTGCCCTCGCAGCAGAGCCAGGCCTGAATCGATGCGCGCCAAGGACTCGTCAGTGCTCGCTGCCCATGCAGTCAAAGTCGTCAGAGTCCGCAGTACATCGTCCTGGATATTCTCGAGCTCTGAAGGAGTCGCCCACAGCGCGTCCATCATGCGTGTATTCCGAACGAGTCTCTTCTCCCGATTCCGCAGCTGCAACTTTTCGCGCTCGAATTGGATGAGGGAACCGTCAGTGGTCCAGATCACCCAGTGACTGTTCGGATCGCTTTGTCGGTGCCAAATCGCCGCATGGAGGAGGGCTGTATCGTGTTCCGCGACAATCGTGCTCTTTGTATCCCTGAGCCATCCGAACGTTTCGTCATGTGTGGGCCACTCCTTCAGGGGGTAGTCTGTCGTGGATAAGCCCGAAAGATCGAGATCGGTCTCCCTGTCGCGCCGCACCAACTGTACCTCGTGGGCAAGCTCCGGAAGTCTGCGCCGCGTACCCAGACAATCCAGGATGTAACGATAATGGCGGTCCGCGTACGACGAATAGGGCAGCTGTCCGCCGAACTGGCGAACGTACTGGAGGACAAAAGGATTGCCCATAGCGTCGGCCTGAACCTGTTCCCTGTCTTTCCTCCGTTGGTGCGTGCTCATCAAAGCCTGCACAGACCACTCCCCCCCGAGCAGCAGACGTCGGGTCTCCGCTAGCGTGTACTGCGTGACATAGAGGGTCACGGCGCGTCTTCGGGAGATACTGTTGAGCGTGTCTACAATTCCGCCAAAGCGGTGCACGTCCGGGCACAGGAGCCGGGTCAGGACGTTGGTGTCGAGGAAGATACTCAGAGGCACACGCGCGGCATCCGGCGGGGGCATGCTTTCGTAAAACTCCTGGGAGACTTTGTCAAGCACCTCCCTGCAAAGTATACTCACGAGCGGACACTGCTTCTTAGCGTCTATCTCCTTGGCTGCGCTGCGCAGCAGCGCTCTGATTCCCTCCTTTGTGTCGCGACGATCCGCATGGAGCAGCAGCAAATCCCTGGCGCACAGTGGCTGTGCCGGCAGATTGGCTGCGATTCTTCGAGCGACCTCGCGCAACTCCCCAGCGACCCTGTCCACATCCTTTTCGCGGACGCGGCACCGAAGCAACCAACGAGACGACAGGGTATTGATCCGCTCCGACTCTTTCTTTATGGTTTCCAGATACCGTTTTCCATCCTCAGTAGCGTTCCATGACATCATCAACTCATCGACATCCGCAGAGGCAGGCGTCTTCTTCACCCAATTCCCTTTTTCGAGCAAATTCAGCGCCACACCGACGTTTGGCTCATCGTACTCATCCACCAGGCGCCTTCTGCAGACGGGAGCCCCCTCGGCAACAAGCTTCTCCAAAACTCTGTGCGCAGTTGCGGTAGTGATAACCCAGTGCTCGCAGTCGATGGCGAATCGGCTCCAGTCGTTCTTACCCGCCATTCTCGTCTTCTCCCCTCGCCAATATTAGCACACACGCCGGAAAGGCGTGCAGATCCGGATTGCACGCAAATGGAAGGATGGTGATTTTGGCAAGCGCCGCGGCGGGCAGCTTGCCCCACGTCTCCATAGGCATCTGGTTCTCGTCTATGCAGTCAAGACGCAGCACGTCCGAAGTCATGGCCAGCGACTCGATAACAAAACCAGCAGACGAGAGAAAGATATCGTGTACGGGGAAGCTGGCCGCCATTCCAGCTCCCTGCTCCGGACTGTCGAGGTCAGCCAGCGCCGCGCGGATGGGCTCCCACGGGGGTTTGGGAGCAGTCTCCGACCACATCGTCCACTGCCTTAGCGGCGAGTCAACGGATGGCGCATCTGTTCCGATACCCACCACATGTTTCTCATCTCTCAGCCACGCAGCCGCGTCTCGGGTCAGGTACGGATGCAGAAGGAACGGATGCCAGGCCCACCAGTGTGGGTGACCGCAGTCCCTGTACAGCGGGGCGAACGCCCTCCACCCTGTAAAGAGAACAACACAGGCATCTGCGACCGGCGAGTTCGGCAATCGGCTCAGGAGTT
>Ga0114930_10001965_pt1 | contig 18891 bp, 14 predicted proteins | sample AnhtaG_FD_87300 | JGI IMG/M metagenome (GOLD analysis project Ga0114930, IMG submission 87300) | Deep subsurface microbial communities from Anholt, Denmark to uncover new lineages of life (NeLLi) - Anholt_01485 metaG | ecosystem: Environmental > Aquatic > Marine > Oceanic > Sediment | place... | reverse complement strand
GCAAACGGCGTGCCGATTTCATCCTGTCGGCGGTAACGTCTTCCGATAGCCCCCCCATCATCGTAAAATGCTTTCATACCCTTTCTCAGGTCATCATAAATCTTTCTGGCTTTTTCGGGCATTCCGTCTCTATTTACCAGAGGCAATACTGCAACCTTCATGGGCGCAACTTGCGGGCTGAGGCGCATTACGACCCGTTCTTCCTCCTCATCATAGGCATCTACGAGCACGGTCAATATTGTCCTGTCGCACCCGGCGGACGTCTCGATTATGTACGGAATATACCGTTCACTATTTTCTTCACTAAAGTACGTTAATTTTTTATTTGATGCAGCCTGATGGCGCGAAAGATCATAATCGGTGCGGTTGTGAATACCCTCAAGTTCCTGCCAGCCAAAGGGGAATTCATACTGAATATCCACTGCTTCTTTAGCATAATGAGGCAGCTCATCAGGAGTGTGCGCATGGAAGCGGAGTTTGTTTTTATTAAGACCAAGCTTTTCATACCACATAATACGTTCGTTTTTCCAGTGTTCCATCCATTTATCGTCTTCGGATGGATGTACAAAATACTGCATTTCCATTTGCTCGAATTCCCGTGTCCTGAAAATAAAGTTGCCGGGTGTGATCTCGTTGCGAAATGCTTTCCCGATTTGTGCGATTCCGAACGGGATTTTCCGGCGTGCAGTAGCCTGGACATTCAGAAAATTCACGTAAATTCCCTGCGCCGTTTCCGGGCGCAGGTACACAATACTCGCTTCATCTTCAACCGGTCCCATATATGTCTTAAACATCAGGTTAAACTTCCGGGCTTTTGTCAGTTCGCCGCCGCAATTCGGGCAGACTGCCTTGGCGGGTGCAAGACTCGCCCCTACGTCATCAGCACGGAAGCGGCTTTTACATTTTTTACAATCCACCAGCGGGTCCGTAAATCCTTCAACATGACCGGAGGCATGCCACACTCCCGAATGCATCAGGATAGAGGCATCGAGCCCCTCGATATCGTCTCTCTCTCTTGTCATCGCATTCCACCAGAGTTTTTTGATATTTCGCTTCAATTCGACGCCGAGCGGTCCATAATCATAGCAGCTAACAATCCCGCCGTAAATTTCGCTTGATTGAAAAATATACCCCCGCCGCTTACACAGCGATACAAGTTTTTCCATAAGTGAATTCGTTTTTGCCATCACTTTCTATCTACCCCTACATTAAAAGCTTGATCGACTGCGGAGATACGTACCCGTCAAAATGATACCGGTAATAGTTATCCAGGATAGAATTGAATTCCTGTATAGACCGATGCGACACATGCAAATTAACAAGCTGTTCCGGTTCTCTGTTTACTATCTGTTTTAGAACCTGCACTGTTTCGCCGGATATGCGGCGATTTACGTTCGGCTGCGAACAGGAACTGCAAAGCATACCGCCCCGGCTCATTGAAAAATATGCCGCATGCTTTTGTATTTCCGAGCCGCAATTCTGACAGTCCCGCTCAGCGGGATTCAATCCGAACCCGCTCAACTGTAAAAAACGAGTTAAAAAATACCAGTAAATGTTTATAAAATTTTTTTCCGCATTCTCCAGCGCTTCAAGAGACCTGTTCATAAGATCAAAGAGCGGTGTATTGGATTCTTCTTCTACTACAAGATTCACAATAATCTCAGCAATTGATAATCCGATTGTCAATTTTTCCAGATGCTTTTTGACCGCCGAGTATGGGTTGATAATATCGCACTGCGTAACTATATGCAGGTCACGATTGTCTTTATAATAATAGACAATATGCACATGATTCAGCGGGTCCAAAGAGCCGCCGAACCTGTTTTTCAATTTTCGTGCCCCTTTTGCTATGAGCGAAAGTCTTCCATAATCCTTTGAAAAAACACGAATTATCTTGCTGGTTTCACCCTGCGGCATATCCGACAGGATTACCGCATCTGTTTCCAGAATTGACATTGGATCGTACGTGAGTTACATTTTTTCGTTAATTTTTCAGTGTCCATCATAATCAAACTGTGTAGTCTGCGTCAAATAAAATAAATAAGACGCTGAAGGACGCAGATTTTTTATGATAACTTTTTAATAATAAAAAATATAATCTGCGTAAATCATAATCAATCTATGGTAATCTGCGTCAAATAAAATAAATAAGACGCTGAAGGACGCAGATTTTTTATGATAATTTTTTTGATTCTACGCAAATTGATGTATCTTACTCAACCATGTTCTCGTGAGCATAAACTGCACGGGTTAAATCTATAAATTCTGAGACTTCTAATTCTTCCGGTCGCCGGTTCAGGTCAAATTCCGATTCTAATTCTACGAGCTTAACATCAGGCAGTCCCGCTGAGCGGGATAACGAATTCCTCAATGTTTTACGGCGTTTCCCAAAACATGTTCTAACTAACTTTCGGAATTTATCCAAACTCACATCGTCCGGGATTGGCTTCATGTCAAGAGCAAGCACAGCAGAATCTACATGCGGTTTCGGGAAAAAACAGTTCCGTGATACCGGAAAAAGAATTGCCGGATCAGCATAGAACTGGCTAATCACTGAGAGAATCCCCCGGTCTTTGCTGCGAACCGGCGCGGTAATACGCTGCGCAACCTCCTTTTGTACGGTAAAAACCATCCGGGAGATCATATCCCGGTATTCAAACAAATGAAAAAGTATCTGGCTGGTAATATTATAGGGCAAATTACCTGTAATTACCGCCGGTGTATTTTCCGGCACTAATTCCGTTAAATCAATTTTTAATATATCACCGGTAACCAGTTTAACGCTGCTCAAACTTCCGAATTTCTGCCGAAAAATATCATAAAACTGCGGATCGAGCTCGATTGCGATTAACTTTACCGGTTCGGCAGCTAAAAATTCCGTGAGCGCGCCTGAACCGCTCCCGATTTCAATGACACATTCACCTGGTGAGAGCTTGAGAGATGTTACTATTTTTCTTATAATGTTGTGATCATGTAAAAGATGCTGGCCAAATTTTTTCTTCCATCGAAGAGGCATGAGCACCTTACGATTTATCCAACTTCATTATATCTTCTAATACGGAAATCGGCGTCAAGCTCCCTGGCAAGCTTGCGGCATTCATCGACATTGACTCCGGGAATATCCACAATAGTAATATCGGTTTTTATTCCAGCGGCAACACATTTCCTGATAAAATCGAGCATCCCATCAAACGACTTCTCGCCGAACTCAGTTCGCATAATTTTCTGGTACTGCTTCGGGTTATGCGTGTTGAGACTTACCGATACCTTGTCGATAATGCCGACCAGTTCAGGGACAATATTCCTGCCGTATATTAAATTTCCATGACCGTCAGTGTTCAAGCGTACCGTTGCACCTTTAGACTTTAGCCATTGTGCGACTTCCTTAACAAAATCCAGCCTGAGTACAGGCTCGCCGTAACCGCAAAAAACTACTTCACGGTATCGATTCGGATCACCAATCAGTGCAATAGTTTCTTCTGGAGTAGGTTCATCTTCCACAGGAAGCCCGAGGTTATGTCCTTTTACGACCGGATATGTCAACCGTGCACAAAAAACACAATCCGCATTACACCGGAGCGTTGGATTTATATACAGGGAATCGCGTATCTGGTAGACTTTCTTGACCTCTTCCATCTCAGGTGCAATGCCGAACATCCGGTTAGCATTAAAGGCGGTTATTCGTCCAATATCATCTATCGATAATCCTTTAATATCCGCAAGTTTTTGTGCAATGAGCGGCACATAACCCGGTTCATTCCGCTTTCCCCGGAAAGGTTCCGGCGCTAAGAAGGGGCAGTCTGTCTCGATGAGCATTTTTTCAACCGGGATTTCCTCGAGCATCTCAACATGCTTGTAATTCTTGAAGGTGATGCTGCCGCCAAACGAAATGAGAAACCCTTTTTTTATCAGGCGCAGTGCGGTTTCCAGATTACCGGAGTAACAATGGAAGACCCCCTTAACATCACCGTTAGCAGTGGAATCGATTACATCTTCGATGTCATCCCAGGCACCCCGCGTGTGAATAATTACCGGCAGATTTGCTTCGCTTGCTATAAGCAGTTGCTCGGCAAATACCCTTTTCTGCACCTCCGGCGGCGAATAATCCCGGTAATAATCGAGACCTGTCTCACCAATCGCGACAACTTTCTCATCCCGCAGCAGCTCAAGCAAAGACTTTTTTACATCGTCATTAAATAATTTTGTGTCATGAGGATGAACGCCGACAGCAGTAAATATATTGTTATGCCTCTGTGCAATCTCAAGCGACTGACGGCTTGTCTCAAGGTTGGTACCGATATTCAATATGTACTTGACGCCCTTATCAACCGCCCGTGCAACAACTTCCTCCCTGTCGTTATCGAAATCCGCAAACTGCAAATGGGCGTGGCTGTCTATGAACATATCAGACTTTCGCTCTCACTAAAAATGATAATATATCATATATCAGTTATATAACAGGGGATAACTCGCCATGAATACTATTTTAAATAAAGTTACTAATATAATATTTTTTTTGAGAATAAGCAATTGTTATTTATAAATTTGGTACCGCGTAGCTATATAATGCTGGAGGGTGTAATATATAAGTAATCACAATTATTATTTTAAAGTATTGATTTTTTCCTTGATTTCGTTTAAATTATTACATAAAATAAACGTCATTTTAATTTTAAGGAGGCAGTTCATTTTTTAGTTGTTAGAATACTTTCAGAGCATCCAACATATTCGCCGCACTATTGTATAAATGGGGATATTATTATTTATGATTTATGGCGTTGGTATTGATTTGATTGAAATTAAACGAATAAAGAATGAGTTAATAAAATCTGGAGAAAGATTTTGCAAAATGATTTTTACTGAGAATGAGATTACTTATTGTCAACGAGATTCAAATATTAACGTTCAGTCACAGTGTTTTGCGGGTCGGTTTGCCGCAAAAGAAGCTTTTTTTAAAGCTGTAGGTACAGGATTGAGAGGCGGACTAACATGGAAAGATATTGAAGTATACAATGATGAATATGGAAAACCCAATTTTATTCTGAAGAATAAAGCCCTTGAAACAGTTGAAGACGAGAGAATATCGAATATTCAGTTGTCCATTTCTCATTGTAAAAATGTTGCAGCTGCTGTCGTGATTTTAGAGAAGAAAGATAATTAGTAATGTTCGGAGAGATAATATATGAAGAGAACATTAGTAACCGGAGTTGTAGGTCAGATCGGTTCTTACGAAGAAAGAGTCAAAAATTTTGATTGGTCGATTTCTGAGAAGGAATTGGATTATGAAGCGGGTAATATTCTCAACATAGGTTGGTACTGTTCGGATAGAATTTGTCAAATGGGAAAAGGCGATAAGACTGCTCTGATGTGGGAAGGGCTGGGTGGTAAAGAAAAAAATTATACATACAATGATATCCGCCTGGCAAGCAATACCATCGGTACGTATTTAAGAAGCTTGGGCATTAAAGACGGCGACCGGGTTTGTCTTTTCATGGATAAGATTCCCGAACTTCATCTCGGGTTTCTCGGAATTTTAAAGATCGGCGCTGTTGCCCAACCGCTTTATTCCGCTTTTGGAGATGAATCGTTGCTAATACGTCTTCAAAATGCCGGGACGTCTGCAATTATTACTCAGAAAAAACATGTCAATAAAGTTAGAAAAATCCGAGATGAATTGCCGGCATTAAAGCACATCATTGTTGTCGACGATGACGGCAAAAAACCTCTCCAAAAAAAAGAGGTCCCGTTCTCTCTAGAAACTTCAACACTTGTTGACGACTTTGATATTTTCCCGACGAAAGCAGAATCCCCGTCGGTCCTTCATTACACTTCGGGAACCACCGGGCAGCCCAAAGGGGTTCAGCATGTGCATTATGCCCTGATCGCTCAATATCTCACGGCTAAATGGGCGTTGGATATCCAGGAAGACGATATCTTCTGGTGTACGGCAGACCCCGGCTGGGTCACGGGAACGTCCTACGGAATCATTGCACCGTGGAGTCTGGGAGTTACGCAGTGCGTTCTCGACACAGGATTTTCAGCAGAAGCCTGGTATAAGTTTATTGAAAAACATGGAGTTACACTCTGGTATTCGGCGCCTACAGCTATTCGCTCTTTGATGAAAGCAGGAGATGAACTGGTTAAAAAATACAATCTCTCTTCACTTCGTCACTTGACAAGCGTTGGGGAACCGCTCAATCCAGAAGCAGTTATCTGGTCGGAAAGTGTGTTTGGGAAACCATTCTATGATTCATACTTTCAGACAGAAACAGGCTCCATCGTGATTACGAACTTTCCCGGAATGAAAGTAAAACCGGGGTCCATGGGGAAACCATTCCCAGGAATTACATGTACCGTGTTAGACCCTGACACGTATGAACCTTACAAAGAACCTGGAAAAATTGGATTAATCGCTTTCAAGCCCGGGTGGCCCTCGATGATGCGTGAGTACTGGCGCGATGAGGAAACATACAAAAGCAAATTTAAGAATGTGTGGTATATTTCCGGTGACCGTGCCAGTATTGATAATGAAGGTTATTTCTGGTTTGTGGGAAGAGATGATGATGTAATCAATACCGCAGGGCATCTGGTAAGTCCTTTTGAAGTGGAATCAGCCCTTCTAGAACACGAGGCTGTTGCAGAATCCGCAGTGATCAGTAAACCGTGTGTAATTAATATGGAAGTAGTAAAAGCCCTTATTACTCTCAAACCTAATTACGAGCCAAATGATGATCTCGAGCTCAAAATCATGAATTTTGTCCGAAAGAAACTGTCCCCCTTAGCCATGCCGCAGGAAATCGAGTTTGTGGAGTCGCTTCCGAAAACCCGAAGCGGCAAGATTATGCGGCGTCTGCTCCATGCCAAGGAATGGGGAGAAGAAATCGGAGATACGTCCGCACTGGAAGACGATGAATAAGGATTTGAAAAAGGATGTTTTTAAGAAATATTAACAGAATAAAACCATAGAAAACTTAAACAATGAGGTAATTAAAATGGACGAGATGCAGAAAAGCATCCGGGAGTATGTCGAAGAGGAATATCTGGAAGAGGACGATGATGAAGTTGATGTAGATACACCCCTTATTTCTGGAGGAATTGTGGATTCTTTTTCCATGGTATCATTGAAACGTTTCCTGGAAAACAAGTATAATATCTCTATCCCTGATGACAAAGCTACTCCAGAGGCTTTTGATACAGTGAATAAAATCTGTTCTCTTGTGAGAGAATTTCTGTAATGTAAACCTGCCGTCCCGGAGGGTATCCTCTCGGGGCGGAATTATTTTATGGGAGAAATACCATGGCTTACAGTGAAAAAGTTAAAGAAATCTATCTAAGTCAGTTGGAAGAAATCAAAGATTCCGGAATTTTTAAGGAAGAGCGGTTTATTCATTCTAGTCAAGCCGCCGATATAGAAGTGGAATTTCCGTCGGGCTCTTCATTGAAACAAGTGATCAATATGTGCGCCAACAATTATCTCGGGCTTTCCAGTCATCCTGAGGTTGTTAAAGCAGCGCATGAAGGGCTTGACTCGCGCGGTTACGGAATGTCGTCTGTCCGGTTTATCTGCGGAACGCAGGATATTCACCGCGATCTTGAAAAGAAAATGACTGAATTTTTGGGTACGGAAGATACCATTCTTTTCCCGTCCTGCATGGATGCCAATGCCGGTGTATTTGAAGCTGTTCTCACTAATGAAGATGTGATGATTTCCGACAGGCTGGTACATGCGTCAATTATCGACGGCATTCGTCTCTGCAGCGCAGAACACGACACGTTTAAACACTCCAACATGGAGCATTTGGAGAGAAAACTTCAGCTTCACAAAGACAAGCGGTTAAAAGTCGTCATAACTGACGGAGTTTTTTCTATGGACGGCGATACGGCTAAGCTGGATGAGATGGTTGCTCTATGCGAAAAATACGACGCCATGATTTTCTTGGATGATTCCCACGCCTCCGGTTTTATTGGGAAAACAGGCATGGGCACTCACGAGAAATACGGTGTCGTTGGAAAGATCGACATCATCACTACTACCTTCGGCAAAGCGCTCGGAGGCGCATCCGGCGGATGTGTCTCAGGGAGAAAAGAAATAGTAGAGATGTGCCGCCAAAAAGCGCGGCCCTATCTTTTCTCGAACACGATCGCTCCGGTCGTGATTTCCGGTGTCCTGCGGGTGATGGACATTCTATCTAAGAGCACCGAACGGCGGGACAAATTAGAGAAGAATGCCAAATACTGGCGAAATGGCCTTGCCGAGGCAGGCTTTATTCTTAAAGAGGGTAATACACCTATTGTTCCGATAATGCTGTTCAATGCTAAACTTTCGCAAGACGTCTCCAACGACCTATACGAAGAAGGCATCTATGCCGTCGGGTTCTTCTTCCCTGTGGTTCCTAAGGGACAGGCAAGAATCAGAACCCAAATATCTGCCGGTCATGAAATTCATCATCTGGATAAAGCGCTGGATGCCTTTATCAAGGTTGGAAAGAAATACGAGATTCTTGGCAGGACAAAGCAGGAAATTATCGATATGTACGGGTTATAAAATAGGTGCATAAATGGAGTAATAGCTATAAATTTCGCACACCGGCGCTTCGCAATATATCAACGAAATACGGTTGTTCATTTAAAAAACATGAAAACGTTTATTAGTTTGATCTCCTGATTATATATAACGTCTTAATTTATATAATCCCGAAGCTTTGGGATTGTTAAGCTGTGTGTTGGTCCCGCTTAGCGGGATCACCAACACACATATCCTTATTTCACCCCGAGTACTCGGGGTGAGCTTTAATTCGATCCCGCTAAGCGGGACAGGACAACTGTAAGAATAAAATAAATTAAGATTCGTACGATTAATGAGCACCTACAATCAATTCCGACACGAAGTGCCCCCTTTCCCCGAAGGGACTGCTTTGCAGCGGGGAAGGTCTGGCTTAAGTCATAAGTAACATACAAAGAATTTCTTTGTCATTCTCAAATTTATTGTCATTCCCAAATTTATTGTCATTCTCCCCGAATAGTCGGGGGGAATCCATAAATTTAAAATGATAACAGGTTAATCAGTCAGGTAAAGTACAAAACAATTCTGCTTGATTTTAATATTGTAAGATTTTACATTATTATAGACGTTCATCCGAAAGTGAAAATTAGAGAGGAAAGTGTATGGTACCGAAACAGATGACAGCGGTTGCAAAAACAAAAAGCGCTCCCGGCGGTGAACTAATAACCGTTGACGTCCCTCACATTAAGCCCCACGAAGTACTCGTAAAAGTTCATGCAACAGCCATTTGCGGTACCGATGCGCATATATACAAATGGAATCCCTGGGCACAAAAACGCATCCGTACTATTCCCCAAATCATGGGACATGAGCTTGCCGGCGAGGTGGTCGAGATCGGCAGGGCCGTGGCAACGGTGAATATTGGCGATTATGTTTCGGCTGAGACGCATATTCCATGCGGAAAATGTAAACAGTGCCTAACAGACCAGCAGCATATTTGTGCAAACTTGGAAATCCTCGGCGTAGACAGGGACGGCTGTTTTGCCGAATATATTGCCGTGCCTGAAAAAGTAATCTGGAAGAACAATCCATCACTGCCTTTGGACGTAGCGGCGGCACAAGAACCGCTCGGCAATTCGATTTACTGTACACTCGTCGAACCGGTTACGGGTAAATCCGTTGTCATTTTTGGTGACGGACCTACCGGTCTGCTCTCGGTGGGTGTTGCAAAAACCAGCGGCGCCGCACAAGTTATACTTGTCGGTCTGGATAATTTTCTCATGAATATCGGCAAAAAAATGGGAGCAGACCACGTCCTGCATGGACACAATGATAATATTCAACAGAAAGTTCTGGATTTTACCGGTGGTTACGGCGCTGATGTTGTTCTGGAGATGGCGGGTACAAAGGAAACTATAACGCTCGGACTTCAAGTCGTACGTAAAGGCGGCAGATTTTGTGCATTCGGGCTGCCTCCATCAAGCGTTAGTGTTGATTTCAGTAACGACATTATTTTTAAAGGACTTACGCTCTACGGTATAAACGGAAGGTTGATGTTTGATACCTGGTTTAAAGCAAAAGATTTGCTGCAATCAGGCAGATTAAATATCAAACCGGTAATAACCCACCATTTCCCTTTAACAGATTTTGAAAAAGCTTTTTCCTTGATGTTAGCACAACCGCGCGCTTCGGGAAAGATCGTACTATACCCGGACCCCTCGAAAATGCCCAAATCATAAATCTTATTTACGCGGTATATCATGCCAGTCACAAGCAAAGAGTTCTATCAGTAGGAACTTGATACCATTCAGCAATCCGGCTTATTTAAAGATGAAAGAATAATCCTCTCACCTCAAGGAGCAGAGATTAAAGTAGGCGCCAGAGAGGTCTTGAACTTTTGCGCAAAGAAGTACGACGTGATTGGGTAAGTTAACTTTGGTAAATTTCATCCTGCTAAGCGGGATGGTGAATTGTTTCAATTATTCCCCCTTAACAAAGGGGGACTTATTGACAAGTTTCATGTTCTAATGGAAATTTATTGACAAGTTTCATGTTTCTAACTTGGAACTTTTCTTTTTCATAGAAGTTCAGTGGGTAATAATTTTCCCGTATTTTTATTTTTATTTCTTTCGACCGATCGGGCGCAATTCCCGTAGAGACGCATGGCGATGCGTCTCTTGAGCACATGTCCCTTGAATAAGAAGAAGAAAGCGCAATATTTGAGACGCATGCCAAGCGTCTCTACAGTGGCGGCAAAGTGATTAAATCGATGAATATTGAAAAATATTTTTAACCTTATTAATTCATAAATTTCCATTCTATAATTATGTTCCGTTTTGTAAGATAAGAATCTAATTTAAAAAAACCAGATCCTGAAACAAGTTCAGGACGACAGTTTGGGTGGTTCAGGACGACAGCTTGGGTGGCACCCCCAAACTCGTTTGGGGGTGATTATTGCTGCAAATATAATAATAACAATAGTTAAGCATAAAATGGGGTTAGGTCTTGCAATATCATAAATTATATGTTATATTGTTGTTTCAGACAAAGAAGTAGCAGAATATTACGGCGTATATTTCCGCCGTATGCGGTTCTGCCTATGTCTGAAAATTGAATAGAAACGTGAAAAGTGATATTGCAAGAACTGAACCCAAATAAAATGCTCACGTTAGCAGTATAAAAAGAGCATCGTTATGAAATTTATAGAATTTATTAAAGAATATAGTTGGTTGCTATCGATTGTACTTGGTCTTCTTGCCATATTACAAACATGGAGAATTTGGTCACTTAGCAAGAAAGAGAAGAAGTGTAAAAACTTGTCATTTTATTTCAGAAATAAAAAAGACATTGATCTTGCTGAAATACCTTTTGATATTTCTTTAATTCACAAAAATAAAAAATATAAAAAGATATTATTGGTAGAATGTATACTTGGTAATAACGGCACGGTTGTTTTAACAAGTGAAGATATTGTAAATAATGATATCTTTATTAAATTTGTTCAACAAATTGATATTATTGATTATAAAATAATTAGTAAAACAGAAAACGATTTAAATATAAAATTTTCAATTGATAAAATTAATTCTTCTGATATATTAAGAATAAAATTTGATACTATTGATGCAAAGTCTGCAATAAAGCTAAATATTTTATTATATACTGATTCAAAAGAAATAAACGCAAAATTACATGCTAAAATAAGAGATGAAAATTATAAAAATCAAATTATTTCTAAAAAAATAACTTACGAATATCAAAAAAGATCTTCAGGTGCTGAAGGTATTATTGTAATTTCATTGTTATTTTTTTATGGATATGGAATCTATAAATCATTTATTATTACACAGAAGATTATTACTTCGATATTGAACAATTTAAATTTAACTAAAACATCAATAGAGATTATATCTATAGTAATTGGTATTATTCCTCCACTAATAATTATTTATTCAACATATAAAATTATAAAATGGATAATTAAAAAGGATCTTTTTAAAGAAACAGAACCAAGTGTAACTCCCTTTGATAAAAGTTTTAAACAAACGTAAAATAGCTGATAAAAAACGGCTAAAGTTGACGGAAGAATATTAAATTTAAAATGCGATTATTTATTGAAATATTATAATTACCTATTATTTTGTGGTTAAGTAAAAGAAATCAAAAGGCAAGGCGATCCCGCTCAGCGGGATTAAATACGGTTATAAAAGTCAAATCTCAAAAGTAAAAAATTTATAATCCCGATTATTCGGGACAAAAATAGATGTACAACGAATACATTCAGTATTGATATACATTTCTAATCTAAAGATCAGACTTTGTCTGAAGATCAGGCTCCGGCGGAAAAAGTCCCGCTAAGCGGGATGCAAGACCTGAACCCGAAGTTTATTTCCCTAGCGCTCCATGGCGGCAGGTGAGATTAACCGTTAGGCTTCGTAAGATTATCAAGGAGACATGCAATGGGAAGAATACGCCAAATGATTAATGTAAACGGACGAGAATGCTGGACATTGTTTGATACGGGTGCCAGGAATACATATGTTATTCCTGAAGTTGCTTCGTTATTGACAACCTCAAGACTCAAAAAGCCATTTCGAAGTGCAATAGGTGGAGAAGTCAAAAAAACAACTGAAACAGCACTCTTAGAGGCTGAAATAGAAGGGAAACGAATATCCACTCACGCCATGGTTATCGATAAAATTGGAAATGACGAGGATGAGAGACCCCATGAGATACTTTTTGGGGCGTTAGCGATGCAACAGTGGGGTATACGGTTGATCCCTGATAAAGAGATACTTGACTTAACACATTATCCTGAAGAATTTGTCGAATTCTAACTTTTAACATAACAAGCAGATTGATAAAATGGGATTAAGTCTTGCAATCCCGCTAAGCGGGATGCAAGACATGAGCACGAAAAAGCACGGATTAAGAGATGAACTACATAATGAAAAAGTTATTCGTATGGTGTGTTTTCAGCCTTCTATTTTCCGTAAATGCATATTCAAATGATATTAGTAGATTGGAAATATTTATCAGCAAAGGCGTGGCATTTATAGAGCATAAATTACCGGAATGTGTAAGTAATAAATCCGAGTATAATATTGGTGGAGGAATTGTCTTTAACTGGTCGCCTACTCTATCATTGGTTGTTACGATTGATTATAACAAATTCCATGGCAGTGAAATTTCATTATATTATGGTAGACATGAAGATTTACCTCCTGGTACGTATTCGGGAAGTAAACGCACAGAATCATTCAATACCCTTGCTTCTTCTGCCTATCTTAAACTGTCTTTAATTCCAACTACAAAAAGAATCTCATGGTACTTATTATATGGAGTTGGTCGTATGGATTTCATATCTAAAAGAGAAAATGTATACTTTCTTTCAACCCCTACAAATGATTATGTCCTTTCAGAAATTTTTAAGTCAAAAGACTTTGCCTTTTCAATGATATGGGGAACAGGAGCGGATATAAGAATTATACGATCAATACGTTTTTTTGCCGAAGTAAATTTTATAGCCGGATTTAGGACTGGTCCTGAACTACTGACGCTAAAAACGGGAGTACGATTAAGTATACCTAATAAGTTGCCTTGGTAGGAAAGAAAATAGGTTCAATTCTTGCAATCCCGCTTAGCGGGACGAAGAAGGCGAAAAATTTGAGACGCATCGCCATGCGTCTCTACAATAATTTATGCGTAATTAAAAAATTAGTTTTTTAAATCCCTATTATAAATTAAAACCGCGAAGAACCACAAAAAAAAGCCCGGAGCGAAATAAGCCCCGGGCTTGTTTTTTGAAGGTAGAGTGTTACATATATATCATTTTCAGCTCGTTAACGTTTTGTGCGCTATCGTTATACATACATCAATTTCAATTCATCGATGTTTTGTGCGATGTTGACGGAATTGCTGCATCGGGCAGTGCATGAAACACAGGACGCGCATGCTTTCAGGCTGAATTCCGGGGGAATCTCATCGAGCGTTGTGCGCGCCTGATAAAAATTCGAGTACCGTGCAGCATACATGTGTGTTCGCATCAATGTCGGAATATCCACATTCTTTGGACATGTTACAACGCATTCACTGCACTGACGGCAGAACTCCATTCCACTCTTTATATTTTCATCCCCGATAAATTTCTTTTCTTCAGGGGTATATTCAAGGTTGCTTACAACAGAGAAACTTTCTTTCATTTCATCAAAGTTCACGTATCCCGGGATAGCGGTCGTTATTTGTTCATGCTGCAGTACCCATTTGAGCATTGCGGTATAGTTCATCTCTCCTCTATATCTTCTTGGACCTCCCGCAAAGGCTTTCATGGCAATAAGTCCGACACCTTTTTCTGCGGCATTTTTTATCGCATTAAGCAGAGCTTTATCGTCTGCCATTGTAAAATTAAATTGTATAATTACCACATCATAGAAGCCTGTTCGGACTATTTCGTTCAGTACGAAATCCGTAGGGGGATGCGCTGAAATTCCGGCAAATCTTGTCTTTTTCTGGTTTTTCAGTATTTCAAAAGCTTCCATAACGCCGGGATTATTTATAGTCTCTGCACTGGTGACATTGTGTATCATCAAGACGTCAACATAATCCATTTGTAACCGCCGCAGGCAACCGTCGAAACTACTCAAATACGCATCTCTAACCTGCTCTTTACTCATTTGCGTACCGCCTCCACGTCTGCCCCGGCTTCTGGGTTCCGCAATTTTTGTAGTTATAATAACTTTATCCCGCACACCTAACTGCTTAATAACACTCCCGACCATTTCTTCATTTCTGCCTCCCTGGTAACCCTCGGCGGTATCGAAAAGGCGCACGCCTGCTTCGTAGGACTGTTTTACTATTTCAGGGTTGTTGGCATTCATCACGCCCATGCTCACAATCGGAACCTTAATTCCGGTCTTACCGAGTGTGCGGAATATTACCTCTTTTTGTGCATTCTTACTCGACAGTTTTGAGTTTTTACCCAGCATCAAATTTCCGGAAACGCCCACAAAGCCGGCTGAAGCTAAACCGATTGAACTCCGGGATAGAAACTCCCTTCTACTGTAATCCGAATTGTTTTCTGACATGCTACGCTCCTATATATTTTATTACTATTTTGAAACTAAAATACAAGCAGAATATAAAAAACATTCAATTTATTTCTTTGAAATTGCATTACACACAAAAAAATCACTTTTTATTTTACATTTTACTCGGAAATTGCTTATCTTATTGCAGAATTTTACATATTTCCGTAGTGTTATTATCAGCCGTGTTTTTATATTGTATGGCTCACCCGCGCTGATGTAAATAGAAAAACATTATAAAATGGAATATACATATTCTTTAAACAAAGTTATTTTCAAATAAAATCCCGGATAAATCAAATTTTTTTAATGCAGATAGAACTTTGGTAAATTTTTTTGAGATTGCTAATATAGATAAGATCTTTCATAGCTGTCATGATGAATTTATTTCAGCATCTTAATCAAGGTAAAACCAGATTCCGAAACAAGTTCGGAATGACAGGGTAATGCGTTTTATTTACATTACGTTCGAGTAAGAGTGCTGCACATTACATTAAATATTTCAAAATTTACCAAAGTTTAAATGTAGTATTTATATCAATAAGCAAATTATATGGCTGAACAAGATATAAACCGGCGCGATTTTATCAAGCGGTCTTCCAAAGCGGGTCTTGCCGCAGCAGCATCCTGCGGGCTTGGTTACTGGCTTTATTCGAGAAGCCGGCATCCACGGAAGGAATTATCGGCTGCCCGGGTGCGAAATTACACCGTTGATATAACAAGTGATATTCCTGACATGGTAGTTGTATCGGGAGGCACACCGGAGCAGTTGACCACTGCGGCTGTTACAGCGTTAGGGGGAATGGAAACCTTTATTTCAAAGGGTGATATTGTTGTATTAAAACCCAATATCGGTTGGGACAGGGTTCCGCAGCAAGCCGCAAATACAAATCCGGATATTGTAAAAACAGTAGCCGAACTCTGTTTTAACGCAGGCGCTAAGAAAGTTATCGTTACAGACGTTTCATGCAACGACCCGAGGCGGTGCTTCAGAAGAAGCGGGATTGCCAAATCGGCTGAATCTGTAGATGCGACAGTACTCCTGCCGGAAAAGCGGAAATTCCGCGATTATAAAATTAACGGCGAATTGTTATCGATATGGCCCATGTATACGCCTATTATCGAGACAGATAAAATCATTAATCTCCCTATAGTTAAACATCATAATCTTTCCCGCGCAACTATGGGTATGAAAAACTGGTACGGAGTTCTTGGCGGACGAAGGAATCAACTGCACCAGAATATCGATATATGCATTGCGGACCTTGCAACATTTATAAGACCAACACTGACTGTCCTCGATGCTTACCGTGTGCTGATGGCAAATGGTCCGCAGGGAGGAAACCTTAATGACGTTAAACTCTTCAAAACCGTAATAGCGGGGACCGACCCGGTGGCAATCGATGCTTACGGAGCAACTTTTTTGGGATTAAAAGCTGAGCAGATTCCATATATTATGATGGGACACGAGAGGGGGCTGGGTAATAGAAACTATTCCGAGATACAGGTAGAATACATCAACTTGGAATAACTTGGGATTTTGACGCAGATTAACGCAGCCCTACTTAGCGGGATTATGATTGAAGCTGATAATATCTTTATATTATTAGGAATATTTATCATAATCAATCATAACAATCTGCGTCCTTCTGCGTCTTATTTATTTTTTGACGCTGATTTTCACTGATTTATTATGAAAGACGCTGATAATATCCTTTTATTAACCGAAATATTTATCATAATCAATCATAACAATCTGAGTCCTTCTGCGTCTTATTTATTTTTGACGCTGATTTTCACTGATTTATTATGAAAGACGCTGATAATATCTTTTTATTAACCGAAATATTTATCATAATCAATCATAACCCCGAGTACTCGGGGAGTCCTTCAGCGTCTAATTTATTTTTTGAAAGACCTCTGAATGAAAAAATCTGAAAAGCCAAGACCTAAAGCAAAAATCCGGATGCTCCGCAGGATTTCGCAAATCTTTTTTTTCGGGCTTTTTATGTTTCTGCTTTTCGAGACAGAATTTCGCGGGACATTCGAAGAGGAAAATACAGAAATTATTCGCCTCGATTACCCTGTCAGTATATTCCTGGAGATGGACCCGCTTGTCGCTTTTTCCACGGCAATTTCAACACATGCGATTTATAACAAGGTTATATGGGCTCTTGTGATAATTGCCGGGACGTTACTGATCGGTCGGTTCTTCTGCGGCTGGATTTGCCCTTTAGGTACGCTCAATCACTTTTTTTCAAGTTATAAACCCGAGCGCAAGGGGAAAAAAAGAGTAGAGACTAATCATTACAAAAAATGGATGTCGATAAAGTATTATCTGCTGTTCGGTTTAATTGTCATGTCGATATTTACTTCACTCCAGACCGGAATAATCGACCCTATACCCTTCCTTGTACGTTCGCTTACCGTGTCTGTATTGCCGACGCTCAACATAGTAATACGAGGCGGGCTCGATTTTCTATATGGGACAAACATCGGGACATTACAGATGGGAGCGGACGCCGGATACAAGATTTTTGAATCCAATATTTTGAGCTACCAGCCTCAGTACTATCATTTTGGTTTTCTTATAGGGCTTATATTTATAACTGTAATGCTTCTAAACCGTTTTATCACCCGGTTCTGGTGCCGGGGTATCTGTCCTTTAGGAGCGTTACTTGGCTTACTTTCCCGTTTTTCCATACTTGGCATGGAAAAAGACCATTCAAGGTGTGATGACTGCAATATATGTCTGCTTCACTGCCAGGGCGCATGTGACCCGCAGGGAGGCGTACCCTGGAGGCAGGCAGAATGCCACCTCTGTTTCAATTGTGAAGTTGAGTGCCCCCAAAATGTAATCAAATTTAAGTTTTTCCCGAAACTCGAATCCATAAACGTTGAGCCGGATTTAAAACGCCGAATGGTGCTTGCAAGCGTTGCCGCTGGTGCTTTTGCACTGCCTTTGCTGCGTTCAAGCACGGGATTAGCGAAAAACAGTAATCCAAAGCTTATCCGCCCACCCGGGTCCCTCGAAGAAGAGGAGTTTCTTGCGAGATGCATACGCTGCGGCGAATGCATGAAGGTTTGCCCGACAAATGCAATTCAACCGACGCTGCTTGAAGCCGGTCTGGAAGGCATCTGGACACCAACCTTGATGATGCGCGTAGGTTACTGCGAATATACGTGCGTTCTGTGCAGCCAGGTCTGTCCTACCGGCGCTATCTGGAAATTAACGGAAGAGGAAAAATTGGGCAAGGTTGGTACTGCAGAGGCCGAAGCCGCTTCGACGGCTACAGGCGATGCACAGGCAAAACCGGTGAAAATCGGAACCGCATTTTTCGATAGGGGACGGTGCCTGCCGTGGGCGATGGCTACTCCGTGCATTGTTTGTGAAGAATTTTGCCCGACCTCGCCAAAAGCTATTTGGGTGCAGGAAGAGACCGTAATAAAATCGGACGGTACAGCAATCACCGTTCAAAGACCCAGGGTTGACGTTGAAATGTGCACCGGATGCGGTATTTGCGAATATGTCTGCCCGGTACAGAATAAACCCGCTGTTTATGTTACAAACATTGGTGAAACACGGTCACGTACAAACCAGATTCTCCTTGAAAGCGGTACATATAAGTAGAGACATGTCTTGCCCCGAGTAATCGGGATCACCATGTGACCGGGTCGCCCCTACAAAAAATTTTGCTACATAGGATTTTCCGCTCACTGTTGGCGCTTGCATCAGTTTTTGGTGTAATCATCAACAGAAAAAAACGACACATAACTGTAGAGACGCATGGCGATGCGTCTCAG
>Ga0114930_10001964_pt1 | contig 18894 bp, 11 predicted proteins | sample AnhtaG_FD_87300 | JGI IMG/M metagenome (GOLD analysis project Ga0114930, IMG submission 87300) | Deep subsurface microbial communities from Anholt, Denmark to uncover new lineages of life (NeLLi) - Anholt_01485 metaG | ecosystem: Environmental > Aquatic > Marine > Oceanic > Sediment | place... | reverse complement strand
TGACATTGCAAAGGGAAAAACGTAAACTATATTGGTCAACAAAACATACCTTAACCGGAAGCGGTTATAGCTAATTAAATCCCCCCTTTGCGACATTATCTAAAAATTACGTCGTTCCTTATATTGAAACATTACACAAAAGTACAATTTATTTATTATTTACTTCAAGCACTTTTGAATTTATTAAAAGAAACGTATGAATAATACCAACAACAAAAAATAATAGTGCGCTCACAAGATGTAAAGTCAAAAGAATTTCCTGACCACGTGTCCCGAATATTCGATACATGCTTAAAATAATTGACCCCATAACAACCGGGGTTAAAAGAACGATAAGCCAAAAACAGATTTTTAAAGATGGTTTCTTTGTTGGAATACTGACTTTGTCTTTTTTGCTGCGAACATTTTTGGATAATCTCTGCTGTCCCGGCGTATTAAAACGGTGCTCATGAGCCCAGAATAGAATTACTACCGTCATGCATACTGCAAAAACCGGCGAGATTGCCACATGAAGAATAAGCAAAAATCCGGTTATAGGTTCGTCATAAATAAAGTATGGTATAAAACCAGTATATGCTAAAATTAGAACGCTTACCACAGCAAAGAAATATAAAATTTTTTTCAAAATGGTCATGACATTAAATATGAATTTATGTAGGGGCGAACCTGCGTGTTCGCCCTATCTGATTAACCCATATGTTCGCCCATTATTTGTGTATTGATGGTTTTTATTGTATCAGGGCAGACACACGGGTCTGCCCCTACGATTGGTTTGCACCCCCAATCTTGTCTTGCCCCTTCTTTTGGGGTTTGGGGGGTGATATCTGAGATCTATTAAACAACCTCAATCTCAAAATTTGCCAAAATACCAGCCTGCAATAACAAGTATTAATAATAAAATCCTAAAAATAATTCAAATTTATACTCAAGAATATGTGCCCGACCATGTTTTGAGAACCGCTTCCAGACCTTTTAACACATACAGCAGCAGTATAAGTAGTATTATTATACAACAGACACTTATCAAATGTTTCAAATACGGACGGAATAGAAATGTCGATGCAAATACACGTGGATAAATAGTATCCAATCCTTGAAGCGAGGTCATGGATATTGTTGAGCCTTCAGAAAAATCAAACGGCATAGGCGCCTTTACGGTACCGAAGCTGAAAGCTGCATCAATAGAATGGCAATCGGTACAGTCTTTTATGCCTAAAGATTGCTCTGCCGGTCTGACATCATGAGCAAATGCCCAAGTGTACGGTTGTGCTGCTGGATGATCTTGTTTTGTTAAGTGCGTGGAATCTGCAGCGCTGAACAACTTTCCTCCACAAATATAAACCGGTGTGCCATCATCCGGATTAAGAGTTTTCAAGCTGTCCAGAATCCGGATGATTTGTATTTCTGAAAACTGAGGCAAGTTTCCGGCAAGTAATTCAGCTATATTGGTGCTGTCAGTTAATGAATCTTTTAAAATAAATGCTAAGGTAATTTTTTGGACATTGTCCGGAGCTATCGGACTAATATTGTCTCCATCCATAAATGCCCAGTATGCAGGCCAAATAAGTCTATGCGGCGCTATTTTCCCGTCATCATCCCTGACATATACCGGAGAAAGGATATAAGGGACAACATCATCTCCTTTTTTTACATTGTATGTCCCCAGCGCATGTGTTCTGCTTAACTTAACTCTTTGGGCATTTTCAGTTGGCAAGGGGCCTGAATGACATGCAGTGCATGTCATTTTTTCAAAGTGTACTGTCGGAAGACCCCTATGTAAAGGATACGGTGCTCCCAATCTTCCGCTTTTCGGAACGGGAGATTCTCTATCTCTCAGATGACATCCCGCGCACGAGAATGAAGCAACTGAAGGATTTCCTGTGTTTTCAGCTTCCCATTCATAACCGCGTGTTATTGAATGGTCAAGTCCGTTGCGGTGACAGTCTACACAGGTTAAACCTGCAGCCAGATGAACATCTTTATCCACTTCCCATCTTTCTGTCCGGCTTTCATTAATAGATTTCGCTGAATGGCAGAAATAACATCTTTGATCCGGAGCTTCTCTGACAATATCAAAAAGGACCTTACCATTACTGCTAAACCGGTTTTTGTCATATTCCACTGATGGCGGCACAGCGTCGCTAATGTCGGGTGTAGCGCCTGAATATATGTCATAGTTATCGGGCATTGCTTTTGCCGAACCTTTAACAGTTGCAAAACCGCTTGTTGCGGCGGCGGCCCATCGATAGTTTTGTTGTATGATCTGCAGGTCATATTCAGCCTGATCATGCGCCGGCTCTGCATTATGACAACTCAGGCAGTTGATTTCTGCCTTGCCGGAAACCATCCACCGCATGTATATATCGGATGGTTCATTTGAATCATTTTCGCTTATACCTCCACCGGTGAGATGTCTTCCGAATTTTTCAGTAAAAAAAAAGGGCGAAAGCCCAAAGTATTCCGGTTTAAATGTTCCGGACCAATTGCGAAAAGAAAGAGGTACTTGTGTAGCGCTTATAGGATCAACCAGTACCCAGGGTTCGCCGCGCCGCCCGGGAGAAATTTCTGAATCAGTTGCATTAAAATGCCAGCCGCTGCTGATTTTCCCGTAATCATGGCATTCCTGACAAGTTTGTTTTGGCGAAAAAGGCATTAGTATTTTATCGGAAAGCCTGATTAAAGCGCCTTCTTCATCAAAAAGGTCAAGAATATGAACATGATGAGAGCGGCTACCGTCACTGATGTCGCCAAGTTTGGATACCTGTGCAAAACCGGTTCTTGCCAGAATTACGAGTATTATTCCTATAGGTAAAAGCGCTTGGGAGTAAAAATATTTAGTCATTATGTGAATCCGCAGATCCTTCTAAATATTATATATAACGTCTTAATTAATATAACATTTAGTATTGTTAAGCTGTGTGTTGGTGTTGTCACCAACACACATATCCTTCTATCACACTGTTGGTGACAACACCAACAGTGAGCTTTAATTCGATAACTATATTGTCTATTTATGACGTTTCATATAGTATTACGCTGTGAATTCATCGTGATCGAATGTGAGCTTTTTATTTGCTTCAACTGCTTGATTCACCTTTAGGACAGAAACTGCAGTTTCGTAACCGATTTCTGCGGGACAATTTAGTTTTTCTTTGCCGCGTACGGCGTTAAAGAAATTTTCCAGATGAGGTTTATGATACGGATCGTTAAATTCAACCGGAATTTCATGCCGGGGAGGAGCAATTGTTTCCCGAACATCAAGTACGAGACTCTCACCAAGTTTTATTTCTTCTTCTTCAGGCGTCTTTAAATATCCCAGGTCAATCCATTTGTTCCATTCAGGAGCCGTTTGTTCGCGATAAATGCCGCCTCTTCCGGCAGATTCAGAGATATATAATGTGCCCTGGTCTCCCATAAAAGTCTCATAATACCCCTGGTTGCTGTTGGTTGTAAGTGTTTGATAAAAAGCTCTGACAATACCGTCATTGGTTTGAAATTCGTAGATTGCCATTACGGTATCATACCATTCATGGGACTTCTTGTCATAATAATCAGTGCCGCCGCTGGCAATAACGGATATTGGCACAGAGTCTAAAAACCAGTTGAAAATATCGATCTGGTGAGAACCTAAATCAACAATTGGACCGCCGCCAAGTTTTCGATACCAGCGCCAGTTTTTGAATTGGTCCATGGATTCAAATCCATATTTTCTTAAAACAGCCGGTGGAATGGCATATTTTTTAGGCCATCCCAAATCGGGTTGCACTGAACGATTCCATTGAGCATTGATGGTTGTGATACGGCCAAGAATTTTAGCTTCTTTTATCAACCTTTCGTAGCAGTGGATATATCTCGGATTACTTCTCCGCTGGTGTCCGATCTGAAGTAATTTACCCGTTTCTTTAGATGCCGATACCATTTGCCGCGCTTTTTCCAGAGAGTTGGACATTTCCTTTTCGCAATACACATGGAGACCCACATTCAAACAACTTATTGTATGTTCGGCATGCCAAAAATCAGGAGTGGCAATAATAACGGCATCGAGGTCTTTTTCTTCTGCCAGCATCTCAAGATAATCTACGTATCCATTGAGATCATGACCGTATTTTTTTAGCAGTCCTACTGCCCTTTTTTGATTATATTCGGTCCAGATGTCACAGACGGCTTTAAACCGCAGTCCCGGAATTTTCAGGCAGGCATTTAGTAATACCAGTCCCTGGGCGCCGGCGCCTATCAACGCAATATTAAGATCTTCTGATTTTTTTGTGGTTTCCTGGGCGCGTGCAAAACGCGACATGATTAATCCTGCGCCTGCGGCGGTACTGTAACTCAGGAAACTGCGCCTGTCAATGTTCTTCTCATTCTTTTGATTTTTCATTGATTTTACAATTTCCCCTGCATGTTACTTTTGTTATTTAAACTGACTTATTCATAAAATGAGGCAATCGTTATTAAATCATTATCAGTACTTTGGTAAATTTTATAATTTGCCTGAGTCTTGTATTAAACTCGAGTATTCATCCAACTTTTAATATAAATTTAATCTATATTCATATATACTGATGTATGTATAGCCGTAGGAACGCGCCGAGGCGCGTTCATGATGCTCGGCATTTTACGGGATTGACAAGAACACGCCTCGGCGTGTTCCTACATGTGAATAACCGTAAATAATAAGCCTCTAATTAACACTAAAAAATAAATATTATTTTAAAAATATTACTTAAGACTTTAGTAAAATTCAAAATTTGCCAAAGTTTTGTTATTATAAAAAAGCGCTGGTAGAACAGACATTCCTGTCTGTTCAACCATTAATAATGTTATGTTATATCAATTGGCATAATATATTGTATTTATTAATTTTAAGGTATATTCCGTAAAAATTTATTAATTATTCAGGTTAAGTTCCTTAATTTTTAAATTTCGAAACCACAAAGGCGAACCATGGTCCTGAAGACCAATATTTCCTACTCTGGGAAAATCTTTGAGAGCGGTTCTGAACTTATTGCGTGTTCCGTCGGGATTCTGGCGCGGTTCCGTCCACTTGTCCAGATCCATATCGATAATCTGAACGCCGTTGAGTACAATATAAATCTTATTATCTTTGCAGGTGATCGTAAAATGATTCCATTCGTTGGCTTTTTTCCCTACATCCCGGCTGGGCGGCAGACAATTATAAATGGATCCGTTGGAACCATATTGCCCCCCGTCAGTAGTTTCGTGGATCTGTACCTCGATGCTTGTTTGTACATAATTGCGGGTATCGCCTACTCGAATGAGAACACCGCTGTTAGCGCCTTCAGATACCATGTATTCCAGATCGAGAATATAGTCTCCGTATTTATCGTTTGTGTAGATATTGCCTCTGCCCCTCGCTAAAACGCCGTCTTCATATGTCCACGAACCCTCTCCCTGTCTGAATTCGCAGTTTGACAGATCGGGCGCTAAAAGGTCCTTCCATCCGGATGGATTCAACGGTCCGGCGATTTCATTAAAGTATGCTACGGACGGGCGTATCTCCGGAATAGAATTTTCCCAGTTGTACTCATATTCTATGGAAAAAACTCCCTTGAATTTCTGGCGATCCAGCTCGGCAAGCATTGCTTCAACGTCGGCTTTTCCGGTACCCCAGATAACGTCATGAGCGCGGCGGTCGCCAAACTCGTTCAAATCCTTGAAATGTATACTTATGAGTCTGCCTTCCAGCTTTTTTAATGCTTCAACCGGATTAACTCCGGACCGCATCCAGTGACCGGTATCGCCGCAGGCGCCGATCCATTCGCTCCGCCCTTGACACACTTCCAGTATTCTGTCAGGATTCCAATAGGTAGAGGGACTCGGATGATTGTGAATCGCAACCTTTATTTTGTATTCCTGGCAAAGCCTGTCGATCATTTCAAATGCTTCTGCGGGGGGTTCTGATACAATGGTCTCAATTCCCATGTCTTTGGCAAAATCAAATACTCTCCGGCACTCTGCTTCATCATTCGGCAAGCCGACAACGCCGTAGTTAACCAATCTAACTCCGGTTTCCTTTAGTTTTGCTTTTATTTCCTCTCGTGTTTCCGCCGGCATGGTATGGTTGAATTGGGCGCCGGGATTGTCCGCACTCAGCCTTTGCCGGGGATATGCTTCTATCCAGTCAAGACCGAGCGATGCCGTTTTTTCTACAGCTTCGTAAAATGTAAAACGGTTAAAAGTATATGCCTGAATCCCGAGCCGCCACCCATCGTATGCATCGGTTGCCGGATGATAGGTAGTCGGCAATTCCTCAGGCGTTTGGGCGTAAGTTATAGAAGCCGTTGCCATTGTTAGAATGAGCACGGCTAATACGATGTAATTTTTTCTTGTTTTCATGTTACACCACTCTTTTTTAATTTTTTGCGTTTTGGTAAATCCGGTATTCGAATAATTAACAATCACCCTCCCTTAATCCCTCCCATCCCGCTTAGCGGGAGGGAAATCAATATTGAACCTCTGAAAAAGAAATCTTTTAAGATTTTTTCAGAGGTCATGAGCCAGTATTATCCTCAGAAGAGAGCTTATATTATTCCCTCCCCCTTGATGGGGGAGGGTTAGGGTGGGGGTGAGGAAACAAAGCATGAACGAATTAACAATCACCCTCCCTTAATCCCTCCCATCCCGCTTAGCGGGAGGGAAATCAATATTGAACCTCTGCAAGAGAAATCTTTTAAGAGTTTTTCAGAGGTCACGAGTATATACTAAACTACATGTCCTTATAGAATGTCACCGGTAATATTGCTTTTGAAGTATAAATCAATAATGCCCGGTGATATTTTGCATATTATAAGGTCCAGCCTTCGCGATATTCCCTATGGAGAAATTCGTTCGCTTCCGGCAAATTTGTAAATTCCATCTTTTCAGTATCCCACTCCAGGATCGTATTGCTTCTCTGCGTACGTAGAGCAACATTACCGAGCAGCATGGTTTCAGTAAGCCGGGAGGAATAGCTGAAATCGGTTGTTGACTTTGTACCGGCTTTACAGGCTTCTATCCACTCCAGAGCGATTCCGGGAGACCTGGGGATAGTCTTTTCAGGAAGCGTGTATTCCTGCATTTTTGTTTCCGGTATCAATCGTGGATTACTTCCGTAGCAGCTGTACATCAACATTCCCTTATCGCCGATGAAAATCCCGCCTCCGTCTCCGCTGCCCATTCGACGCCCGGGCTCAAGTTCTTCGGGACGAGGCGGCATTATGCCTCCATCAAACCAGGTTAATTTTACCGGAGACATATTTCCTCTGGCTGGGAATGTCCATGTTATCATTGAAGCCAATGGATAGGTTTCTCTTTCGGCTTCTCTTGACGACATCTTAGAAGATGAAGCCTGAATTGTTGCCGGAGCGTCCAACTTCAGCGCCCAGAAGGGGTGGTCAAGAATATGAGCGCCCATATCGCCAATCACGCCTGTTCCGAAATCAAGCCAGCCTCTCCAATTAAATGGGCAGTATGCAGGATGATAAGGACGATAAGGAGCTGGTCCTAACCATTGATCCCAGTCCAATGTTTCCGGTACGGGCGGCGTATCTTCAGGCCGTCCAATGTTCTGCGGCCATATCGGCCGGTTTGTAAAGGTGTGCACCTCACGAACGTAACCAATCGCACCGTCCCAAATCCATTCATTAATGAGGCGGGCGCCCTCGCTTGCATGCCCCTGGTTACCCATTTGTGTTGTAACATTATATTCCTTTGCCGCCTTCGCAAGCATTCTGGCTTCATAAACGGAATACGTCATTGGTTTTTGGACGAAAACATGTTTTCCCATCTTAATCGCCATCATGGCTACAACGGCATGACTATGATCCGGAATGCTGACGACAACTGCATCGATGCTTTTTTCCTTATCAAGCATTACGCGAAAATCACGGTATTTATTTGCCTTCTCAAAGAGCGCTACTAAATCCGGCTCTTCTCTTTGAGGTCTTTCTTGTTGCTGCTGCTGTTCAACCCTTCCTCTTCTCGCGCCCCCGATTGCTCTTCGCTGAGCAGATGTCAAAAAATCTGCCATTTTAGTATCATCAGCATCGCACAGAGCAACAACATTTTCCCTGGCGACGGCGGCGATATCTGAACTACCCTTACCTCCGACACCTACGCAGGCAATATTCAGTTTATCACTTGGCGCTACCTGGCCACGACGGCGACCACCTAAAACATGGCTCGGAACTATGGTAAAGGCAGCAGCAGTAGCAGCAGTTTTACCCATAAAGCTTCGTCGGGAAATTTCTTTCCCGGATTTTCTGTTTTGATTTTGGCTATTCATTTTTAAGCTCCCATATAAATTGTCACTAATAAATAATTAATAATTTAAAGAATAAAAATAATGAAATCAATTTGTTTATAAAATATTACAATTTCAATGCAATTATGCACGATATATATTCGATTTTAATGTAATAAAAATATAAAAAACCCTTTCAAAAGGATAATTAAAGAAGGGGGTGTTTATAGATTTCGATTGGCAAATAGGTAATATTTTCATGCCGGTTTATAACTAATGATTATTCTAACAAAACTTTTTCAAAAATCACTTTTAAGGCAAAATTAAGCTTTTCCGCCAGAGGCGGATCAGCCTATAGCTGAATGTTGGATCTTAGCAGCGAGATTGCCATCCCGAAGTTTCGGGACTCCTCGCAATGACTATTTGAGCTTGGGTGGCACCCCAAAATTCTGTCTGCCCCTTCTTTTTGGGTTTGAGGGTGAAAAATGATCCTTATAGTTAAATAATTCAAAAACAGATTTATTTATTCTGCTACCCATTGTTATTATTATATTTACTGCAATAATCACCCCCAAACGAGTTTGGGGGTGCCACCCCCTGCTGTCGTCCTGAACCACTAATTCTGTCGTCCTGAACCACTAATTCTGTCGTCCTGAACTTGTTTCAGGATCTGGTTTTTTTAAGTTAGATTCTGAGCTTACAAAGCAGAGCATAATGTTAGAAGGAAAATTTATGAATTAATCAGGTTATATCGCAAAATTTGCAAAAGTTTTGATTCTAAAATAATTTACTTTATCCGTTCAAGTATATTTGTCACTCTTCTACGCAGCGAAGAATTGTTTGTGATTTCAAGAATTTTGTTCAATATTTCTATTACTCTTTTATTATCAGCATCGCGAATATTTTGTACGAGCCTCACTACTGAAACTTCAGCTTCAGGCTGGAGGGTCGGATCATCAAGATATTGAGCAGTTGTTTCTAACGCCTCCATAGAACGAAGAGCTGCCAGACCGGATAAAACCATCCTTTTTTCACTGAGTTCTGTTGCAAGTTCCATTGCTGTCAGATAAAGATTTATTGATTCTTTATCTGTTCGCTCGCTTTCAATTTTTAACAAGTTAATATATCCGCGAAGCGCCAAAATTTTATGAGTTTCATTATTAGAAGTTTTTACGACATTCAGCAGGTCATGTATGGGTTCTGCGTCATGCCAAACTGAAAGTGCTTGTATTGCTGCTTCCTGATAATCGGCTTTTTCGCTTTTTAATGTATTTCTTAAAACGGGTAGGGCATTTTTATCACCAATTTTCCCTAATACTTGTAACAATGAGCTTTTTGCTTCACTGTTCTCAACAGATGGCAAAATATTTAATACCGGCTCGGCTTGATTTTCCTTGTCTTGTATTTTTCGAGCAACGGCGACAACGCTTCTTTCTGCTTCTTTACGAATTTCACTATTTTCTTCTTTAATCAATATTTGTATCAATTCATTAATAAATTCAGGTGCAGCAATAATAGCTAATGCTCTAATAGATTCATGACGAACTGTTTGGTCAGGATTAACTGCGGTTTTTAATAAAGTTCTTGTTGCGTCAACTACATTTCGCTGAACGATACTACGAACAAGTTCTACTTTGATTTTGGAATCCGCATCCGGAATTTGCGCGATAATGTTTTGGTCAACGGAATCGCCGCGTAAGAGATAGAGACTTTCTCTTGCAGCTTCACGATCTGCACCTGCTGATTCGGCAGCAACATGCGCCAATAAAGCAATATCTGATTCAGTGCCTATCTTTGCAAGTGTTTTTAGAGCAGCAACCCGAACAGCTTCATCCTGGTGTTTTGTCGCATCTAACACGGCTTGACGTGCGGCTGTTTCACTTCGATCGGCAAAAGCTGTAAGTAACTGAATCTGCCCCTGATCAGAGAGATTTGGGCATTCTGCAATAATTTTCTTCAAATCAAGAGTTCCCGGCAACTCGCGAATTAAACCGATAGCAACAGACTGTAATTCCTGGTCGTCACTTTTAAGCACCGCAAGAATAATATCTATGGCGCCCTCTTTATTGGTTTGCACAAGACCTCTTAAAGCGGCTGCGCGGATGTAGGTCAATTCTTCTTTATTAAATAATTCCCGATAGATAGAGACGGCTTGAGTAGTATTCCCCTGTTCGAAAAGATTGTCTGCACATCTCAGGTAAGCGTCTAATACACGACCACGTAATTCCCCTGTGGTTTTAGATTTTGCTATTTCAAGCGCTTTTGCTGCACTATTGTCCGCAATTTTTCCCAGAGCAACCACAGCCGATTGGGCTATTTGAGGCTCGGCATCGTAGACCAGTTTTTCCAGTGTACCGACCGATTTTATATCTTTTCTTTGTCCCAATGAATTAATAATGCCAATCTTTACTTTTCCCTCAGCTTCCGATAAAGCCTCATGAAGGGCTTTACCAGAAGCGGGATCCGGAATACGTTCCAGAGCATACAACGCAATATCAGCGGTTTTCTCATCGGATAACATTTTTGCCAGAGCAGGTACTGCTTCTTCTGTACCAATAATACTTAACTGTCCGCAGATAAATTGTTTTCCGGCAAAAGTTGCATCAGACTTTAGAAATTTAATCATTTCTTTTTCTATTTGGATTATTAAATCCGGCGATTCAAGCGCTGCTCTAACCAGACCGCTGAGCGCTGTGAGCGATTCGCGGCTCTGACCAAAATTATAGACTTTAATCTCAGATAATAATTTTTCAACTTCAGAGATACTATCTCTGTCCAAAACTTTCGGCATGCAAGCTGCAAAGAATGAAAGATATGCAACCACTACCAATAAGATTGTCAGAATTACAATAGAAAGACCCTTTTTTATTTGATACATTTTTTACACCAATTTTTAGGTTAGCGTTAAAGTAATTTATTCATCCTGGATTATTCATAAATTTATAAATAGTAAGCAGTATATTAAATAAAAACAATTCATTATAGTCTATAGAATAAAATAACAAAGTTTTTAGATGCTAAAAATAATAACTTATATCTATCTTAAATAATAACAATAATTTATTATTTCTTTGCGGCTTGGCGGCTTTGCGAGAGAATTTTTCAGATCATGAATCATATAATTCCCGGTTCAATTGTTTTCCTTCAAAAATGGTAAGATAAAAAACAAAGTTACAAGTGCCATGGACTACGCATTGAATTCCCGAGCATTCTTGTTGCAGTGGGATCGCCGATAATTTCTTCGGTTTCCGGATTAAAACGAATCTTTCTGCCCAGAAGCATGGCAATCTGCCCTAAGTGACCCGGTGTTGCCGAGCGATGCGCAACTTCACACGGAGTCAATGTAGCAGTACGTGTCCTGATACAGTCTAAAAAGTTACGATGATGTCCTTTCGAATGAAGAAGATGAGTTTCATTGGGTCCGAATCTTTCACGAAGCAGTGATTTAGGAGAGGCATCTCTCCTGCCTCGGTCCACCCAAACCCAGCCATCTTCACCAATCCATTTTGTACCACTGCGGATATCAGGATGTCCGCCGGCGATGATCATTTCAATGCCGTTGGCATACTTTGTTTTTACACGATACCTTGTGGCTGTGTTCCACAAACCGGTTCTGGGATACTCACCCGCTCCTTCGACCTCAACCGGGCTTGTATAGTCAAGACCCAGACCCCAATGGGCGATGTCTACATGGTGACCAACCCAATCCATTAATTGACCGCCGCCATATTCAAGGTTCCATCGCCAGTTGTAATGTACCCGAGCAGGCACGTATGCTGAGTAAGGAGCCGGACCAATCCAAAAATCATAATCCAGTTCTTCAGGTGGATTTGTTATAGCTTCATCCCCCTTTTTTATTGACCCATAATCATGTCCGGCAGGTAATCCTACTTCAACGGTATGCACTTTGCCGATACGACCGTTGATAACCAGTTCACAGGCAAAACGAAAGTTTTCCTCGGATCGCTGCCAGCTGCCGGTCTGCCAAATACGATTATACCGTTTTACGGCATCACACATAGCGCGTCCTTCCAGCAGACTATGTGAAAGCGGTTTTTCTCCATAAATATCTTTTCCAGCCTTAGCAGCTGTAATAACAGGAATAGCATGCCAGTGATCCGGCGTGGCTAACGAGACGGCGTCAATATCCTTTCGTGCAATAAGCTCACGAAAGTCGCGGTAAGCGGCACAATCTTTATTCCCATAATGCTCATCAACAATTCTTTTGGCATTTTGAAGATAGTTTGCATCGACGTCGCAGACAGCCAAGACATGAGCGTCAGATTTTGCCAAAAAGCTTCTCATGTTACCTGTACCCTGCCCTCCAACTCCGATGCAGCCTATCGTAATTTTATCGCTTGGGGCAATACCATTGGATTTACTCAGTACGGAAGAAGGGACAATATACGGAATACCAATCGCTCCAATCGTAGCGCCGGCTGTACGTTTTATAAACTGTCTTCGGTTCATGTTTTTTCTATCAGGCATCGAAAATCTCCTTGTTTTTCTATATCGAGTTATGAAGAACTCGATAAAACAACCAGGTTAGAGCAACAGCTATGAAAAAATATATGAAAAAGGTGTTGATTTTCAAAGATAATTCTTATTTCTTAACAAAACTTTGGGAAAAATCAAACGCATCCCGAAACTTCGTGGATGCGTTTCATACTTTTCAATGAGGCATCGCAAACCTCTTTGGCATTTTTTGATAGTATGAATTTAAAATTTGCCAAAGTTTTATTACCTGATTAATTCATAAATTCCTCTTTTAACATTATGTCCTTCCCAAAGTTTCGGGATCAGAATCTAATTTAAAAAACCAGATCCTGAACCAAGTTCAGGACGACAGAAAGGGTGGCACCCCCAAACTCGTTTGGGGGTGTTACTACTCAGGTCACTAAATAGTTTGCATTTACTTTGCTGTATATCTGACAATCTTTAGCTTACAACTCATTATAAAATGCAAACAATTTTATGCTCTGCGTAATAAATGACCTGAGTAGTAAGTCTTAATATGATTAATCCCAGTTTTATTATTACTTATTCATCCAGAGCATGGCTTGCCCATAACATTCCTCTTTTCATAATTTCCATGGCTTCTGGGACCTCAAAATCTTTTGCAATATGCCCTAAAGACGAATAAAATACTCTGCCTTTTCCATACATTTTTTTCCAAACCACCGGCATAACAACACCTTCGATCCAGGGAGCATGTTCACCACTATAAGTAGTTGTTGCCAAAACCTCATTGACAGGATCTACATGCATGTAATACTGCTCCGAGTGCATCTTAAAGTCTGACAGCCCCCTTGTGATAGGATCATCATGATTAATAATATTTACTTCATAGTCTATTATACCTCCGGGATGAGCTACCCACTGTCCACCAATCATAAATTGATAGCTCGTATTTTGTCTAAAAGAATCCGCCAGACCACCATGCCAGCCGGCAATCCCCACACCACTTTTAACAGCATCAAGGAGGCTTTTTTCCTGTTCATTTTTTATTTCACTCATAGTGACTGCTTGAACAATAAGATCTTGTGATTTCATTTTATCTTTATCAAGATAGGAATCTAAGGTGTTGGAAATCTCTACATTAAAACCTTGGTTTTGTAGCCATGGAGCAAAAATATCTACACATTTTTTAGGTTCGTGGCCTCTCCATCCCCCCCAGACTATTAGTGCTGATTTTTTTCTTTTTTCTCTCTTATTAGCAAAAAGATTTTTCCCGGCTAATGGTGCAGCCACTCCTGCTAAAACCGACTGCTTAATGAAATCACGCCTGCTATATTGATTTTTTCCCATAATATGCTCCGTCGTTAAGCGTGTGAATGTCTAATAGCTGTATAATTTATAAAAATAACTGTTTTTTATTACAATGATTTATTTTATATTAATATTGAGAGCGTTGCATAATTAAAGTGAGAATGCTTTGTCGTCCCGTCCCGCTAAGCGGGATCGGGACTCCTCGTGTCGAAGCCATCCCATTGGGGCAAAAACAAGCATAAAAATTCGTCTTTTCGAGCGGAGTGAAGCAATCTATCTTCTAAAGTCCAAAGAAAAATACAATTACGCAACAATCACAAATTATAAGAATTTTTACTAGAAGCCAAGTTGAAAGAAAAAGCAATGTTATATGTGATAATATAAGAAACAGAAACTGCTTTTTAAAGAGATTTTTTATTATTAAATTTTTATCGTAAATAAAACTCATGAGGGAGAACAATGAAAGAGATTAGAGTAGGTTTAATAGGATGTGGTTTCATGGGCAAAGCGCACAGCAACGCATATCTTAATGTTGCTAAATTTTTTCCTTTGAAAGCAAAACCTGTCATGAGTGTAGTCTGTGATATAGCTGAATCAAGCGTAATAGCTTTTAAGGAAAACTGGGGGTGGGAAAAATACGAAACTGATTATAAAAAATTGTTGAAAAGCGGTGAGATAGACCTTGTAGATATTTCCACTCCTAATATAAATCACAAAGAAATTGCATTAATGGCTGCTGAAAATGGAATACATATTGCCTGTGAAAAGCCCCTTTCAATGAACTCAGACGAAGCGAGAGAAATGGTTAAAGCTGTAAAAAAGGCAAATGTAATAAACATGGTTTGTTTCAACTACCGGCGGGTTCCTGCGGTTGCTCTAGCAAAACAGCTCGTAGATGAAGGCAAAATCGGCGAGATATTTCATATCAGGGCAGTATATTTGCAGGATTGGATTATTGATCCGGACTTTCCATTAGTATGGAGACTCAAAAAAGAAATAGCCGGCTCCGGCGCCCATGGAGACCTGAATGCACATATAATCGACCTTGCCCGATATTTAGTTGGAGATTTTAATGAAGTTGTAGGAATGGATAAGACTTTTATCAAAAAGAGACCCCTCCCCGCCGAAGAAGGAAGTTTAACTGCAACCGGTAAAAAACAAAAAGGTGAGGTTACGGTGGATGATGCTGTTCTATTTTTAGCAAAATTTAAAAATGGCGCGATAGGAAGTTTTGAAGCAACCCGTTTTGCTAACGGCAGAAGAAATTTTAATAGTATCGAAATTAACGGTAGTAAAGGTTCTATTGTATTCAATCTCGAACGGATGAACGAACTTGAATTCTTTTCAAGCACGGAGTCCCAGCACACGCAAGGTTTTAAAACTATTCTTGTCACCGAGCCGGTTCATCCTTACATAAATGCCTATTGGCCAGCCGGTCACATTATTGGTTGGGAACACACGTTTCTTAATGAGATTTATGACCTTTTAGTAGGTATAACGAAAAATAAAGCTGTAACTCCTGACTTTGAAGACGGGCTCAAATGCCAGCAGGTATTAGATGCTGTAGTCAAATCTGCTGAAGAAAAATGTTGGATTAAAGTGGATGAAATGTAAATTTAGCTTGTCAAAATAACCCTAAAACAATCTTTTTATTATATACCAAAACCTTAGCAAAAAATGAGCGAAACCTCGCTTCTATAAATAAACTAAACATATTAGCGGGTTTACGGATATCAAGAGGGCAAAACGCAATCCCGCTTAGCGGGATTGCGGCTACCAAGACAAGATATTTGATGATATGGCCGGTAGCCGCAGGCTTTAGCCTGCGTAAGTTGCACCTACTTTACTTTAATGCTAAGAACGGATCACGCCGCGGCGTGTTTCTTTCTTGCTGTATGTTGGTCTTGTGACCAACATACTAATTTTCTCTCCCGCTTAGCGGGACCAACAGAGAGCAAAATACAAACAATTTTATGCTCTACGTAATAAATGAGGAGGTGTCATAATGAAAATAGGAGTATTAACCGCATTATTCGGTAATATGTCTTTTGAAGAGATGATCGATTATGTCGCTAAAGTAGGTTTAGAAGCAGTAGAATTAGGAACAGGCAACTATCCCGGTTCTTCTCATATAAACGTGAAAGAATTATTGTCAAGCGACCAGAAGATTAAAGAATACAAGGCAAAAGTGGAAGACAAGGGACTGGAGATCAGCGCGTTGAGCTGCCACGGTAATCCTCTTCACCCCGATAAAGGTTTTGCCGAAGCCAACCATGTAATTCATCGGGATACAGTCAAGCTCGCATCAAAGATGGGAATTGAGACGGTTATCAACTTTTCCGGATGTCCGGGCGGGTCCGAACAGGATAAATATCCGAACTGGGTCACCTGTCCCTGGCCGGAAGATTATTCAGAAATTTACAAATGGCAGTGGGAAGAAAAAATCATTCCTTACTGGAAAAAAGAAGCGGAATTCGCCGCCGATCACGGCATAAGAATTGCGTTTGAAATGCATCCCGGTTTTGCAGTATACAACACGGAGTCCCTTTTGAAATTACGTGAAAACTGCGGAGATAATATAGGCGCCAACTTTGACCCAAGCCACCTTTTCTGGCAGGGCATGGATCCGATAATGAGCCTGCGCAAACTCGAAGGCGCTGTTTATCATGTTCATGCAAAAGACTGCCGGGTTGATCCTGATAATACTAAAATTAACGGCGTCCTGGACATGAAATCCTACGGTGACGAGATTAACCGCTCATGGATATTCAGGACAGTAGGATACGGTCACTCTGAAGAATTCTGGCGAGATTTAGTAAGCACATTGAGAATGATCGGATATGACGGTGTACTGAGTATCGAGCATGAAGACAGCCTGATGAGCGCTGACGAGGGTTTTAAGAAGGCGGTACAATTCCATAAAGGAATCATCATCAAGGAAAAACCGGGCGAAATGTACTGGGCATAATGTTTTAAAAAAAGCCCCCTCCAATCCCGGAAGGGGCTTTTCTCATTTGTACTAAACCGTGCTGAACACTAATGAAATGATGAACAGGATTCCCGCGGTTACTGCTAAAATGACCAGACTCTTCTGGATCGTTTTCCCTTTGGAGAAATTCCCGATGGCTTTGGGAATAGTAGTGCCGCCCACCATTCCCACGGCAAACATGATTGCGAAGGCACTCCCGTAGAGCTCAGGGGCTATTTTTGAAAACGTATAGCCGACAACAGTAGGAAAAATCGGACCAAATGCCAGCCCGGTAATCAACACGCCCACCGCCGCGAGGGTTTTATTCTTTGCCAGGATCATTATGATAATTGTCACCACTGAAACCAAAGCAAGAATAGCGATCACCGTTGTGCCTACTGCTGGTGTTACAAATCCTGCGGTCACCAGCCTGGCTATCATGAGGGCAATCCAGAAACCGGACAATACGCCGCTGGCTTTTGCTGCCGACATACCAACTTCTGTAAGATAAGAGGTTATCCATCCGCCCATCGACACCTCCAGTGCAACATAACAAAACAACACCAGGGAGGCAACGAGGACGACAGGAGTTCCAAGTAAACTGAAAGCGCTCCAGATCTCATAACCCGGTATTTCGGGATAAGTCGTTGCTAACAAAGCGAATATAATGGGAACGAGCACGATGCCCCCAATGATGCTCAACGTGTTGGAAAACCCAAGTCGTTTCAACAGGAGACCCACAATAAATGGTGTTAAGAATGCTCCAACGCCAAAAAATACATTACCAAGATTGCTGGCGGCAGGCGGATTTTCCCCGCCAAACAGTACTATCGGGAGCAGTGTATTCCCAACGGTATTGACACACATCCCTCCAATTCCTAATCCAATGCAGGCAAAAACGGCGCCTTTATAAGAACCGGAATATGCCAGCATGAAAACACTGATTCCCGCAATCAAAAAGCCGGCGACAGCAATCGGTTTATGTCCGATAGCATCAACCAGCGGTCCGATGAGAAGTACCAAAATGATACTGGTAAACATCAGCGTCGAGATCAGGCTTCCGAACTTTGCATCATCGATCTTAAGCTTTTCTGTGAGAGACAGCTTCACAGCCCCGAGGATAGAGAAGACAATTCCTATACCCAGTACACCAAGTATGGCAACAAGCTGAATCATAATTTGTTCTCCTTTTTCAGTATTTTTATAGAAATATTATAAATTAAACTGCATAGATATACGTTTTCAGAACAATTCGGACATTTAGGATTAAAAATTAAGAGATGTTTTTAGTTTTTCAAATGATTTTTCATTTTGTTTTATGGTTTTGAATAAGTTGTAAAGATTTAGTCATCTGATTTTGCTCTTTTCCGCCTTAGGCGGATCTGCCTCTGGCTGAGAATAATTTAATTTATACCTGTTTGTTACCCCGAGAACTCGGGGTTATCATATGAGTTCTCCCAAGTACTCAGGGGAACGATACCCTCTCCCTTGTCCGCCGTAGGCGGATCCGCCTCTGGCGGAATGGGAGAGGGTTAGGGTGAGGGTGAAAAATCAAACGAGTTCAAATAACTAAATCATACAATACGTTTATTCTTGCTTTTATGTTTAACCTCTTTTCTGGTATATTTTTTAATATATTTTCAGAAAAATATCAATTTCGGGGAATTAATGGGCAATAATAAGTAAATTTGAAATATTTTTTTAATTTAGATAATAATGCCTTTGAAATCAATATATTTTTAACCTGGATTATTCATAAAAGTTAGAAGCTTATGAAATTGTCATTTCGACTGGAGTCCCGAATCATAATAAAAATAAATATATACAACCCACTTCTATTCGGGACGGAGTGGAGAAATCTATCACGACGAGATGTCTCGACTTCGCTCGACATGACATATTGAGTTATGCGTTA
>Ga0114930_10001958_pt1 | contig 18914 bp, 15 predicted proteins | sample AnhtaG_FD_87300 | JGI IMG/M metagenome (GOLD analysis project Ga0114930, IMG submission 87300) | Deep subsurface microbial communities from Anholt, Denmark to uncover new lineages of life (NeLLi) - Anholt_01485 metaG | ecosystem: Environmental > Aquatic > Marine > Oceanic > Sediment | place... | reverse complement strand
GTTTTATAATTTTTCAACAAATCGTTTGATCAAAAGTGTCAGTTTCGGCTCGGCTTCGCCTGCAATGCGAATTATTTCATCGATGTTTACCGGCTGAAGCGTTTCAGGAATACATAAATCAGTAACCACCGACAGCCCTAAAATCTTCATTCCCATGTGCACCCCGACAATGACCTCCGGAACAGTCGACATTCCGATTGCATCTGTGCCGATTATCCTGAGCATTTTATATTCGGCAGCGGTTTCGAGGCTCGGTCCCGTCATCGCTGCATAAACACCCTTCTGAACTTTAATGTTTTCTTCTTTTGCAATCCGTTCTATTCCGGCTATCAATTCACGGTTGTACGGCTCTGACATATCGGGAAAACGGGGACCCAGTGCATTATCGTTCGGACCGATCAGCGGATTGCCGCCCAGCAGGTTGATATGGTCGGTCATTATCATAATATCGCCCGGAGCAAACTCAGGGTTTAATCCGCCGCATGCATTTGAGATAATCAAAGTTTCAGCTCCGAGACGGTTCAGCACTCTTACCGGGAACGTGATTTGCTGCATTGTGTAGCCTTCGTAGATATGAAATCTCCCCTGCATGGCAGCAACGTTCTTACCCGCCAGAGTTCCCAGTATTAACTTGCCCGCATGAAATTCAACGGTAGAAAGCGGAAAATCAGGAATATCCTCATACGGAACCTCCGCGTCGGTATCGATGTCCTGGACAAGCCCGCCGAGTCCTGTTCCTAAGATGATTCCCACCTGCGGCACTAAATCGGTATAACTCCGGATAACATTTACTGCTTTATCGATCGCCTCCCGAAGCTCGGACATGTGGTTGTTCCTTTTGTTAATGAATCCCGCTTAGCGGGATGTGAAGAAATTTCCGGCTCGACCAGTTAATTTTCGCAAACATTCAACACATCCCGCTTAGCGGGATCAAATTTTTTGATTTTTATCCGGTTTTTTCGGTCTGCTATCTTCTTCTTCGTCAATGATTTTATCGATGAAATTAAAACCGTCCTGGAAACCGGAAACCGGAATTTTATCGGACTGGACAGGTTTGGCTTTTTGTTGATCTACTGCTCCCTGTGTTTTCGCTTTCTGAGTCTCCGGCGGTTTTTTCTGCTGCGTTTCCCGCTGAGAATCTGCCTGTTGCGGCGATGGCATTGTTTTTTCCGGAGTTGTTATTGTGGAGTCCGGTGTCTCCTTTTTTGGACGCTGCGAATCCAGAGGGAATGGTTCTAAAACAGGTTCTTCCTGTGTTTCCGGCTTTCTTATTAAGCTTTCCGAGAGGCTTCCTTTGCGCCGCCGCCGCTCGATCTCTTCTGATTTGGAAATCTCTTTTTCATCGATCTCCAGTACTTTAACCATTTCAACTTGAGAACTCAATAGCTGCTTCAGCCGCCGCACATACGATTCTTTCTTCGTTTTTAGAAATGTTATCTCGTCATTCAACCTTTGAAGCTCGCGGCGCGCCTCCTCAGTTTTCTGCTTTATTTTAAGTTCCGCCTCCCGCAGCATCGATTCTGCTTCTCTTTTGGTGAATTCCCGTGATTCCGACGAGCCTCCCTTTGCGCCCCTGGTTTCTTCTAACTTCTTGTAATTTTTGATTTCGGTTTTGCACTTCAAAACTATATCTTCCAGTTCATTTTTGAGGCGAAGCAGCAGCTCAAATTCATCAGAAATCATCTCGAGAAAAGCTTGTACCTCAACCGGGTCATACCCGCGTATTACCCGCCTGAATTCCTGATTTTGTATGTCACGTGGTGTAAATTTAAGCATGGTTAACTCTCAGTTTTTAACCGCAGAGGACACAGAGAAATTTCAAAATGAAAAATGAAAAGTATTATTACCCTGAATAATTCATAAATCTTCAAAATTAACGTTATAAGTTGTTAATTTAATGGAAATTACCCCGAGTTCTCGGGGTCATTCTGTCCCGCTCAGCGGGATCAGAATCTTTTTGTTAGATGCTGAAATAAATTCAGCATGACAGAATGAGGATTTATGAATTAATCAGGTTACATACCAAATTTTGTACAGAAACTCTCCGAATAATTTTGCAATTTGCGTTATTCATTTTGCACTTTACATTTTGCATTTTGCATTCTTTACTATGATATTTCTTTGCGGTCTTTGCGTTTAGTTATTGATTTATATTAATCCGTTCGCCAAAAAGAGCCCTTCCGATCCGCACCATTGTTGCTCCCTCTTCAATGGCGGTCTCATAGTCGTCAGTCATTCCCATTGAAAGATCGGTCAGTGGATAATCAAAAATATTCATACGGTTTGCCTCGGATTGAATTCGCGCAACCTCCCGGAAGTAACGCCTTAGCCTTTCGGTATCTTCAATCATCGGCGGTATCGTCATCAGTCCTCTGCACCGAAGATTCGGAAATGCGCGCAGCTCCTTGAGAAATGGCAGCGTAGCATCGGGCAATATTCCCGATTTAGACGGCTCTTCACCGATATTTATCTCAACCAGCACATCTACCGGAGCGGCTGCCCGTTTATCAATTTCGGCGGCAAGTCTAATGCTGTCAACCGAATGTATTATATCAAAGATACGCAGCGCTGTCTTGACTTTGTTGCGCTGTAAATGCCCTACCAGATGCCATACTGCGCGCTCTTTAACATTTTCATACTTTTCAACGGCTTCCTGAACCCGGTTTTCACCAATGTCTGTGATACCGCTGCGGATTGCCTCTTCAACTACAGCCGCCGGATGCGTCTTCGTAACCGCGATCAGTGTGATATCATCAGCTCTTCGACTATTATTTTGTGCAGCTTGCGCTATACGTTCACGTACCGTTTTGATATTTTCGGCTATGCTCATCGGGACAAATTAAATAGAAACTATAAATATATAATAAATAATGACAAAAATCAATATAATAAGGGAATAATTAACATGATTAAATTCTGCAGGTAAATTTTTATGTTCTTGATTATTAAATAAAACAGTATTATTTTTATATAAAAATATTGAACCGCAAAGGCGCCGAGGCACAAAGAAAGTTTATAGCTATTAGCTAATTAGCTTTTAGCTTTTAGCTTTTAGCTTTTAGTCCTCTGTTCTCGGTTTTCAGCTAATTATGATATTAAAGATTTTTTAATCATTGAATTTAGATAGATTCATCTCGGCGTCTTTGCGGTTAAGTTAATACTATGGATCTATTACCTGTCGGCATAGTCGGTGTTGGACATCTTGGCGAAGCTCATCTCAGGAAGTACCATGAGATACCCGAAGCGGAACTCGTCGGTTTCTGGGATATCGATGAACAGGTGCGCGTTACCATCCGGAAAAAATACAGCGTAAAGGCGTTTGACTCGCTTGAATCTTTACTTGACAGTGTTCAAGCGGTAAGTGTCGTTGTTCCTACATCCGACCACGCATCAATTGCTATTGCCGCCGCAGAAAAAGGTGTGCACATTTTTGTAGAGAAACCTATTGCACCAAATCTCGCCGATGCCGGCAAGATTATAGATGCCGCTCGCAAAAACAATATCAAGCTGCAGGTAGGGCATATCGAACGGTTTAATGCTGCCTTTCGCAGCCTCCCCGCAGGGGCATTCCCTCTGAGCGGGACAGATGCCCTACATGAAGAACTCAACCCCAAATTCATCGAATCCCACCGCCTGGCATCCTTCAACCCGCGGGGTCTCGACGTTTCGGTTATTCACGATTTGATGATTCACGATATTGATTTGATTCTCCGGCTCATTCCATCGCTTATCAATCGCATAGACGCCAGCGGTGTAGGCGTCATTTCAGATATGCCCGATATTGTTAACGCCCGCCTGACCTTTGCCAACGGCGCCGTTGCAAACATCACCGCAAGCCGAATTTCACAGAAAAAAATGCGGAAGATGCGCCTCTTTCAAAAGGACAGCTACATTTCGATGGATTTTGTAACCGGAGAAACAGAAATTTTCACCATTACCGACCGGACTAACGGTTTTTCCAAAGAGACTGCTCCATGGCTGGACGGTATAATACCCGTGATGAACTTGAATTACGGGGACATAACCAAAAGCGTAGGATATAAAAAAAATCCCAAACGACGGCAAAGACGCCCTCGAACTGGAACTCCGCTCATTCCTGCACGCAATAACAACCGACACCGACCCGCACGTCACCGGTGAAGAAGCCAGAAGGGCGCTCGAAGTTGCGCTGGATATTGCGGAAAAAACCTTACTTGATTAGATTTAGATGTATTAACTGGGTATTCGCAAAGTTGAGCGTAACGACAAGAATGTTTTGATGTGTTATAATAATAATACCTGTTAAAATAGAAGAGAATATAACCAGGATTTATTTAAAGTTTATGTAATATCTTTGTAATTAATACCTTTACAAAGCATCGCTGTTAAATACTGTACATAAACAAATGAGAGCTCACGTTTGTCCCTGCGGGGGCCTGCCTCTACACATAAATGCACAAAAAAAATACCTCTGCGGATATTGCGAGAGGTATTTTTATATATGTAAGCATTCCCCCTAAGCCATTATTGCTCTATTTCGGCTGGATATTCGTAATGACTATATTTATACTCGCCCTTTATTTTATTGTCCTCCGACCGTTATCCTGCTATGGTTCTGTCAGCGCGGACCATAGTACGTTCCACCCAATTATTCAATCTCACGGAGGCAAATTTTTCCGCACTCATTCCTGAAGTTTTAAAGGCTTGAGCGAGAGTTTTATCGATTTTTCTGCGTGGAAATCCCGGTTTTATCAAACTAATTTTAAGTACGGGTCTATGTTTCTCGCTCAAAGGTGAGGGTATGCGTACACTGCTTTCCGCTTGATTTTCCATAATATCCTCACTTTGAAAGTTGCCGAAATTGCTTATAATAAACTACGTTACAAAAATTTATCGCTTATTCTAAAAACCAGCAGGCTTTTCTACTATTATATAACCGCATTCGAAAAGGATTGTTACCATCTTTTTAATTGCAAATATCATGCCAAATAATGGAAAGGTCACATTTGAATTTGTAATATATTGATATTATTAGATATACAACTTTGTTTGGTCTCGTCAATGTTTACTTCAATAATATATCAATATGGAAAATATGTTCCAATATGGAACGTTGTGTCGAATTTAACACAGTTATACTAACTATTTTGGTTGATATGATGCCACGGGTTATGGCATTTGAATTTGTTGAAGAAATTATTACATGATGTTCTTTATGGTGTGCTATGTTTTGCGAACTATTATTACAGAGAGCATTAAATGGTCTATATTTTGGATAGGTCGAAGGTTTTCTCTGTTGGTGATAACACCAACAGAGAACTGACTGCTGACTGCTGACCGCTGAAAGCTACCTACCCGATCTTCTTCAGTGCATTGTGATGCGCCTCTACAGTTTTTTCAATGTCTTCCACCGTATGTGCCGTTGAGACGAATCCCGCCTCGAACTGTGAGGGCGCCATGTAGATGCCTTTTGAGAGCATGGCTTTAAAATATTTCGCAAATATTTCCGTGTCGCTGGTCATAGCCGATTCGAGGTCGGTTACCGGTTTATCGGTGAAAAACCGGCACATCATCGAGCCAACGCGGTTCTGGTAAATTGGAATTCCATGTTTTGCCGAGCATTCTCTTACACCGTCTGCAAGCTGCTCCGCTAATCTGTCGAGCCGGGGATAAGGGTTTTCTTCTTTTAGAATAGTTACCGCTGCCAGCCCGGCAGCCATTGCCAGCGGGTTGCCGGCAAGCGTTCCCGCCTGGTACACCGGTCCATCCGGCGCAATCATATCCATAATATCTGCCCGTCCGCCGTATGCGCCGACCGGCAGACCGCCTCCGATTATCTTGCCGAGGCAGGTCATGTCCGGCATTACGCCGTACAACTCCTGCGCACCGCCGAGCGCCACCCGAAAGCCGGTGATTACTTCATCAAAAATTAAAACGATACCGTTTCCAGTGGCGAGTACCCGAAGCCCTTCAAGAAAACCCTCAGCAGGAGGAATAACACCTGTATTTCCGGCGACCGGCTCCACGATGATTGCGGCAATCTGCTCGGGGTTGGCTTCAACAATTTCCCGCACGGAGTCAAGGTTGTTATATCCGGCGATGAGCGTGTCGGATGCCGTTCCTTTTGTGACACCGGGATTGCCGGGAATGCCGAGCGTGAGCGCCCCTGAGCCGGCTTTAATCAGAAAACTGTCGCTGTGCCCATGGTAGCACCCGTCAAACTTTATAATTTTATCCCGCCCGGTAAAGCCCCGCGCAAGCCTTATGGCGCTCATCGTCGCTTCGGTGCCGGAGTTGACCATACGGACTTTGTCTATTGAGGGATAAATCTCCGTGATGAGTCTTGCAAGTTCGATTTCGGTTTCGGTTGAGGCGCCGAAACTCGTGCCGCTTTCCGCTGCATGAGTAACTGCCTCCACAACCTCCGGATGTGCATGACCGAGAATCAGCGGACCCCATGACGCAACGTAATCTATGTATTCGTTGCCATCCACATCGTAAATCTTTGACCCGCGCGCGCGTGCAATGAACAGCGGCTCCATATTGACGGATTTAAAAGCACGAACGGGAGAATTCACTCCGCCGGGCATATATTTCTTAGCTTCGGTAAATAATTTCGATGATTTTTTGTACATATAGAATTCCTTCTAAATTTATAACATAATTTTCTCAATACATTGTTATCCTTATTAATTCTTAAATTTCTCTTCTAATATTATGTTCTGACCCGAGTACTCGGGATCAGAATCTAATTGTAAAAAACCAGATCCTGATCCCGAAACTTCGGGACAGGACGACAGCAGGTGTGCCACCCATCTCTCTTTGCTTTCTCTGCGAACTTCGCGGTAAAAAATCTTTTTGATCTCTGCGGTTCAAATTTTACAATTTTCTTGCAACATCCTTCGCAAAGTATGTCAAAATCAGGTCAGCGCCGGCGCGTTTGATAGCGGTTACCGATTCCATTATAACACGATTTTCATCGAGCCATCCGTTTGCTGCGGCTGCCTTAATCATGGCGTATTCCCCGCTGACATTATAAGCGGCAACCGGTATGGAAAATTCCTGTTTTACACGGCTTATTACGTCGAGATAAATGAGAGCGGGCTTGACCATAACGATGTCGGCGCCTTCCTCGATATCGAGCGCAATCTCTCTGAGCGCTTCCTCGATGTTCGGCGGGTCCATCTGGTATGATTTACGGTCGCCGAACTGCGGGGCGGAATAAACCGCATCCCTGAACGGATTGTAAAACCCCGATGCAAATTTTGCGGAATATGCCATAATCGGGATGTTATTGTATCCCTCAGTATCCAGAAAATCTCTGATATAGCCGACGCGTCCGTCCATCATGTCCGAGGGCGCGACCATGTCTGCACCGGCTTTCACGTGGCTGAGCGCCGTCTTACCAAGGAGCTCAAGCGTGCGGTCGTTGTCAACCTCACCATCTACAATCACCCCGCAGTGACCATGGTCGGTGTATCCACACATACAGACATCCGTAATGAATATCAGCGATTGACACTCCTTTTTAAGTGCCCGCAGCGCCTGATGAATTATACCGTTTTCAGCATAGCCTTCCGTTCCGATGGGGTTTTTATTTTCCGGAATACCGAATAAGATAACCGCCGGTATAGCGAGCTGTTCGACCGCTTTACATTCTTCGATAAGCATATCTACAGAATACCGGTACTGCCCCGGCATGGAGTGGATTTCATTTTTTACTTTAGCGCCCGGGCAGACAAACAGCGGATAGATAAGGTCGTCCACTGATACGTGTGTCTCCCGTACCATCCGGCGGAGTGTCTCGTTCCGGCGCAGCCGCCGCATACGTGTTATGGGAAATGACATAATTGACCTCGTTATTTTTAAACGCAAAGGACGCAGAGTGCGCAAGGATATGAATAATTATCACCGATTTCCATTCTGATTATTGATATCCCGAATTAGACAATCTTCGCTCAAAAAATACAGGTAATTCTTTCAAAATACAATGCTTTTTTTTGAAATTCGTATAAATCCTTACCATAAAAACTATCCTGCTGCCGGCTACCTGTCGTATACGGATGCCGAGATCAAGCATCGAAATAAAAACGACGCTATTTTGGACTTTGTCGATTTCTGGAAAAAGGGACGAGGAACGGCACCTAAAATGTTAATTTCTAACTCAAAGTTTACCACTTACCAGAACTTGAGTAACCTTAATGAAAGCAAAGAAAACATTAAATTCCTGACATTACGCAGGAGAGGCAGACAACTGCTGCAGAACGTATCAACGATCCCAAACAGCGATTGGCAGAGAATTCGAATCGAAGGAAAAAAACGAAAAATTCAAACAGTACGAGTTTACGATGGATTTTGTGAGTTGAGAAATTATAAAGGAAAAATTCGTCAACTAATCTTGACTGAGCACGGACGAGAACAACCCTCATTTCTCATTACTAATGATTTTGATATAGATGCGAAAGAACAAATTTTCCAACACAAGTACGTATTAGTCCAAATAATGAAATAGTTGTTCTTGCTCCAGGTGATGATTGCCTATATTTTTTTCTATAGATGGTAAATACCACCGTAAAACCGGACTAATCCGCCAGGGTCCGGGGGATTTGCTCAATCCTTCTTATTTTTACATTGATAATGATGGTGACATATATGTTTACGAGTCAAGAAACGGACGGATTTCAATTTTCTCAAAAAACGGCAAATTTATTAATTCTTTTAATTAATTCGGGGAAACTATACATATTTCTTGACACTTAAATCGCTTTTTTGTATGTTTTATATGGAAAGACTTACAAGCGTAGCCGATCCGAGTTATCCCTACCAAATTACCATATATTAAATTGGTAATTGGTAGATTGTGATATTGAAATGGAGGCTGCGACTAGTCGTGTTCTTAAAAACAAAAATGCAGGAATAAATCGTTAATATAACAATACTTTGGTAAATTTTTATGAAAAAATTTTATGAAAATGTATAAATCCCCCTTTTTTAAAGGGGGATTAAGGGGGATTTTAAAGCTTAAAACAGCTTCATTAGGTATTTTTGCCAAAGTTTTGAATATAAGTAAAAATGGGGATTTTGTACAGATATAATTGAAGATTATTTATATAAGATTAAGGTAGATTAAGTTCCGAGCTTAATATAAATCTATGGGAAAGTAAATTGAATAAAGTTCTTGTTTAGTCTGGATTATTCATCCCGAGTACTCGGGATTAAAAGTAAGAAGTATATTAAATAAAAACAATTCATTATCCCGCTTAGCGGGATAGAATAAAATAAAAAAGTTTTTAGATGCTAAAAATGATAACTTATGTATATCTTAAATAATAATAATCCCGCTTAGCGGGATTATTTCTTTGCGGCTTTGCGGCTTTGCGAGAGAATTATTCAGTTTAGGAGGACCAATGGGATATAAATCCATTATAAAATTTGTTTTTATTATATCAATCCTTTTCATTTTCCTATATTCGTGCAGTAAAGACACGCCGACTGAGCCAGCGGCAACTACGATATTACCAGATATGGTATTAGTACCCGCAGGTGAATTCCAGATGGGCAATAATTTCAATGACGGATATTCACATGAATTGCCGGTGCATACGGTGTATTTGGATGCGTATTACATTGGAAAATATGAAGTCACTAATGAGCAGTACAGCGCATTTCTGAATGAAATGGGCAACCAGTCGGAAGGGGGATCGACCTGGCTTGAAATAAACAGTTTGGACTGCAATATAGTAGAAAGCGGGGGTGTTTATACTCCGAAATCAGGCAAAGCTAATCATCCTGTGGTCGAGGTGAGCTGGTACGGAGCGCGAGCATACTGCACATGGCTAACGAATAAAACGGGTAGTACATACCGTCTTCCTACCGAGGCTGAGTGGGAGAAAGCGGCGCGTGGAACAGACCAGAGGAGATATCCATGGGGTGGATATTCAGTAGATTATGAATATGATATTGACAGCAGTTATGCCAACTACTCTAACAGCGGCGACCCGTATGAAACTGGGGTTTGGCCCGAGACTACTCCAGTAGGATATTACGACGGTAGCACACATGGCAGTTTTTCAACGAATGATAATTCATCGCCATACGGGGCGTATGACATGGCAGGTAATGTTTATGAGTGGTGTCACGACTGGTACAGCGATGATTATTACTCAATTTCACCGGCTACTAATCCTTTAGGACCTACTTCCGGCAGCGCTTGTGTTGTCCGCGGCGGGTTTTGGTGCTTCACCCCCTACAAATTGCGAAGCGCGGACCGCTACAGCGTCCCCCCGAGACACAGGGTCAACGCCGGCGGGTTTCGCTGCCTCAGGGAATATTAAGCTTTGAACTTTTCTGTTTTTACACTTTTTTAAACAACCTTTGCAAATCTTTGTAAATTTGAGTGCGTATATCTTGTAAAAAAACCACTTGCAATATTAAAATATCTTCTTTAATATTAAACTTAAAATGTACTGATTATTCTGACGACATAAAATCACGCAATTCAGCAAACATGATAACATTCTTTCTTTCGAGTTAATTACTAAGTTATGTGTTTAAGGAATATTTAGGAGCTATAATGGGATCTTTAATAAAAATCCACGATATTGATGAATTCTCAGAAATTAAGGCTATTCCGGACGCTTCAATAAATGATGATATACTTACAAACATCAGAAATCTTGATGAAGAGAAAGAGTTAGAGCGATTTGCACGTGAAATACTTTACGACCCCAATAATACGCCACACGGACCAACAGAGATAGCAGATATTTTAACAAGTCATTGTCATATTAAGGGTAATAAGTCTCTTGCAGCGTTTGTTTTAAAGGGGAAGAGCTATAAAAATGTATCAAGCAGAAAAGTAACACACCAGTTTGTAAAAATTCGTCAAGTTTCGGGAATCGACTTAATGGTATTCGGTGCTGTTGGGAATATCCAAGATGACGCACAGAAAGACTTTATCCAGATCGCAATGGATTACGGATGTTACTACTTAATAATTGATGCACAGGACTGGGCGCGGCTATTAATTGCATATGAAAAAGTTTGCCCTAAAGATGGCTCACCCTATGACGAAACTGGCTCGTGCCTAAAAGGCCATATGATGGATCAAGGCCTTACTTTAGAAATGAAGGTAAGGGAAAAGCATAATTATTCAATTACATTACAGAAAGATATAAGCCATGGTGGTGCAAAACGCTATTCTGCAATCATTATCACAGATAGACACTATCCGAAAGACATTCTGAGGACCATTATTGAAGAAGCCACAAACAAACTTCGAGGCAGTAACTATTATCGGAATGAACAGGTAAAAGCAAGGTGGGGAAAATCCCCTGCTCATGTTGTTTGGCTATATATTGCCTATGATCAAAATGATGTAAAAAATGCAAACTGGGTTTGTAGAACCAGCTTTATAGATCAAACACTAGATGAAAGTATGAGGCCTCTTGGTTTACAAGGAGATGAAAAAGTTGGCGCAATAGATATAAAATGGAATTCCGATTATAAAGTAAGAAAGGATTTTCTGGAGAGTCATTCCGGCACCAAAGATGAATTTCTGGAGCATCTCATTCCCATCTTAAAAGAAATGAGAGATTTAGCTGAAAAGGGAATTATGCTTTTTAGCGCTTTTAAATCCGAAAAAATTTCAGAGGATGGACTAATTAATAGATTACAAGAAATAGAGCCAAGGGTATCCTCCCTATATTATCTATCCGGCAATATCCCAATTCCACCAGATGATTGCAATGATTACGATCAAGCTGCACAAAATCTATTTGCAACAATTCATAATATTTTTATGTATTATTCTGAGACTGGATTAAAAACATGGCCTAAAAAAAATAGAGAATGGCTCATGCAAAATACAATTAAACGATTTTCTGAAGATATTCAAAGAATTAAGTTTGAGGAATTTAAAATACATTAAGTTCTTCACATAACAATTTCATGCACCTGATCTGCTACAGCCTGCGGCTTTCGCAGACAGGTGATTAAAGGCGTTAGCCTGTTTACTTTTGTGCTTGATTTTTAGCCAACTTTACAAATAGCTGCAAATGGTTACGTATAGGTTGCGGATCGTGTCTTAAAACGTCAGCTTGCCTATTCTCACCGCATTTTTGCACCCTATTTTATCCCTCAATACCCATCAAAATACTTGAAAAAGTTACACAATACGTATTTCTTGAAATTCAGGTTTTTTCTTATTTTTTTCATGGCAATTCTTGTCACTAATTGCCGCAATATTTATTTCAATTCTTTGAGTACTTCATTGTGAGAAATTGTCTCTTCGTCCCGTCTTTCTGCGGCGACAGCAAGGTCTTCTAAATCTTCTAACAGGGTCTCAAATTCCTTTATTGGCAATATAACTTCGGGGTTTTTACCGTTTTTATCAGTAACATAACGTAGTTTGTAACCTTTTAAATCAACCATATCTTCTCCATAATTTTTTTTCTATTCCCTAATTAAGTAAAAAATTATTCAAAATTCAAACTATTTTTATCAATTACAAAAAAATGAAATACCTGGAGAAAGTCAATAGCTTTTTTTTAACTTACTACTCGGGTCATAAAATTGTTTGTATTTTAAGTTCTCTGTTGGTGTTATCACCAACAGAGAAAAGTCTTCGCTGTTCACGCTTAGGGAGATGTTCTTTTGGCATAACCACCTCTTCGTGGCACAGGGTAATCACTTCGTAAAACCTTCAACTTCTCTAAAATGTAAACTATTTAATGCTCTCCGTAATAATAGTTTACAAAAAGTATGAGCGGAACGTATTTTATTAACGCAGGTTTCACGAAGTGATGGATTCCCAAAAACCTGCCCCATCGGGACCACTTCGTGGCGGCTACCGATTATGTTTTATTTTGCTGGAGCATGTTTTTAACATGCTCAGAAACGTTTGGGTTCAAGTTACAAACTTGAACCAGCAATAAGTGTCGGCTACCTATTATGTTTTTAATTTTCTCAAAACTCTAAAGGTAGCCGCAGTCCCGCTTAGCGGGATTGCGTTATACATTGTTGCATGTTTAAAACACTATCAGAAACGTTAAGATTTACCAAATAAATCAATTGCATGACAGTTTACAAACTTTAAACAGCTATGAAAGAATAAAACAACACGCAGGTTTCACGAAGTGATGGATTCCCAAAAACCTGCCCCATCGGGACCACTTCGTGGCGGCTACCGATTATGTTTTATTTTGCTGGAGCATGTTTTTAACATGCTCAAACGTTTAGGTTCAAGTTACAAACTTGAACCAGCAATAAAAAATTTCCCTGCGGGAAACTGGAAACTGGTAATTGGTAATTGGTAATTGGTTGTATTAAAACGGCAGACTGCGTTCGTTTGAGTTTTGAATCATCTAAGGTCGGAAATAATACCTAAGAAACTAAGAGAAATAAGTATGGTTTTCTCTTAATCCAATAATATTTATTTAATCTCCACCCTTCCTTCCAATGCTCTTGCGAGGGTAAGTTCGTCGGCGAATTCGAGCTCTGAGCCTGCGGGGAGACCCTGTGCGAGGCGGGATACGCGCGGTACGAGGGGTTTGAGGAGTTTGGTGATGTAGAGCGTGGTGGCTTCGCCTTCCACGCTTGGATTAAGCGCAATTATTACTTCTTTTACCGCTTCACCGGTGCGTCTGAGCAGTTCTTTGATGCGTAGGTCGTCCGGTCCGATTCGGTTCAGCGGAGAGAGAAGTCCGCCGAGAACGTGATACTTCCCTTTGAATTTGCCCGGTTTCTCCAGTATCGGTATATCGCTGGCTTTTTCGACCACGCAGATTATACTCGAATCGCGGTTCGGATTTGCGCAGACCGTACATACGTCGCCTTCCGCAAAATTGTAGCAATGTTTGCAGAAACTTATCGAATCCTTGACCTCCACGAGGGCTTTTGCAAAAGAGACAGCATCCTCGCGCGGTTTTTTGAGGATATGAAATGCCAGCCGCTGGGCTGTTTTTCTGCCGATGCCGGGAAGTTTTGTAAATTCCTGTATCAGTTTTTCAAGGCTGTTTGGTGTGGTGTTCATGGATATTAACCATATAGTGATTGAGAAAAATTAAAAATTTAACCGCAGAGACACAGAGGCGCAAAGAAAAATAAATGATTATGGTTATAAAAAAATACCCGGTACCGCCGCAGAGGAGGCGGTACCAGGTAATGTAATGAATTTTAATTCAAATGTCACTACTTCTTAATAGGTCGGGCAAGGTATTTGAGATATTGCTGGTACTGCCAATTATCAGCCAGGTCGACTTTAGCGCCGCGAATGAACTCATGAATCACTTTTGTTGCAGGTTCGAGCATATCTCCATTCGTAACCACGACATTTGCCAACTTTCCAACCTCGAGACTGCCCAGAATATCATCCACGCCGTACATTTCTGCCGGATAAATGGTTACCGATTTCAGTGCAGCGTCCTTCGGCAGTCCATAAGCAGCCGCCATACCCGCCATAAACGGCAGATTCTGGATGCCCGAAGCGCCTGAAATTGAAAAAGCAAACTTTACGCCGGCTTTATCCAATATCGAAGGTATCGCATAATACAGGTCGTACGGGTCATTCTGACCGGGCGTTGTCAGTAATTGTGAATATAGAATAGGAATGCCAGCTTCAGCAAGTTCATCGGCAATTCTAAAGGCATCCGTAGCCCCTGCAAATACTGCTTTAACGTTAGTGTCTTTTACGAATTTTATTGCTTCGCGCATGTTGTCAACTCCGCTGACGGTAATTGTCAAGGGGATTTCTCCTTTTACAACAGGGATCAATCCTTCCAGTGTCAGGTCCAGTTCAGGAGGTGCCGGACTTCTTTTTGCGGCGTAATCTTCCTGCGCCTTGATGTACAGTTTTGTATTTTCAAAAAGGTCTTTTACCGTATTCAATACTTGTTCTGCGCGTTCGCGGGGGTCTTCCCTCTGTGTTTGTGCTGCTGTCTGTTCCGGTTGCCTTCCACCGCCGCCTCTTGCTCTTGCTCCGCCGCTGCCGAAACTTGGAAAGGTCATTTGCATGGAAACGGGGTCTTTATCGGTCATTTCGTCTACTGTCCAGCCACCCATGTTAAAGAGGACTTCATGCCCTGCGAAGACTCCCTGACCCGACGTGCGGGGAACAGTGATCACACTTGTAATGCCGTTGTATCGTGCAATGCCTTTCATTATCGTATTCGGGTCGGCGCCTTGCGAAGCACGGATGAAAGTATTGTACGTACCCATTTCAACTTGGTCCTGTGACTGAGTAACACCGCCAATTTCCGTCAATCCAAGGTCTGTGTTCGGGTCAATCATTCCCGGAAAGATGAACAGCCCCGTTCCGTCAATAATTTCAGCGCCCGAGGGCACAGGTACGGAAGTGCCGATTGCTGCAATTTTTTCGCCCTCGATAATGAGCGTTCCGTTATAAATGGTTCCCCGGGTAACCGTTACTATCGTGGCATTGGTAATGGCATACTGTTGAGCTAAACCGACTGCAGATATTGCCCCAATGAGCAATAATATGGCTATAAGTGTTGTTATTTTTCTCATTTGGCGCCTCCAATTATTTTATCAGTAGGTTTTGCACCCTGGAGCCATTTTTCCGTTGTTAATGCTTTATCACGGTCGAAATAAATAACCCCTTCAATAATCGTTTTAACACATTTTGAATAGACCGAAAGCGGATGGGCATCCCATACCGAAATGTCGCCGTCCTTTCCCACTTCCAGTGTGCCCATGCGGTGCTGGAGTTTAAGATAAATTGCCGAATTCAGTGTCACCGTTCTGATGGCATCTGTTTCTGTCATACCCTCACCGTACCTGAGTGATTTAGCGGCATCGAGGTTCAGACGGCGAATACGCTCGCCGCTGTCCGAATGGATATTTACCACGACGCCGCGCTCGGTCAACAATGCCGCCGCAAATGGTATGGCTCTTGAGGCTTCGACTTTGTAATTCCAACTATCGGCAAATAAAGATGCGACCGTTCCGGCTTCAGCTAATTCATCGGCAATCATATATCCTTCAAGGCAGTGCTCAAAGCTGGTCGGTGCTACGCCAAATTCACCAAGCACTCTTATCGCCATTGCCATTTCGTGATTGACATATCCATGAATATGGACTCGGATCTTACCTTCCAGAACACCCTTCAGCGTCTCCATGCGAAGGTCTTTTCTCGGAGGGATAGGTCCGAATTCTTGCTCGAATTCGTTTGCAGGGGGAATTTCCCCTGCCAATTTCGCCTCGTATTCATCCCATTTCCGTTTGTATTCCTGGGCTTGCCTGAAATAACTGCGAATGACGTATTCCTGACCCAACCTGGAGATGGGATATCTTGTCTCACTGCGGGTCACGTTTTCTCCCAGAGCCATTTTCAGACCTTCCACATTATCGGGAATGAGCATTTCTTCCCATGGGCGGCCCCATTTGAGTTTGAGCACCTCATCCTTACTTCCAAAGACATTGGCGCTTCCGTGCAGGGTATGTATAGCGGTTACGCCGCCTGCAAGCGCACGGTACATGCCGTAATCATCATGAACTATTGCATCAGAAATATCAGCCATCGCTGAATTCTGTGTAGTGCTTTCATTTATTCCGGATGCAGCCAGATGCGAATGGGCGTCGATAATGCCCGGCATGACGTATAATCCCGCAGCATCTATGACCTCGACACCGAAGGGTACGCTGAGGTTCGTGCCTAATTGAGCGATTTTGCCGTTCCTGACAAGTATCGAGCCGTTTTCTATTGTTTCTCCGGTGCCAGTCAGTATTGTGGCGTTTGAGATAAACAGGTCCTGCCCGGAAGCAGAAATTGAAAATCCCAAAACCGCCAGGCACACGAGTGACATCCGGACAACCAATTTAAATTTAATTCCGTGCATATCATACTCCTATAATTTTATTTTTTCAGCCAGAGGCTGATCTTTAGAAATGTTATTATTCAGTTTGCTTTTACATACCCGGCTTTGTCGCAGACCAGTCGAACGTTCCGAATTCGCCGGCAGCGGCTGTACCTTTCATGGTTTTTCCTGAAACTGTACCTTTAAAAGTGAGGCTGAACTCTCCAAGGGAAATCGAAAATGAGATTTTATCACCTTCTATAGTTCCGTTTGAGATAGCCGCTTCGCCTAATTGAGAGGATATGGTACCGGTTAATTTACTGCCGTCCCTTTTCAAAACCATTTGCATTGTACTGGTGCGGGTTCCGAATTCCATGGTGAGATTCCATGTTCCGTCAATAGTAACTTCCGGAGTAGTTTCAAGGATTCTGCCTCTGCTCTCGCCGGTCTCGGCGGGCGGGATTACAACATCAACTTTTTTCCCATCGACAAAGACATGCCGTATAACTGTTTTTTCATCGAGCAAATCTCCGTCAGCCAGGATGAGATTTGCGATTTTTCCGAGTTCCACCGTGCCAAGCACGTCCGAAACGCCAAGAAATTCTGCAGACTCTGTGGTTAATTTTGCGAGGGCAACGTCAGCAGGAAGCCCTGCATTAACAGCCTGCCGGAGATGCTCCAGAAAATCATCGTATAATCCGCCGGATGACAACACAAAAGGTATTCCGGCTTGATACAGCGTATTGGCATTGCCGTGAAGTTTGGCTTCAATAGCTTTACTCAGTTCTTCGTTAGGTTCTTCACCGCGTTCCTGCCTGGCACCGCCGGGAGGCGGGGTCTTTTCGTACGGTGTAAACGGCATATTAAAGGCATAACCGGTCGTACTGCGCGGCTGCGGGTAATTAACACTCACAATAAGCGGTACGTTTTCCTCTTTCAACAGCTCAATAACACGATAACCTTCAACCACACCACTTAACATGTACTTGAGATTAAACTGTTTTGCAAGGTTTACCGCACGTATAATGTCGTTCTCTTGTGTTACCGGTATGATAACCGTTTCTTCACCGCGAACCACCGGAAACAGGTCTCGCAATACCGAGTCATATACCGGTCTCGGCATTCCCCTGGCGCTTTTCTCATACCGCGCCTCAATGTCCATGAAGTACTGCGCATCCATCAGTAACTGGCGCTGAAAAGCAACAACCGCCATCAACGTGGAAGGATAGCCGCTGCGAATATTGCTGTACTGGATAAATTGAAACAAGGGTCCTTTAATAACACCGCGCAAGGGATCGTCAACAAACGTGCTCACCACGGAGCTTTTTCCGGGAAAAACACCCTGCCGGTTGATTGATAACGCAGCGGTTACACCGGCTTCACGGGCGGTCTTAAAATTGTTGTCGTTGAAATCAATGTCATCAATAGCAGTCTTATCCGGACGCAAATTTGCGTCAAATGAACGGGTATTGGGTTCGGCTTGTTCTTCTTGCTGCTGCTGTTGCTGCGGCTGTGTTGGTCGCTGCTGCGCAAATCCACCGCCTCTAGCCTGGCTCGAGCCGAAGCCTAAGTTCGTATGCACATCGATGAAACCCGGGTAGACCGTCAGTCCAACGCCGTCAATTTCCACAGCTTCCTCAGGTATCTGGACATCCGGACTAATAGCGTCAATCAATCCGTTTTTAATGATGATTGTGCTATTTCCGACTTTTTCCCCGTTTCCTACAACGATGCGCACATTCGTTATCGCATAGACAGCGGGGTATTGTTTGACCAATCTGTCTGTGCGTGAAATTTGCTGATACACGTCCTGACTCCAACCGGAGGAAACCAGCACAACAAAAACCAGGGCTGCTGCCAATAGTGCCGATTGGAAATTCATTACGCCTTTGTTGAGAAACTTCATACAATCCTCCCTAATTTATATTGTTAAAGTTTAACTGGATTTATTATTATCGGTTAATATGCATTAAAAGGGTTATTAAATGTTTTTATTCCACTTAGTCGAGTAGTTCATCCATTACTGGATTTCACCCTCACAGAACCGGACGTGCGAATTTCCCGCATCCGGCTCTTCCAAGCAGGTAACCCGGATTGACCAGAAGCCACATCAGGTTTGCT
>Ga0114930_10001956_pt1 | contig 18915 bp, 15 predicted proteins | sample AnhtaG_FD_87300 | JGI IMG/M metagenome (GOLD analysis project Ga0114930, IMG submission 87300) | Deep subsurface microbial communities from Anholt, Denmark to uncover new lineages of life (NeLLi) - Anholt_01485 metaG | ecosystem: Environmental > Aquatic > Marine > Oceanic > Sediment | place... | reverse complement strand
TTGAACTATAAGATCTCTGATATCATCAGTAGCCAAATTGATGCTTTCCAATTCTTTAATCCGTTGTATATCCTTTTTTCTTTTTTCCGACATTGTGATAGTAAATAAAGAATAAGACTATAAGGATTACTTTTTTAAATTAAAAATAGAAAAAAAACTTATTGGCTCTTGTAATTATAGAAGCCTTTCTTAGATTTTACCCCTAATTCTCCCCTTTCAACCATTTCTTTTAGAGCATCTGGTGGCTTATCATCAGGGTAACCGCTATTTTTGAAATAGGACATTTCAATATCGTAAACTACATCTAATCCTATTCGATCCATGAACTGAAAAGGTCCATAATCGCTTTTGGAAAAGAATTGGCAAAAAAGTTTCCATGCTTTATCAACAGTTTCAATATCCGCATGGCCACCTGCCCATATCTTCAGACAATCTTTTTTAATCGCTCTCCATATCCTATTCATAACAAAGCCATAACACTCTTTCTTAACTTCAAGAGGAGTGATTTCGATGCTTTCTAACCAACTCCTCCCTTTATCGAATGTTTCCTCACTTGTTTGATTTCCCCGCATAATATCTGCTACTGGTAGTCTAAAAAGATCGTAGAAGTGAATATTCATCACTTTATCTTTTCTTTTAACAACGTCTTCTATCTTCGAGATCGGTATTGATGAACTATTTGTAGCGATTATAGTGTAAGGTGAAGCTGCCTTATCTATCTTTGAAAAAACCTCTCGCTTTAACTCAAGTTTTTCTGGGACAGCTTCAATCACAAGATCTACATCTTTAACAGCTTCAGCAATAGTATAATATTGAGTGATTGTCGCATTCAAATTTTCTTCTTTTATTTTTTCTCTCATATTTTCTGTAAATGCACTTAAATTTTCCTGATTAGTATCAAAAGCTTTGATGTCATAATTATATAAAAGAGATTTCTCAATGATTTGCTTACCCAAATAACCCGCTCCTATTATAGAAATTATATTTATTTTCCTACCCATATCTAATCATTTTGCATTATTGAATAGAATAATTATTTTTATGAATAATAATAAATTAATATAATCCTATATACGAAAATCGATTCTTTAACTAGGTATTTTGAAAATGGAAGCAAAAAACATTAAAAAAATTGCGGTACTAGGAGCAGGTGTTATTGGAACCAGTTGGGTTGCGAATTTTATATGGAAGGGATATCCCGTGAATTTGTGGCTCTATTCCGCTGATGAAGAAAAAACTGCAAAACAAGTAATCCAAGGCCATCTTGAAGGTTTAGTATTAAACGGGATTTTGGGAGAAGAAGAAATTCCAAAGATGATGAAATTAATAAATTTTACGGCTTCACTTGAAATTGCTGTTAAAGATGTTCAATTAATTATAGAGGCAATAATTGAAGATTTAACTATAAAACAGAAATGTCTTGCAGAAATTGATAAATATGCGGATACAGAAGCTATATATGCTAGTAGTACATCATATAAGTTAATTAGTGATATCACAAAATTTTCGCAATTTTCAAAAAGGTGTATTGGAGCTCATCCGTATAACCCCCCACACCTTATCCCATTAGTTGAAATAACTATACCAGAAGGAGAAAGTGGATCAAAAAAAACAGCCAAAATTGCTGCTGATTTTTTTGAGTTGATAAATAAGGTGCCGGTTATTCTAAAAAAAGATGTTTCAGGTTTTATAGCAAATCAAATTCAGAGTGCGGTGAGTACTAAATGCGGAGAATTACTTGTAAATGGTGTATGCACAGCTGAAGATATAGACAAGGCAGTAAGTTTTGGTCCAGGTTTGCGGTGGGCCATTGTAGGACCCTATTTAGTTGCTCAATTAGGTGGAGGAGAAGGTGGTATTAAAGGATTAACGCTACATATCGGAAAAGCAAATTTAGAAGATCCCAATGAGCAAGCGATTAAAGAATTGGAACAGTATGCTGATTTTATCCAAGGAGAAGTTGATAAAGAGATGGCAAATCGTCCCCCGGAATTTGGGAATGATAATAAATCTTTAAGAGAATTTAGAGATAAAGTTTTGATTAAGTTATTAAAAGCACACAAGAAAATATAATTGAAAATTAGGGCTAGGTCCTAAATTCTCAAGTTTTAGAATGGATCGTCTTATTATTGTATTCTAATGAAGTAAATTGATATATGTGTAGAACTTGATTTTATTAATTAACTAAATTTTCTTTAATGTTTTTATTTAGGATTTATTAATAACCTTAACTAATCTTTATTAATAACTTTATTAGAAATCTAAAAAAAAATAAAATAAAAATAAAAAATTAAAGAGAGTAGATTATCTATGAGTCAAAAACAACCTACTTGGTATGAACAACAAATGATTAAGGATATGATGGGTTTATTTGGTGGTAAAGCTATTAGAGGTATAACAAGTTCATTCAGATCACCGAAATTGTATATCGGTAAAACTGGTATTCTTTCAATGGCAGGAGATCTAGAAGCTTTTATTGATAAGGAAAATAGAAGAGCTCTAATCATAACAGACGCTTTTACCAAAAAATTTGCATCTAAAGTCACTGAAAGTCTTGAATATTGTGAAGTAGTTTATAGAATTTATTCTAATATAGAACCAGAAGTCCCTTTAATAAACATTGAAGAGGGAGTCAAAATTTGCGAAGAATTTAAACCTACAGCCATAATAGCAATCGGTGGAGGGAGTGTTATGGATGCTGCTAAAGTAATTATGCTTAAATATGAAAAACCTGAAACTAATCTTTATATGCTTTTGCCTCTCGGTAGTCCTTTAGGATTACGCAAGAAAATTAGATATTTAGTAGCAATTCCTACTACTTCAGGAACAGGATCGGAAGTTACTAATGCCGCTGTTTTAACAGATACAAATAGAACACCTTATAAAAAATTTGAAATTACATGGCCTGAATTAGTTCCAGATATAGCTATTTTAGATACTGACTTTGTAGAAGATATGCCTCCCTTCTTAACAAAAGGAACTGGATTAGATGCTCTTGCTCATGCTGTTGGAAGTTATGTTTCAAATTGGGGAACTCCACTTGTTGATGCCCTTAATCTAACCGCTATAAAAGAAACTGTAAAATATCTTCCACGAGCCTACAAATATGGTAAAGGTGATATAGAAGCTAGAAGTCATATGCAGATGGCTGCAACATTAGCAGGACTTGGATTTGGAAATAGTTTACCAGGAATAGATCATTCTTTGGGTCATAGTTTTGGAAAAATATTCAATGTCCATCATGGTCTTGCTGTAGGTCTGTTTCTACCATATTCAATAGGATTTCAGGCAAAAGTTACTGATAGATGGAAAGACTTATGTCCAATTTTTGGTGTAGAACTTGGAAATAAAGATAGGGATACATTGTTTAAAGATTTTTTAGGTGCACTTAACAATTTCATCCATTCTATAGATGGCCCCACGTGTGTAAAAGATCTGAATGAACCTACAATTAATAAAGATGAATATATGGATAAAATTGCGCTATTAGCAGAATACGCCGAAGATGATGCAGTAAGTCTTCTCTCTTACCGACCTATGACCGTAAGTCTTTATAAAAAGATTTTTGAGTATGCTTGGGATGGAAAAAATATAGATTTTTAATTATTTAAAAAGAGGGAAGTAAATGAGCAAAAACTTAATTGGTTATAATGGAAAAATTGCTTTTATCGATTTAAATAATAAAAGCTGGGAAACTAAAGATTTAAATCCCCAAATTGCAAGAGAATACTTAGGAGGAACTGGATTAAGCGCAAAATTGACATATGATTTACTATCAGAAGCAGATTATAAAACTTTAAAAGAAGATCCATTAAATGAGATTAATCCTTTAATTTTTGCTACTGGACCGATAACAGGTACAATAAGACCATCCTCTGGTAGATATACAGTGACAGCGATATCCCCACTTACAAAAATATGGGGGGAAAGTTCTTCTGGGGGTTATTTCTGTATATCTCTACGAAATAGTGGTTTTGATGCAATAGTTATTACTGGTAAATCTAATACGCCAATATATTTATATATTCATGATAAAACTATTGAGTTTAAAGATGCAAGTAAATATTGGGGGAAAGATACTTATGAGACACAAACACTCATAAAGGAAGAGTTAAATAAAGAAAGAGTAAGAGTAGTAACAATTGGATTAGCTGCTGAGAATTTGGTAAAATACGCTGGAATGATAAATGATGAAGGAAGAGCGATCGGAAGATGTGGATTAGGTTCAGTTATGGCATCAAAAAATGTAAAAGCTTTAGCGGTTATCGGAAGCGGTAGAGTCCAAATAGCTGATAGTAATATCGGAAAAGAATTGATTAAAGAGGCTGAAGAAGCAGCAAAAGGAGATGCAATTGGGAGTTTAGGATCCTTTTTGTTTACTTTATATGGGACAAATGGGTATCTTGATATAGGAATGGCTCTTGGTGATACTCCTGCATATTATTTTACAGAAACCGAATTTTTAGCTGAAAAGTTAACAGGAAAAACATTAAGAGAGGAATATCCTGTATTAGATTATGGATGCGCTGGTTGCACAATAAAATGTGGGAAACAAACTATTATAGAAGATAATGGTACAGAAATTAGGGTAGATGGACCAGAATATGAATCAGTTGCTGCATTCGGTCCTTTATGTGGTGTATTTGAATCTAAAAGCGTAATTTTAGCCCATCATTTATGTAATGTTTATGGAATGGATACAATTTCATGCGGCGTAAGCATTGCTTTCTTAATATATTTGGTTGTGAACAAACTTGGCACGGAAAAAATAAAACAGGCCCTAAATAAGATTAACCTTGAGGAAATTCATTGGGGGAATGGAGAACTACTTTTAGATTTAATCGAACTGATTTCAAAAAGAGAAAGTATCGGCAATATTTTGGCTGAAGGTGTGCAATCGATGGCGAAAGAATTTGGAGTAGACCCAGAATTAGCTGCTCATGTTAAAGGATTAGAAATTCCTATGCATGATCCTCGAGCCTTTGCCGGACAAGCTTTAAGTTATGTAACATGTTGCGTAGGCGCCAATCATGAAAAATGTGACTGGTTTACCGTAGAAATGGGATCCATCAATTATTCTAGATTAAGAATTAAGTCAGGAGAACGGGCTTCCATTAAAAGGAGAGAGAAAGGAGTTATGGCATTGCAAGATATAAGGGCTATTGATGATTCTGCTGTAAATTGTAATTTTAAAAATCCTAGTCTCGAGCATTTTATAGGACATATTAATGCAGCAACAGGTTTTAACTATGATAGGAAATCGCTCGTATCCGTTGGTGAAAGAATCAATACTCTAAAAAGGGTTATAAACTGTAATTTAGGAATAACTAGAGCTGACGATAGATTACCTAATCATGTTCTTAAAGTTCTAAAATCAGGAAAAACTAGTGATGTGAAAATCGATATAGATCAAAACTTAAAAGAATATTACAAGCTTAGAGGTTGGGATTGGGAAACTGGTCGCCCCACAGATGAGAAATTAAGGGATTTAAATATAGTAAACTAACTTTTTTTTTTATTTTTTCTTTTATTAAACATAATAATTTTTCTGAAATTTTCAAATGGGTTTCTAGGTCATACCGAGTGAAATAAGCACTTTTCATCAAAATTCACATCTAAATTCTTATATACACACACAAACCAAACTTTAGAATATCTTATTTTTATTTAGTTCCATTTTAATTTTATCAATATTCATGGAAAAAATCATAAATAATCTAATATTTTGAACATTATAAAGAAATGAAGAGACAATTTGTTGTTATATTGTCTAAGAATTGATAGAAAAAATGAGTAATTCAGTTATTAAAATTGTTGATTTATTTTATAATCCAAAATCGGTTGCAGTAATTGGTGCTTCGAAGGTTTCTATGAAAGGGGGGAACCGTATAGTTTATAATCTACATTCAAATGGCTACAAAGGTCAGATTTATCCTATTAATCCTAATTATAATGAAGAAGATGAACTATGTGGTTTCAAATTTAATAAATCTGTTTTAGATATTGAAGGGGAGGTAGATCTTGCCATTTTTTATGTAAACAATCGTATTGTAACTAATATTCTAAAAGATTGTGTCAAGAAAGGAATAAAAGCGGCCATAATACAAAGTGCTGGTTTTGAGGAAGTGGGAGTAGAAGGGTTAAAATTAAGGGATGAAATTGCAGCTATTACAGAAAATTTCTCCAAGCTACGTATTATTGGTCCTAACTGTATGGGAATCAGTCGGTTCGATGGGGATTATGATGATAAAAAAGGAGGTTTCTTCACTGGACAATTTACTCTAACGAATTATAAAAGAGGTAATGTCGCTATCATCACCCAAAGTGGTTTCTTGAATGGCGGAATAGCCCCACTAATTTTTCATCAGTACCCAAATCTTGGATTTAGGTATATTGTTTCAATTGGAAACAAGATGGACTTGGGAGAAAATGAATTTTTAGAATATATATTAAAAGATGATACTGTGAACGTCATTGCAATATATTTAGAGTCATTTAAAGAACCTAGAAAATTCATCTCTTTATGTAGAAAAGCAAAACAATTACCCAAAAAAACTATTATCCTTGTAAAAGGTGGAAAAACAAGCCAAGGGATGAAAGCAGCTTCTAGTCACACAGGTGCTTTAGCTGAAGATGGAAGATTAATTGATGCTATTATTAAACAAGCAGGAGTTATTCAAGCAAATAACTTTTTTGAAATGTTCCAATTTCTGAGAACGTTTTCTATGATGTATAAATCCGGCAAAAAATTCCCTACAAAAGGAAATATCGCTCTTGTTGTTGGAAGTGGAGGTATGGGAACTGTAATGGGAGATGTTGCTATGAAATACGGTTTAAAGTTTCCTGAATTTGGTGAAAATAGTTATAACATTCTTAAAAGTGTATTCCCTGATTGGATGCCTCCAAACCGATTTGCTCTCGTTGATTTTTGGCCTACAATAGAAAAAGCAATGATGGATGCAGCCAAAAAAGCCAAAAGTACTGCTAAAAAGTCAACTAAAAAAACTACTACAAATGAAAAAGAATTGAATCCATTTCGTATGATGGGTTCTTTTGGAAATGTTATTGAAGTAATTCAAAAAGCTGTTTTAGAAGAACCTAAAATAGAAGGATTGTTTACATCAATGCCAGGTGGTCCAAGAGGACATGGAGGAACAATGGATTTTATGACACCGATGCTGGAACGCATAGCAAAATACCCGAAACCCGTTTTCTTTTATTCAGTGATGGAAAGTGAGGGATCTTTAGAAATGTTACGGTTATGTGGCAAGTATAATATTCCTTTATTTACCAGAACAGAAGATATTGCCAAGAATTTTGCGATTTTGGTTCAAGAAACAAAGAATAAAGAAAGATTTTCAAAAATATCTTAACCATAAATTTCAGAAAAATTTTCCTTTATCAGTCATAGAATTTTCATTGAAATCAGACTCTGAATTTACCTTTTCATTCCAATTTCAAAGAAAATTGGGACAAAATTTAAAAAGGCTCGAACCTTGTGTCTCTTAAAACGGAGGAAAATACAAATGAGCGAAATATCGAACCAGAACAAAAATAAATACACCTATAAATATATTCAATTTTATGCCTGCCAAATTTCCGGATTCTCTTTTATAGCTTCAGTAAAGCGGGTTAACTTCTGCAATGCGGGATAAGATTTTCCTTTAATAACATAACACGTTTAAAATTCAAGTTAGAAATTGATTCCAAGAATTAATTACATCATTTGAGCTGATTTTAAACTTCTTCTCAATTTTTTTCATATCAAGATGAGCTATTATTCCTTCTTTCCATTGATCATTGATAATTTTAACGATTTGTCTAACCAAATCCTCATTTTGCCCATAAATATCCATTTTATATACGTGATTACGTGGAATATCAAGCGCACCAGCAATTTTATCATATATTTCAATATATAAGCCTGCTTGCGGTGAAAGTAAGTAAAAAGTAACATTCCTGCCACCTCCAGATTCACTTTCTTGAGTTGAGGGATCGATACTCTCTAACCATTCTATTATCTTAATTATAAATCTTGGCACATTATGCCTAAAAGTATGCTTTTTCGTCTCTGTTTTTAAAATAACTTTCCCTTTCCGTTGTCCATAAAAAGTATATTTTTGTAAGTTTTTAAAACCCAATATTTCTGCTTCTTTTTTGATCTTTTTCGATTTTTTTTTTCCCATTTTTTTTAATCTGTATTTGTTATTACTATCAATTTTATCGGGATGATATTTAAATCTATCAAATATAATCTTCTTTCTTACTATTTTCACTGAATTTTCTTTGAGATCAGACCCTGAATTTACCTTTCTAGAAAAAAAAATTAATCATATAACGGCTTGATATCAGAAAAGTTAAATCCTAAAGGATTTGAAATTAATATTGAAACTTCTTCAAAACCATTTCGATTTCTTCTTTAACAAGATCATTGCTCTTGGGTTTAAATCCTTCTAAGGCCTCTTTGGCAATTTTTCCACCTATTCGTCCCAAAGCCCAAACGATCATTCCTTTTACACGATCATCTTGATTCTCTTCAAAACCTCGAATTAGTTCCGGAATATATTTAGGATCAAGTGTATTTCCCATTGCTCTTGCTGCGTTCATTTTCCACCTCCATGTCTCATTATAAGACATATAGAACATATGAGGCCAAATCCTTGTTTGATAGTATTTTTTATCCATATGAAGCAGTTTAATCAAGTCAAAATCTTTTTCTTTCTCAACTACTCTTTTGTTAACAGGTAAATCTTGAGATAACCATGGTCTATTACGAGGACAAACTTCTTGGCATCGATCACAACCATAAACCCAAGTACCCATCTGCTCGCGGATCTCTAATGGTGTTATTCCTTCTTGATAATAACTAAGATAAGAAATACATTTTCGAGGATCGATTTTATTTGGGGCACTAAGAGCACCAGTAGGGCAAGAGGCAATGCAGGTATTTTTACACCATTTAGGACACCCGATTTCTATTGTAGGTTCATCAGGCTCGAATTCATAATCAACTATTAAGGGTATAGGAGATATCCAAGAACTTTTTCTTGCAATTCTATTTGAATAGAGAAAATTATTCTTTCCAAAAGTCCCCACTCCTGCTCTAGCTGCTGTTAATCTATGTGGAATATTAAATGGCGCTCTGGAATCAATTCCATTATCTCGTAAATAACTTCTAAATGCTTTAATTCGTTGATATAATTGACCTTTTGTTATACGATCATCATCCAAATATGCACGACCAAAATAACCCTCTAAACCCGAAGGAAATCCTTCTTTGAAATAGACATCAATTAAAACAATAATAGATTTACCGTCATGCAATATATTTTTAGGATCTAGACCTTTGATGAGTTCAATACCTTCTTTTAAAGCCCAAGTATATTCTTCTTTTCTATAATCCAAAATCTCTTTTTGAGATTCAAAAGGTTCCATAGTTGTAAACCCAATATCTTCAAAACCTAATTCTAACGCTTTTTTGACTACTTCGCTTTTCTCCATAATTTTACCATTTGATGTCGAATTAATATGATATCTTAAAATCTAAAATTATTTTATAAGTTAAGCCCTTCTAAATATAATCTATAAGTAATCTTATCATTCAATTTGGATAACTAATTGCTCTTTATAACCTACTATTACTTTTACAAGTCCTTTAAGCTCATTATCAAATTCACTATCTCCAGTATCTACTCTTAAACAACGAAGATTTCTCATTTTATCTGCAGTAGAAATAATTCTTATGTTCTTTTTCCCTATTTTTTTAATAACTTTTGGAGTAATTTGTTTATTACCTCGTCCAAAAATAAATCCTTGTCCTCCTATCGGAGAAATTATAAGCTCAGCATCATCGAACTCTCCTAACAATTCAAAGATACTTTTTTCATTCAAATCTTTCCCTACAATCATTCTATTGTTAATTGCATCTATACCAAGAAGAGTTTTAGGCAACCCTAAATTGTTTGTTATTGTTTTTACAGTAGTACCCGGTCCTAATAAATAGAGTGTATTTTTTTTCATATCTTCAATTACAAATTGAGCAATTTCATGTTTATTTTCTTCAATAGTCCTTCCGAATTTTGAACCAATTTTCCCTGCTTGTACTAAATTTCTGATTTTAAGAACTTTTAAATAGCCATACAGAGTCGATTTTAACATATCTTTTCTTACAAGCTTCTCGTCAATATCTAAGACTTCTCTATCTTCATCTTCAATAACATCCTCTAAAAATCCGTCAATTATTTGAGCTGCTGCTATAGAATTAATCGAAAATACAGAACTGAACATTTTAACTCCACCAGGAACAGCAACTACTGGCTTTTTTAATCCAATTGCGTCATAAATATCTCTTGCGGTTCCATCTCCTCCACAAAAAATCAGTAAATCAATATCTTCGTGAAGCATCTGTTTTGCTAGTCTTTTCGTATCCTCAGCAGTGGTGATTTCACCAATTTTGCCAATTACTTCAAATTCGATATTCATTCCTTTAATAACGTCTTCCCCCATTTTACCAGGTGCTACTAACATAAGTATCATCTCCTTGTGTTTAATATGGGATAATACTTCATTTATTCTAAGTGGAGTTATTGGTATAGCCCCCATTTTTAATGCTTTCTGATATATGTCTCCATCTGTCCCTTTAAGACCAACGCTACCTCCCATACCGGCTATGGGATTAATAATCAATCCTATTCTTTTCATATTTTTAGAATTTTTTAAGAATTTATTGGTTTAAAATTTTATTTTGTGAATGATACTATTTCTTTAGCTAGATAATTCATTAATATATTCACTTTAGGTGAAAATATAACAATTTTTTATTATATAAATATAAAATTAGATGCTCTAACTATAAATTCTTGCTTCTGAAAAGATATCATTTTGAAGTAAAATGATTCAATTCTTTTTATAAAATTAGCAAGAAACCATTAGATTATTATGTTTTTCCTAATCTTTTTCTTGCCTTTTTATAGCTTTTATCTGACCAATATCTAATGATTTTAGGAAAATGACGATTTATTTTCCAAATGAATTTAGCCTCACCAGGTAAAATGTTAAATTTATTTTTTAAAATACCATGTATAAAGACTTCAGCCACATCTTCAGGTGTTTTAAGTCCTCCTCTTGCTTCCATTATTCGACATTCTTCAGGTTTTGTCTCGTTTTCTATTTTAAATCCAGGTGTATCCATAGAAGGGGGATAAAGAATCGACACATAAATTTTATAAGGTTTTAACTCATTTCGAAGCGTTTCCGATAACCCTACTACAGCATATTTAGATGGGACATAAGTTGTAAAGCCCATTAAGCCCATATACCCTAATATAGAAGAAACATTTGCAATATATCCCTTTTTTTTCTTCATAAAATAGGGTAATAGAATTAAAATTGGAACTAATTGGCCATAATAATTCACTTCCATGTTTTTTTTATAATCTTCGAGAGATATTTTCTCAATATAGTCGGCATAAGCATACCCAACGCAGTTGAATAAATAATCAGGAATCCCATATTTCTCTATAAATTCAGTTAAAAGTGGTTTTAATTTATCCATAATTGTGGTATCACATGCAATTATCTCTATAAATTGTGAATCGTCAAATTTCACTTCATCAATCTCATTAGCGGCTCTTTTTAAAATTTCTGTCCTTCTCGCAACAATACATACACTTCCCCCTAATTCTACAAAATATTTTGCTGTAGCTTTTCCTAATCCCTGAGATCCACCAGTAATAATAGCAATTTTGTCTTTAAATGGTTGCTGTCTAATTAATTTCTCTTTTTTCATATTACATCACTTAAATTATTTTAGAGTTTTGATAAAAATAATTTCTTCAAATTTTAAATATTTATCCAACCAAAAATCATGAAAATAGGTCCAAAAATTATACAAAACAGGTTAACTATTAGATTTAGAATGATTTCTAATTTTCCACCACTAAATCCCCCATATTGTAGATTGTGAGATATATCAAGTAACCCTAAGAAAACCATAGCACTTCCGCCTGCAATAGAGAAAAAATTCCCAAATTTTTCGTTCATAACTATCCCAATGGCTCCTAAAATTAAACAGGGAACCGCCCATCCTAAATCTGGTAATGGAAAAGATCTCTCATATTCAAGATATCCTTCTCGTTGATCTGGCTTTTTATTTTCAACAATAAAGAAATAGATCCAGAACCCAATAAATCCTACTGCGATAAAAATTTCTAATCCGGCAATTATCAATTCCATCATATAATCTCCATATTAGTGTTTAATTTAAATTATAATTTTAAAAGATTTAAATATCAGATTTTAATGTATTTGGTGGGACTCCTACTTCAGCAGTACCCCCATCTATAGGAAAAGTATGGCCAGTGATAAAATTACTCCTTGGAGAAGCTAAAAAGATCATAAGGTTAACGACATCTTGTATATTCCCTATCCTATTTAATGGGGTTTTAACATTTCCATCTTTCATTGTCTGAATCATAATATCCTCTCTATTCCCATAAATTCCTGTAACATGAAATCCAGGGGCAATCGCATTTGAAGTAATATAAGGAGCAAGACTTTTAGCTACCAGCTGTGTTAAAGCTATTACCCCAATTTTACTTATACTATAAACTGGGATTAATGGATCAACAACCGAACCTGCAATTGACGTAGTATGAATAATCTTCCCTCTTAAAGGCTCAAATTTTTGTCGATTCATTTTACGGCATACAAATTTGTCTATTAACCATTGGCCTTTAAGATTAACATTCATAGTCAAATCCCATGCTTTTTCACCCACTTTTAATATATCTACACCATAGGCTGCTTCGGTACCTGCGTTATTAAATAAAACATATATATTTTCTAGTTCTGAAAAAGCTTGTTCAGTCATTTTTTTAACTTGCTTAGCCTCTGATACATCGCATACAATGGAGATTACTTTTTGTTTTGTTTCTTTCTCGACATTCTTACTTGTTTCATTAAGGAGTTCTTCATTAATATCAACTAAAACTAAGTCCGCCCCTCTTTCGGCAAAGGCATAGGCTACGCCCCTACCAAATCCAGATGCCCCTCCAGTAATGAGACACCCTTTCCCTTCTAGAAATTTTTCAATCACATTTCACCATCATTGATATTTGAATTATCTTTTTGTTAATAATTATAATTTTCTTTCACTCTATTTAAAATTTTAATATAGAACCTTTATAACGGAATTAAAACCAAAACTTTAATTATTAAAACGTAATTAAAAAATAATATAGAAATATCAAGTGAATCAAATATGGTTGATAAAGTAGTACCTTATTTAATTAATGTGGGTGAGGTCACTCCTGCACGGAGTCAAGCTGCAGTATTAAATGAATTAGCTATGGCTTTAATTGAATGTATCGGAATTTATAGCAAAAATCTTAAAAAATTGGGGAGACTATCAAAAATTTCAACTGCCTTTTGGCCAGTTCGATTAATTCCTTTATCTGACACTAGAGCGTGTGTAATGAGTTATCTTTATAATAAACAAGAGAGGTTGAATATAGGGAAATTTGCTCAAATGCCCCCAAGACCTGAAGCGGTTATTAAAGGAGCAGATCCAGTAAGTTTTCTTAATTCATTACAGCAATATAATAATACTTACCTGAAAAAATCTAAGAACTTTAAAAGAGGACTTGTTATCCAAGAGGCTCTCTTTAATACCAGTGAAATTGGCTATTTTCAGAATTTCTTCCTTAATCAATATAATTTAAGCGCTCATCCATCGCCTTACTTTCTACTCGAAGGGGGTCCTATTTCAAAAAGCGTAAATCAAACTAGAATTGTAAACGACATTCCTGAATATGTATCTCAAAAGGATGTTCAACTTCTTGATAATTTTGGGGATAGTATTACAAAGCTATGTGAAAGATGGATTGAAAAAGGAGGTAAAGATGCAGATAAAATTCGAGATACAAAAGTTGACACAGGTGAAGAAGAAAAACAATTAGCTATACTTAATAAAGAATTGCAAGCAGAAAAAGAACGAGAAATTGAAAAATCTCCAGAAGAATTGGTAAAAAGTGGTAAATATAAAATCAATGACAAAACTGGTGAATTAAATAATAATATCGGCACTCTTAAAGGCAGTGTTGATAGTATGAGGAATGCATTAAATCAAAGAGATCTTTTTTTAACAGAAGAGGCTTTAAAAGATATTGATTTAAAATATCGAGATTTAGGGAATTCAATTACACGTTATAAAAATGAAATTGCTCAATTAAGGAAAAATGTAAAACGTGAAATATCCGATCTTGAGAAAACAAAACAACAAAAGTTAAGAGAACTAGAACGTAAAAAAGCTGAAGTTGAGAAGCAAATTGAGGCAAAACATTCTGGATTAAGTAAAGATTTAAGTTCTGCTGAAGGAGTGGTTGCCCAAATTGCAACGGAAAAACAATCATCTTTAAATAATATCGAAAGTGTCAAGGATAAAGAAATGACTGATGTTCAAAACTTTTTTAATAACTACTCTCTAGAGCTAAAAACACAAAATGTTATAGTTGGAATACCAATATACATCTTTTACTTCCTTGATCCTAATACTAATAGAACTACTGAAAGAGCGCCGATATTACCAATATTGATAGATAAAGAAAAACCTGTGAAGACAAAAGTTAAAGCAAGCTTTCGGCAAAAACTAAGGGATTTAATGAATAAAGATAACGCAATGATAGATTTAGTAGAAACTCAAGGTGATAAAAATAATTTAATGGAGATGAAGAACTTAGATACTCGATTAGAAGATTCAATTAATGATCTAAGAATTCAAAAAATCCTAAACAAGAAACAAGCTGAAACAGCAAAAGATGTAATTGCAAACTTAGTTTATTAAAAAAGTATTATTTTTTAAAATCTTTATTTTTATAATTTTCTTGAATTTATGTATATACCATCGTTTTTCCACAACATTCAGGAATAGACTGATACCCACATTCTGCTGAACAACAACATAATAAATATCCATTTTTAACCATCATAGATTTATCACAACATCTTGGTACCTCTTGCTCCCTCCCACAAACAGAACATACTAATTTTTCTCCCATTCTTAACATCACCTATTCATTATTTCTATCCAAAGATTCTAAGATAATAAACAAACTAAAATAGTACTGTTATTATTTATAATCCTCATGCAAGAACTATTTGTATAATGAAGGTAAAATTCATTAAAGCTTTGTGAATTATAAGAATTATAATTGTAAGACATTTCCTTTTAAAAATCTTCAATAATTATGTCATATAAATTATTTTTATTATTCTAAACTTGAGGAGTGCAAAATGTCTAAAAAATTAACTTTAAAAAATACATTTAAACTTTATGAAGATGCGCTTAAATTAATACCGGGGGCAATTTTAGGAATAAGACGCCCAAGTAATTTTATTGAAGGTGAATATCCGATATTTTTTGAGGCTGCAAAAGGTGGAAAGGTTATTGATGTTGATGGGAATGAATATATTGATATGCTCTGTGCTTATGGACCAATAATAATTGGACACAGAGAAGAAGAAATTGATAATGAGGTTATAAAACAAATCAGAGATAAGGGTTTTTGTATGTCATTGACCCAACCAGTACAAAACAAGTTAGCCCAAAAATTGAAGTCATTAATTCCCTGTTGTGAAAAGATGGTTTTTGTTAAAACAGGTTCAGATGCCACTACAACAGGAATTCGAGTTGCTCGAGCATTTACAAAACGTTTTAAAATACTTAGATGTGGATATCATGGATGGCATGATTGGGCTATAGGTCATGAACTTTCTGGAGGGATACCTAAGAAACTATTTGAAGATGTGCATGAATTTGAATTTAATAATCTTAATCAAGTAGAAGAGTTGATGAAAAAATATGGTGATGATGTAGCAGCTATTATTACTACACCTGTTAATCATCCAGGAGGTCATAAAGTAGAGATGCCAAACCCAGGATTTTTAGAAGGTCTTCGAAAAATTACTAATGAATATGGTTCTTTATTGATGTTTGATGAAATTCGCACTGGGTTTCGGTTTGATCTAGGAGGAGCACAAAAATTATTTGGTGTAATACCTGATCTTGCTGCTTTTGGAAAAGCAATGGCAAATGGTTATCCTATAAGCTTCCTTGGAGGAAAACAAAAGATTATGGATGTATTGGTCGAAGAAGTTTTTCTTAGTTCAACTTTTTTCCCAAATAGCTTAGCACAAATTGCATCACTTAAGACAATAGAGATCTTAGAAAGAGAAAAAGTCTTGGAAAATATTAATAAAAAGGGAAATGAATTCGCTAAAAAAGTAATTGACTTGATCGAAGAAAGTGGTGTTCCATGTGTTTTCTCTGGTGGACCTTGGATGCCATATATTACATTTGAGCATGATCCAAATCTTTTATATAAAAAATTACGTGAGGAATTTTACACACAATTAATTCGGCGTAAAATTTTTCTTCAACCATTTCACCACGGCTATATATGTTATCGGCATACAAATGAAGATTTAGATTTTGCGGCTGATATGATTAGAGAATCTTTAAATGAATGTAAAAAAATGATCAAGTGAAAAATTCTATGGTTCGGCCATTGGAAGGGATAAAAGTCTTGGATTTATCAAGGGCTTTAGCTGGTCCTTATTGTACAATGATGCTAGCAGATATGGGTGCAGAAGTAATCAAAATAGAAATGCCTGAAAGAGGCGATGATTCTCGAGCATGGAGTCCTCCTTTTGTTGAAGGAGAAAGCGCCTATTTTATAAGTGTTAACCGAAATAAAAAGTCCATGACTTTAAACTTAAAGAAGGAGAAATCTGTAGAGATTATTCATAGATTAATTAATCAGGCTGATGTTTTGATTGAAAACTTTCGTCCTGGTACAATGGAAAAGCTGAGTTTATCCTATGATGAGGTAAAAGAGATAAACCCAAAGATTATATATTGTAGCATATCTGGGTTTGGACAAGATGGTCCGTATCGGTTATTGCCCGGTATGGATCAAGTTCTTCAAGGAATGGGTGGATTGATGAGCATTACAGGTGAACCTGGTGGCCCTCCCGTCAAAGTTGGAGTAGCTGTTGCCGATATTGCCGGTGGAATGTTCGCAGCATATGGGATAGTAGTAGCACTTTTTAATAGAGAAACGGGCGGTAAAGGACAGATGATTGATATAAGTTTGTTAGACTGTCAAGTAGCTTGGTTAACCTACCGTGCTGGTTCTTTCTTTGCATCAGGAGAAATTCCAAAACCACTAGGCTCTGGTCACCCTGTTATTGTTCCTTACCAAGCATTTAAAGCTAAAGATGTATATGTTAATGTTGCTGCTGGTAATGATCAATTATGGCAAAAATTTTGTAAAGCTCTTGGATTGGAAAATATAATGAATGAACAGCGATTTGCTACAAATGCTATGCGGGTTAAAAACAGGGAAGAAATAATTGAGATTATAGGAGAGGTAATTCGCACTAAAAAAGCTGATGAATGGCTTAAAATCTTGACTGAAGCGGGGGTACCATGTGGCCCTATCTATAATATGGATAAGATTTTTAGTGATCCTCAAGTATTACACAGGGAAATGGTAAAGGAACTTGAACATCCGACAGCAGGAAAAGTCAAAGTAACTGGAATTCCATCCAAATTATCTAATACACCTGGAGAAATCCTCACAGCACCACCAGTTTTAGGACAACATACAAAAGAAATCCTCTCTGAATTAGGATTCAAAGAAATTGAAATTGAGAAATTGTATGAGGAAAAAGTAATTTAATTTATCTGAATTTTTAAAAAGCTAATTGGGATGTATTATATTGGATAAGCTTATTATTACTGCTGCTATTTGTGGTGCGGAAGTTACCAAAGAAATTAATATTAATGTACCATATACAGTAGAAGAAATCGGGAGAGAAGCAGAGTCTGCATATTATGCAGGTGCTAGCATAATCCATCTACATGTTAGAGAAGATGATGGGACTCCCACTCAAGATATAAAAAGGTTCAAGGTGTGTACAGAAGAAATTAAAAAAAGATGTCCAGACGTTATTATTCAACCGTCTACTGGTGGTGCAATTGGAATGACGAACAAGGAAAGGTTACAGCCAATTTACTTAGATCCACCTCCTGAAATGGCAACTTTAGATTGTGGAACGATGAATTTTGGAGGGGATGAAATTTTTATAAATACTGAAAATACTATTATCTATTTTGCTGAAGAAATGAATCGTTTAGGGATAAAATATGAATTAGAATGTTTTGATAAAGGAATGATTGATATGGTGATGCGATTACATGATAAGGGATATATTAAGACCCCTATGCATTTCAACTTTGTACTAGGAGTTGTTGGAGGAATTGGTGCTACAGCACGTGACATAGAGTTTCTCATTGGGAGTATTCCAAAAGATTCAACTTATACTGTTTGCGCAATTGGTAAGCATGAATTTCCAATGGTCTCATTATCAATTAAAAAAGGAGGTCACGCTAGGGTAGGCTTTGAGGATAATGTATATCTCTCGAAGGGTGTATTAGCAAAATCGAATGGAGAATTAGTGGAAAAAGTGGTTAGAATTGCAAATGAATTCGGAAGAGATATTGCATCTCCGAATGAAGCACGAAAGATCCTAAGTATATTATAGTCAAATTAAATACAAAAATAAAAGGTAATTATGTATAAGGAATTAGCAAAATATTATGATTTAATTTTTTCTTGGAAGGATTATGAAAAGGAAACTAATCAAATCAATAAATTTATTAAAAAGTATAAGAAATCCGATGGGAATAAGTTACTTGATGTAGGATGTGGAACAGGAAAACATCTAGAATATTTTAAAGAAAACTTCTCCTGTACAGGTATTGACTTGAATGAAGAAATGATAAGTGTTGCTAAAAATAATATTAGTGATGTAGATTTCAAATCAGTAGATATGATAACCTTTGATTTAAAT
>Ga0114930_10001950_pt1 | contig 18975 bp, 17 predicted proteins | sample AnhtaG_FD_87300 | JGI IMG/M metagenome (GOLD analysis project Ga0114930, IMG submission 87300) | Deep subsurface microbial communities from Anholt, Denmark to uncover new lineages of life (NeLLi) - Anholt_01485 metaG | ecosystem: Environmental > Aquatic > Marine > Oceanic > Sediment | place... | reverse complement strand
GGTCATCCGCCCCGCACCAAACTCGAGCAACAAACCTCCCGCAGGACAACCCCGTCTCGAATGCCCCCGCCGATACACAAGGCCCCGGCCTTGTGTTCGCCTGATTCTCATTTCACACCGCTGGGTGGATTCGTAGGGGCTGCTGCGCCTCGTGCCGGTTGTGCTACACTACCAGCGGGTGCGCAGGATTCCGGCTTGGGCGGCGATAACGCAGGGAAAGACATGGAAACGATCCGCAAAGCGAAGCTGACCGAAATAACCGCCGTCAAGAAGCTCCTCGACCAGGGGGCACAAGAGGGCGCGCTGCTTCCGCGCCCGCTCATGGAGCTATACGAATTCACCCGGGACTTCTTTGTCTACGCCGATGGCGAGGGGGTCGGCGGCTGTGGCGCGCTCCACATCGACATGGGAGACCTTGCGGAGGTGCGTTCGCTGATGGTCCGTCCCGACTTGCGCGGGCAGGGCATCGGCGTCGGGCTGCTTCGGGCGTGTCTCGATGACGCCCGCGGCCTGGGCATTCCGCGGGTGTACACGCTGACGCGCATACCCGAGTTCTTCGTCAAGCAGGACTTCGTCGAGGTCGACAGGCACGCCCTCCCGCACAAGGTGTACAACGACTGCGTGCGCTGCCCGCTGTTCCCCGACTGCGACGAAGTCCCGATGACCTATGACCTGAACCAGCACTGACGACGACACGACTATGGCAAGAATGGAGGTCCCATAAGCAATGGCTCTGAGCGGCACCGTCGGGTTTCTCGGATTTGGCAACATGGGCGGCGCGATTCTGCGCGGCCTGATCGGCACGGGCACGATCACGGCCGACCGGGCCGTCGTCTACGACGTTCTAGAAGACAAACGCGCGGCCGCAATCGACTTGGACGTGGGCGTGGCGTCTTCCCCGCAAGCCCTCGCCCAGGCCTGCGACACCCTGGTCCTCGCCGTGAAGCCGCAGAGCATGGCCGACGCCCTCGAGCAGATGAAGCCGGGCTTCAGCCCGAAGACGCTGATCGTGAGCATCGCGGCCGGCATCTCGATCGGCTACATCCAGGAACGGCTCGGCGCGGACGCGCGCGTGGTGCGCGTCATGCCGAACACGCCCGCCCTGGTCAACGCCGGCGCCGCGGGCATCGCCGTCAGCGGCAACTGCACCGAGGACGACGCCGCGACGGCGCGCACTATTTTCGAGGCGATCGGCATTGCCGAGACCATGCCGGAGGCCCTTATCGATGCGGTGACCGCCTTGAGCGGCAGCGGCCCGGCCTATTTCTTCTACATGGTGGAATGCCTGGTTCAGGCGGCAACGGCCCACGGCCTGGACGCGGACCAGGCCACACGGCTTGCCGCGCAGACCGTGCTGGGCGCCGGGCGCCTGATGCTCGAGTCCGGCGAAGCGCCGTCCGTCCTGCGTGAACGGGTCACGTCCAAGGGCGGCACGACCGCTGCGGCGCTCGAGGCGTTTCGTGCGGGCGGCTTCGACCGCCTGATCGCCTCGGGGATCGACGCGGCCGTAGCCCGGGCCAAAGAGCTGGGCCAATGAACAAAGGCGCCGGGAATTCGTTTGCTTTGGAGCACTGCTCATGAGAAAAGACCGGGTCGTGTCCGAAGTGCTGGGCGAAGAGACCGTGCTTACGCCCAGCGACCTGTATGACAAGGAGTTCCGGCGGGCGCTGTTCGGGGGCTACCAGCGGCTCGAGGTGGACGCCTTTCTCGAGCGGATCGCGGACGCCCTCGAGCCCCTGATCCGGCAACTCAAGGGGCTCAAGGCCACGCAGGAAGAATACAAGGCCCAGATCCAAGAGCACCGCCACATGGAGGAGACGCTCCGAAACGCCCTGGTCACGTCGCAGAAGTTCGGCGAGAACCTGATCGACTCCGCCAAGCGCGAGGCCGACACGCTCATCGCCGCGGCCCGGGTCGAGCACGAACGCGTCGAGGCCAACGCCGCCAAGCTCCCCGTGGCCCTGGGCCAGGAGATCGCCCAGTTGCAGCAACAGCGCAATCGCCTGCGCTCGGAGATCCTGGCCATCCTCGAGACCCACAAGGCCCTCCTCGACGGGCTCGACTCGGCCGAAGAGGCCGTGGGCAACTCCGTCTTCTTCGGGTTCAGAGACGGACCGCCGCCGGACACCGACAAGCCGGCGGCTGCGGAGCGGGCCGCGCCGGCCTCCCTGGCCGACGAGACGCCGGGCCCCGAGCAGCACCCCGCCGGGCTATCGGGGAATGAGCCCGACGACGCGCCGCCCGCGGCGGACGAAACGGACGAGACCCGGACGGAGACCGCCCCATGACCGGCCTGCTCTTGCTGGCGGCCTTGGCCACGGCCGGCGCACCCGACGAGATCGAGGCCTTCTTCGCCGAGTTCGCCGCGAAGCGCGAACGCATTCAGGTCCTCGAGGCCCGCTTCACGCAGGACGACGTCCTGCCCGAGGAAACGCTGCGCTCGAGAGGGACGGTGGTCTACGTCAAGGGTGGGTCGGAACCGGGCGCCCGGCGTATAGTGTTCCGCTACGAAGAACCGGATGAGGGCGCCACGTACCTCATCGACGGCCGGCGACTCTTCGAGTATCAGCCGATCAAGCAGCTCGAGATCTATGACTTGGGGGATAACCCGCAGGCCGAGATCTTCTTCCTCGGTTTCGACGACAACACCGAGGCCCTTCGCAAGACGTACAACGTGACGCTGTTCGCGGTGGAAGACGAGAAGATGGGCGCCCACGGCGTTTCCATCGAGCCCAAACAGACGCCCGCCGGCGACGACGCCGAGCCGCCGCCGTTTCGTGAGGTCCGCCTGTTTCTGCGCGAGGGCGACTACCTCCCCGTCGAGATCCACATCGTGAACGACGAGGATGCCCAGGAGTACATCCGGATCTCGGACGTCCAGGTGAACCACGAGATCGACCCGGACAAGACCCAGATAGCCCTGCCGGAGGGCACGAAGATCTTCGAGGACGATGAGTACAAGGAAACCGTCGGGGCCGGGGGAAAGCGGGTCCCTGCGCCCGTCGTGCTTCCGGCGCCCGCCTCACGCGAGGCCCCCGAACCGTGACCCGCATCGTCCTGGCATCCGCGTCGCCGCGCCGCAAGGCCCTTTTGTCCGCCCTCGGGCTGCGGTTCGAGGTGATGGTCAGCAACGCCGAGGAGTCTCTCGAGGGCGATCCCGAAACCATGGTCACAGCCAACGCCCGGGCCAAGCGCGACGACGTCGCCGCCCGCATCGGGTTGCCGGCCGTCGTTATCGCGGCCGACACCCTGGTGTTCCTGGGCAACCGTGTGCTGGGCAAGCCCGCCGATGCCGCCGAGGCACGCGCGATGCTGGCCGCGCTGTCCGGAAACACGCATCAGGTGCTGACGGGCCTGTCGCTGGTCGATACGGCCACGGGCAAGACGGCCGAAGGCAGCGAGTGTACCGACGTGACCTTCCGGGACCTCTCGCCAGAGGAGATCGACCGGTTCGTCGAGGCCGTCAACCCCGTGGACCGCGCCGGCGCGTACACCGTCGACGGCCCGGGCAGCCTGCTCATCGCCCGGTATGACGGGTGCTACCAGAACGTTCTGGGCCTGCCCATCGTACGTCTTGACGGGCTCCTGCGAGGGCTCGGCCTCAGCCTGTTCGGGTTGATGGATGTGTCGCGTTGCGCGTTCTTGTAGCTGCCGCTGGCCCCAGCCGCTCTTTGACAAGGCCCCGCCGGGACCCGTAACATGGTGTCCGTGAAGAAGTCGAGCAGAGTGACGCTGCTGCCTATCGGCGGCGGCCGAGAGATCGGGGCCAATTCCTACCTACTACAAGCGGACGGACACGACGTCCTCCTCGATTGCGGCGTCCATCCCAAGAAAGAAGGCGTCGAGGCCCTGCCCGACTTTTCGCTTCTCGAGCGCGCCCCGGACGTGGTCATCGTGTCCCACGGCCATGTCGACCACTGCGGGGCGCTGCCCCAGTTGCTCAAGCGATTCCCCGCCGCGAGGCCATTCGCCACCGAGGCGACGGTCGACGTGATGGACTGTATGCTGCACAACAGCGTTTCCGTCATGACCATCCTCGCCCGCGAGAGGAACATTGTCGAGTACCCGCTGTACACGCATGAAGACGTGGTCTCGGCGATCCACCGAGCGTGGGCGATGGAGTTGGACGAGGAATTCGCCCTCCGGGATGATGCCACGGCCACGGGCCGGTTCTATCACGCCGGCCACGTCCTGGGCAGCGCGAGTGTCCTGCTGCGCCTGCCGGGGCACACGGTCTTCTACACGGGCGACATCTGCACCTCGGACCAGGAGCTCATGGGCGGCCTGTCCCCACTCGACGATTCCGAAGACGTCGACACCCTCATTATCGAGTCCACCTACGGCGCCAACGTCGAGGCCGATGAGACGACCTACGAGGAACAGACCGACCGGTTCTGCGCGACCACCAACGACGTGCTGGGCCGGGGTGGGGCCGTGCTCGTGCCCACCTTCGCCCTGGGACGCACCCAGGAAATGCTCAACATCGTCGCACGGCTTCAGGACTCCGGACGCCTGCCGGAGGTCCCCGTATATGCGTCCGGGCTCGGCCGCGCCGTCTACGAGGTCTACCATCGGTATCTCGACTACCTCCACCCGGACGCCGAGCTGCAGCCCCTCAGCCGGTTCGAGCGCTTGGGCGACGTATGGGAGCCCGGCGTCGTCCAGGATCTCTTAAGCGAGCCCGGCATCATCGTGGCGACCTCGGGCATGATGATCGAGAACACGCCCTCGGCCATGGTTGCCGAGGAGATGGTTCGCCACAAGCGCCACGGCATGTTCTTTGTCGGTTACCTCGATCCGGACACGCTGGGCTACCGGGTGCTTCACGCCGAAACGGGCGCCCGGATGCGCTTTGGCCGGGGCCGCCCGCCAGTCAAGGTGCGGCTCGAGAACCGCCGCCACTTCAGTTTCAGCGCGCACGCTCCGCGCACGGCCTTGCGCGAAGTCATCCGCCGCATTGATCCCAAGAACGTCGTCTTCGTGCACGGCGATCCCGAGGCCATCGACTGGATGCACGACCAGACCGGCGACGGCTGCCGCAAGTTCTCTCCCACACGAGGCGAGCCGATCACGCTCGAGGCGTAGACCGTGGCGTGCGGCCTTGGGGATCGAACGGGGGCGTCTCACCCCCGATGCGTGGACAGGATGCCCACGCAACGGCCGGCAAGATGCCGGCGCTACGAATCACCCGATCGGTCAGTCCTCGCCGGAGAACGTGGGACCCCGCCCGCCCTAGCTCGCTACCAGAACAGCCATGAAGGGCTGTGTTGTCCGGCGGTTTGGGTTTTTTGACTGTCCGGTGGGCCTGTGCTAGATTATGCGGACGTTCTTGGCGGTGGCCTGGGAAAACAGAGCGTGAAGCGGCGGAGATTTCCTGCGTCACGATGGGCGCGGGTTGGGCGACCGGGCACAGCCAAGACGCCGCTGTGGAGAGTTTTTGAACGGAAGAAGGAGAACCAACAATGGCAGACACGATTCAGGGTTTCTTTGATGAACTGCAGGACAAACTCTCGCCGGAAAAGATGGCGGGCATGAACGCGACGTTCCAGTTTGTGGCGGAAGGCGAAGGGGGGGGCGAGTGGAACGTGGTCATCGCGGACGGCCAGGGCACGGTCTCCCAAGGCACGGCCGAGAACCCGACCATTGTGCTGACGGCGTCCAGCGAGGACTGGCAGGCGCTGACGACCGGGGAGCTGAACGGCCAGACGGCGTTCTTGACGGGCAAGCTGAAGATCCAGGGCGACGTGACGCTCGCCATGAAGCTCGAGAGCCTGTTTGACCTCGGGTAGAACGCATTCGCACATCCCGCGCCCGCGCGACGCCTTCGCGCGGACGCGGGATGTCCTGCTTCTGAAGGCCGCGCTGGCCACGGTCGGGATGGTATTGTGCGCTTGCGGGGCGCCCCACGAGGCGCCGCCCGACAACACGCGGGACATCGCGTTCGCGACTTCGGACGGGGTCGAGATCGCGGCCACCGTGTATCCCGTGGACACCCCAAAGCCGCCGGGGCTGGTGCTGGTTCACATGCTGGGCGCGGACCGCCGCGTGTGGGGGCCCTTCGCGCTGAGGGCACAACGCGCCGGCTACCTCTGCCTCGCCTTTGACCTCCGCGGCCACGGCGACAGCCGCGCCCGCGGCGACGAATCGCTGTCCTATCGCCAATTCAACACGGCGGACTGGCGCGCCGCGGTCGAGGACGTCGGCGCGGCCAAACGCGCTCTGCTCGAGCAGGGGGCCGACCCGGAGAACCTGGCGCTGGTCGGCGCCAGCATCGGCGCGAACCTGGCGCTGAGCTACGCCGTGGGCCACGAGGACGTCCCGGCCGTCGTTCTGGTCTCGCCGGGCCTGGACTACAAGGGCGTCAAGATAGAGGAGGCTATTGTGGCCTACGGGCGGCGTCCGGTGCTGCTGATGACGTCCGAGGGGGATTCGTACTCGGCCATGTCGTGCACCACGCTGAAACGGGCCGCGCCGGGCCTGTGTGAGTTGCGGGAGTACAAAGGGGCCACGCACGGCACGGCCTTGTTCGACGTTTCCGTGACTGCCATCGAGCAGGTCTTCCTGTGGCTGAAGCCCATCATCGGACCGCAGGAGGAGGAGGATCGCGACGACTGACGACTGGTGAGCCAAAGGCGAGCCAGATGAAGACGAAGATGAAGAGGAAGATTGGGAGGGAGCAGCAATGGCACAGAAGAGGATGACGTACCGCCAGCGGATGGCGTGGTTTCACAAGGCACGGTTCGGGCTGTTCATTCACTGGGGGCTCTATGCGATACCAGGCCGCGGCGAGTGGGTGATGTTCCAGGAGCGGATCCCGAAAGACCAGTACGCCAAGCTGGCCGACCGGTTCAATCCGCGCAAGTTCGACGCGGAGGCCTGGGCGGACCTGGCGGTCAAGGCGGGCGTGAAATACGCCGTGCTCACGACCCGACACCACGACGGGTTCTGCCTGTTCGACAGCCAGGTGTCGGATTTCACGAGCGTGAAGACCCGGGCGAAGCGGGACTTCGTGGCGGAGTACGTCACGGCGTTCCGGAAGGCCGGGCTCAAGGTGGGCTTCTACTACTCGTTGCTCGACTGGCGTTTCCCCGGCTACTTCGACCCGGACAAGCACCCGGACAGTGCGCGGCGGATGGTGCGGCAGTTCCACGATCAGGTGCGTGAACTGATGACGAACTACGGGAAGATCGACGTGCTGTGGTATGACGGGGCGTGGATCGCCCACGGCGCCTCGACCAAGAACGTGCCGAAGTTCTGGGGGTCGGAAAAGGTCAACGCGATGGCGCGCGAGCTCCAGCCCCACATCGTCATCAACAACCGGTCGGGCATCGACGAGGATCTCGACACGCCCGAACAGCACGTCACGGCCTCGGCGCCCGGGCGCGGCTGGGAATCGTGCATGACGATCGGGGACTCGTGCGGCTGGGGATGCATCCGGAACAACCCGAACTGGAAGACCGTCCCGCAGCTCCTGCAAAACCTGGTCACCGCGGCCGCGGGGGAGGGCAACTACCTGCTGAACGTGGGGCCGCAGCCGGACGGCACGATCCGCAACGAGGAGCGGGAGCGGCTGCTGGCCATGGGCAAATGGCTGCGCACGAACGGGGAGGCGGTCTACGGCTCGGAGCGCTGTCCGTTGCACGGCGGGATGCTTGGCGCGTGGACGGCGAAGGGCCACGTGGGCTACCTGCACGTGTTCCGCTGGCCGGGCGAAGAGGCGGTGGTGCCGCTCGTGAAGACCAAGGCCAAGTGGGCGCGGCTGCTGGGCGCGGACAAGCGGGCCAAGGTCCGCCAAGAGGAGAACGGCCGGCTGGTGATCAGCGGCCTGCCCAAACGCCCGCCGCACCCAGCGGTCTCGGTTATCAAGGTCGCTTTCGAAGGCAACCCCAAGGCCATGGCGGAGAAGGACCGGGCCGCTTGGCTCTCGGGCAAGGCGCGGTAGCCCGTCGCTACGAGCGCGGGCCGGCGTGGGTTCACCCGGGCGCTATGCGTCAACGCACGAGCAGGAAGTAGCCGAGGACCAGGAGGCCCAGGACAATTCGGTAGTAACCGAAGGGGATGAAGTTGCGCCGGCGGATGTAGCTCATCAACGCGGCGATGACCAGGTAGGCCGCGGCGAAGGACACGACGGAACCGACGGCCAGGACGCCCCACTGGTGCGCCGAGAAGTGGAGGCCGTGCTTGAGCACCGTGAACACGGTGGCGCCCAGCATGGTGGGCACGGCCAGGAAGAACGAGAACTCGACGGCCGCGACCCGGCCCGCGCCGAGAAGCATGGCGCCGATGATGGTGGCGGCCGAACGCGACGTGCCGGGAATCATGGCCACGCACTGCGCCAGGCCGACGCAGAAGGCCAGTTTGTAAGTGATGGCCCGGGCATTGGCCACGCGCTCGGGCCGGGGCCGCCGTTCGAGCACAATCAGCAGCACGCCACCGGCCAACAGCGCCACGGCCACGGTCACGGGGTTGAACAGCGTCTGCTCGATGAACCCGGCCAGCAGGGCGCCCAGCACGGCCGCGGGGGCAAAGGCGGCCATAATCTTGGTCCACAGCACGAGCCGGGCGCGGGTCTCGTCGCGGTCGCCGGAGAGCGGCCACAAATCGCTCCAGAAGTAAACGACGACGGCGAGGATGGCGGGGAGTTGGATGATGACCATGAAGGCGTCGGCGAAGGCCTGGTCCGAACTGAGCTTCACCCACTCGTCCACGAGGATCATATGCCCCGTGCTGCTGATGGGCAGGAACTCGGTCACGCCCTCGACGATGGCCAGGAAAAGGGCCTTGAGGTAAATCAACGTCGGTCCTCCGGAAGTCGCCAGACTGGCCGGGAGTGTACCGCCCTCGCGAAGCCGCACACAAACCCGCGGCGCCGGCGCTCGCAAACAAAGTGACGTCCTCGCGTGCTCGTGCTCGTGCTCGTGCTCGTAATCGTAATCGTAATCGTAATCGTAGTCGTAATCGTGCGTGGCTCGGGCAAGGCCTCCCGCTGCCGGCCCCCGAGCGCAGGACTTCCACCGGCGACGTCTTCTCATACTTGGACTCGGACCTGAGGCGGGAGCATCGAGGACGAGGGCGGGGACGATTACGATTACGAGCACGAGCACGAGCACGATTGCGAGGACGAAGAGAAAGACGAGGACGCGAGCGGGTGGCCCCTGACGCCTCGCCGGATCGGGCCGAGACTCTGGTGGCGATTTTCCTCGGCGGGTTCTATAATGTCCGCGTGCGGTTTCCCTGGGTAGACAAGCGGAAAGGGGAGGCATATGAAAGCTGCGATCAACCAATGGGCCTTTCCCGGTGAGATGCCGGCCACGGCGGCGATCTCGCTGGCGAAGCAGGTGGGCTTCGAGGCCTTCGAGGTGTGCGTAGGGACCAAGGGCCCGGTGCCGCTGGACGCGTCGGAGGCGGAGGTCACGGCGATTCGCCAACACGCGGCCAAGGAAGGCCTCGAGCTGACCAGCATCGGGTGCGGCCTGGGCTGGGAGCTCCCGATGACGTCGCCCGACCCGAAGGTCCGGGAGAAGGCGGTCGAGGCCATGACGCGGGTTCTGCAGATCGCGAACTGGCTGGGGGTGGATTCGGTGCTGACGGTGCCGGGCTCGGTGACGCCGGAGGTGCCGTACGACGTGGCCGTCGAGAATGCGTTGACGTCGATCCAAGCGTTGGTGCCCGCGGCCGAGAAGGCCAAGGCAGCCATCGCCATCGAGAACGTGTGGAACAAGTTCCTGTTGAGTCCGGTCGAGACGCGGGACTTCATCGACCAATTCGAGAGCGAGTACGTGGGCGCGTTTTTCGACATCGGCAACATCGTCTTGTACGGCTACCCGGAGCAGTGGATCCGTATCCTGGGTCCGCGCGTCCGAATGGTGCACGCCAAGGACTTCCGGGCATCGGCCGGCAACTTCGACGGGTTCGTGATGCTGATGGAGGGGGACGTGAACTGGCCGGCCGTGATGGCGGCGTTCGACGAGATCGGCTACGACAGGGCGCTCGTGGCCGAGTACGGGCCGTACCGACATTCGCTCGATGCGATGCTTGAGCACGTGCTGGTGGGCCTGAAGACCATAATTGCGCGTGATTTCGCGAGCGTTGAGGGAGGGATACCATGAACCTGGCGATCATTGGCTGCGGCGGCATGGGCCGTATGCACGCCCAGTTGGCCGCGAACTGCGGCTTCAAGCTGGTGGCGTGCGCCGACAAACGCAAGGAGAACGCCGAGGCCCTGGCCGACGCGCACAAGGCCGACGCCGTGCGCAATCCCATGGCGGCGATCCGGCGTGCGGACGTGGACGTCGTGGGCATCATGACGCCCACGCCGACCCACACCCAGTACGTCGTGGCGGCCGCGGAGGCCGGCAAGGACGTGTTCTGCGAGAAGCCCTTCGGCCGCACGGTCCAGCAGTGCAAGGAGGCCATCGCCGCGGTCAAGAAGGCCAAGGTGAAGCTCTTCGTGGGCCACGTGGTCCGCTACTTCCAGGAGTTCGAGGCCATGCGCCAGCAGGTGGCCGACGGCAAGGTCGGCAAGGTCGGCTTTGTCAAGCTGTACCGGGGCGGCATATTCCCGGTCGGGGTGGACGGCTGGTTCCGCGACTACGAGCAGAGCGGCGGCGTGACCTTCGACAGCATGATCCACGACCTGGACTGGCTGCGATACGTGTTTGGCGACGCCTCGAGGGTGTTCTGCCAGGCGCTGCGGCGCACCACGCCGGAGTGCATCGACTACGCGCAGGCGACGTTCCGTATGAAGAGCGGCGTTATCGCGAAGGTCATCGGCACGTGGGCGCACCCGTCGGGGTTCCGCGTCGAGGCGGAGATCTGCGGCGACAAGGGCATGATCCAGTTCAACAGCGACGAGACGCCCATGAAGACCATGAAACGCACGCGTCCGGGCGAGGTGCCCGGCATGATCGTGCCCGGGAGCCCCGTCCCCGTCAGCCCGTACCAGCTTGAATGGGAGGACTTCCAGGTGTGGCGAGAAGGCAAAGCCCAGGCGCGGGTGACGCCCGATGACGCGCTCGAGGCGGTGCGCATGGCGGCGGCCGCGCTGAAGTCGGCCGATACCGGCAAGCCCGTCAGGCTGTAGCCAGAGGAACGCAACGGCGCCGAGCCGATAAGGAGCGAACGATGGCCAAAATCGGAATGATGAGTTTCGCCCACATGCACGCCTACAGCTACGCCGCGTGCCTGAACGAGCTGCCCGAGGCGGAGTTCGTGGCCGTGTGGGACGACAGCGCCAATCGGGGCCGGGCCGCGGCCAAGCAGTTCGGCACGTCCTTCGTGGGCGGTCTCGAGAAGTTCCTCGCGCTGGACACCGACGGCGTGATCGTGACGTCCGAGAACGTCAAGCACCCGGCGCTGGTCGAGGCCGCGGCGAAAGCGGGGAAATGGATCCTGTGCGAGAAACCGCTGGCCCCGACCGTCAAGGAAGCCAAGGCCATGGTGGCCGCCTGCAAGAAAGCCGGGGTGGGTCTGGGCACGGCCTTCCCGTGCCGCTACTCGCCGCCGCTGATAGCCGTGAAGGACCTGATCGCATCCGGCGAGTACGGCACGCTGTACGCCGCGAACTGCACTAACAACGGCCAGTTTCCGGGCGGCTGGTTCGCCAACGACGAGCTGGCCGGCGGCGGCGCCACCATGGACCACACGGTCCACGTGGCGGACGTGTTGCGCTGGATGACGGGCAAGGAGTTCGTGTCGGTCTATTGCGAGAACGGCGCCCTGCTCCATCCACGAATCAAGACCGACGACCTCGGCAGCCTGCACCTCGAGATGGAAGACGGGTTGCAGGTGTCGCACATCGCGAGTTGGAGCCGCTCCGAGAGCTTCCCGACATGGGGCGACGTGACCCTCGAGATCGTGGCCGAGAAGGGCGTGATCGCCGTGGACGCCTTCAACCAGAAGCTCAACGTCTACAACGACGACGCCGTGAGGGCCGAGTGGGCGTATTGGGGCGGCAACCCCGACCTCGGGTTGGTCAAGGACTTCGTCGCCGCGGTCGAAGGACGCCGCGAGCCCGCGGTCACGGGCGTGGACGGCCTGCGCGCGGTCGAGGTCACCGTGGCGGCCTACAAGTCGGCGCGGTCGGGAAGGAAAGTGCGGGTCTAGGCAACGCTCTCGGATCGAAGGGAGGAAGCGCCACGGACGACTAAACGGCCGCGTGTGAACGCGATGGCGGGTGGTGGGTTGGGTACGTCGAGGATCTGCCCGGCGCCAATACCCAAGGAGGAACGCTGGGCGAAACGCAAAGTGACCTCGAGTAGACCGTGCGCCTGAAAGCCGCCACCAAGCGAAAGATCTCGGACCCCGACGCGTCGAGGTAGGCTCCCAGGTTGCCGCTGTAGCGGCCATTGCACGTGAGCCGTGTATACTGTTGATTAGAGGATACCCCGTTCCATGGACACGCAAACCGTTCGCATAAGCAAGGAGTCACACGCCATACTGCGCGACTTATCTCGCCGTTCTGGGAAGTCGATGCAGGCCCTTCTCGCCGTGGCCATTGAGCATATCCGCCGCGAGCATCTCCTGGACCAGACCAATGCAGGGTACGCAGCACTGCGTGCGGACCCCGAGGCCTGGGAGGCCGTTACCCGCGAGCGGGAAGCTTGGGAGGCCACGCTTGCAGACGGTCTGTCCGAATGAGAAGGAGCCGTCTACGACGCGGCGACATCTGGTCGGTTGATCTGGCTCCGACCCGGGGCCACGAGCAAGCAGGGAAACGACCTTGCCTGATCCTGTCCGTGGACAAGTACAACCACGGCCCTGCCGGTCTCGTCATCGCAATCCCGCTGACCACCACTGGGCGGGGATTGGCCATGGATGTCCGCATTGACCCACCAGAAGGAGGCCTGAAAGCCACCAGCTTCGCGCGTTGCGACATGATCCGTTCCGTGTCGTCGGAGCGGCTATCTGCCCGCTGGGGGCGAGTGCCACAGGAGACCCTTTGGGCCGTCGAAGATCGTCTGAAAGCCCTGTTGGGTTTCAGCCTGGACTGAGCTTGGCGGAGGGGAGTCGCCATGATTCGCATTGGTTTCATCGGGTTGGGGCACAACGGCCGGGCGCACGTGCGGACGCATCAGGAGTTGGGGGCGTCGGAAGTGGCGGCGCTGTGCGACTGCAATGAGGCGCTGCTCCACGAGGCCGCGGCCGAACTGGGCGTAGCGCGTACGCACGCGAGCGCCGAAGAGCTGTGCGCGCAGGACGACGTGGACGCGGTCAGCATTCACACGGGCGACCCGTTTCACAAAGGGCCGTTCCTGGCGGCCGTGCGGAGCGGAAAGCACGTCTTTGTCGAGAAACCCCTGGCGAACACCATCGAAGACGTCGAGGCCATGGTGAAGGCGGCGCGGGCCGCGGCCCCGAGCCTGAAGATCGCCGTCGGCTACGTCCTGCGCTTCAACCCGGTGTTCGAGGCGGTGCGCGAGCTATGCCGGTCGGGCAAGCTCGGCGACATCTTCTACCTCGAGGGCGACTACGTGCACAACCTGCTGTGCCAGGCGAACCAGACGGACGCGGCCACGGGCGTGAACTGGTACCTCGAGCACGAGAAGCCCATCGTGGGCGGCGGCAGCCACCCGCTCGACCTGCTTCGCTGGTTCACGGGGGCCGAGATCGTCGAGGCGGCCGGCTGCTCGACGGGCATCGGCTTTCCGGACATGAACGAGGACGACACCCAGGTGGCCCTGTTCCGATTCGACAGCGGGGCCGTGGCGAAGGTGGCGGCCGTGTACGCGCCGCGGATGGAGATGGCGTCCTTCTACAACCTGCGCGTCTACGGCACGCGCGGGACCGTCGAGCGCGACCAGGCGGCCCTGGCCAAGGACGAGGACGACTATCACCCGGTCTTCCGGCCCATCGAAGCGCCGCGCCTCGATGGTCATCCCTACGAACCCGAGGTGGGGGACTGGCTCGAAGCCATCGAGGACGACCGGCCGCCGCGGTGCGACCTGTTCGACGGCGCGAATTCGACCATGGCCACCCTGGTGGCGGCCAAGGCGATGGCTGAGGGTCGAACGCTGCCTGTGCCCGTGTTTTCGCGTGATTCAACCGCAGATGCACGCGGATAGACGCAGATGGGAAGCCTCTGGCTATCCGCGTTCATCTGCGGTTTGTTGATTCGAAACCGAGGGGAGTAGGCCATGTCTAAGACAAGGTTTCTGTCCGTCATCCTGGCGACTTGCTGCTTGCTTGCCAGCGGGGCGCACGCCGCCGAGTTCTACGTCTCGCCTTTGGGCGACGACGCCAATCCCGGCACGAGAGCAGCCCCGTTCAAGACCGTGCAGAAAGCGAGGGAAACGGTCCGCGGCCTGGTCAGGGACATGGATGCGGACATTGTCGTCTACCTCGAAGACGGGACGCATGTGCTGAGCGTGCCCCTGTCGCTATGCAACATGGATTCCGGTCAGAATGGACACACCGTAGTGTACCGGGCCGTTGCGGGCGCGCAGCCCGTTCTGGGCGGCGGCGTCCAGGTGACCAGTTGGCAGCCCGACGGCCACGGGCGCTGGAAGGCCCGCGCGACCTTTGCGGACACGCGCCAACTGTACGTCAACGGCATCCGTGCCCGACGTGCGCGGGGCCCGTTCCCGGGCGGCGCGGAGCGCTACGGCGACCTCACCTTCATCGACGGCGACGCCGGGTATGTGCTGCCCGGTCATGTAGAGATGGCCCAGTGGCGCAACCAGGGCGACATTGAGTTCGGGTACTTGAGCTCCTGGAGCCACATGATCTGCAAGGTGAAGACGATCACGCACGAGGACACCGGCGTCCGGATCGCCATGCAGCAGCCCAACTACTTCCTGGCGGCGCGCAAGGAAGGCCGGCAGGCGGAGATCCCGGACTACATCGAGAACGCCCTCGAGGTGCTGGACGAACCGGGCGAGTGGTACCTCGACAAGCCGGCCCGAACCCTCTACTACATCCCGCGACAAGGCGAGGACATGGCGACGGCCGTTGTCGTGGCGCCGGTCCTGGAGACGCTGCTCGAGGTCGCGGGCACGCTCGATTGGCCCGTGCATGACGTCCGCTTCGAGGGCATCACCTTTGCCGACGCCACCTGGCTCCGACCCAACAGCCACGGACACCCGGACGTGCAGGCCAACTTCCTCATCATTCCTACCAACATGAGCTACCGATTGGGCACGGTGCACAACGTCCACAACGAGAACATCCGGATGGCGGCCAACGTGGTGTTGAGTCGCGCCCACGACGTGGCGTTCGAGCGATGCACCTTCACCCGTCTCGGTGGCGCCGGGCTCGATATTCTACTCGGGTGCCACGACAACGTGGTCAATGGCTGCCACTTCCACGACGTCTCCGGCAGCGCCATCCAGGTCGGCGGCGTCGGACGCGACGACCATCATCCCACCGATCCGCGCATGGTCGTCAAGGACAACCGCGTCAGCAACTGCTACATCCACCACATCGGCGTCGAGTACGAGGACAGCGTGGCCGTGTTCGCCGGCTACACCGACGGGACGGTCATCGCCCACAACGAGATTGCCCACCTGCCCTACACCGGTATCTCGGTCGGTTGGGGCTGGGGCGAGGAGGACGCGGGCGGCGGCGCCTACGAGGGGGTCCCCTACAAGTACGCCACCCCCACGCCCGCGGGCAACAACCGGATCGAATACAACCACATCCACCACGTGATGCGCTCGCGCAACGACGGCGGCGGCGTTTACACCCTGTCCAACCAGCCCGGCACGGTCATCCGCGGCAATCACATCCACGACAACACGAACAGTCCGGGCGGCATCTACCTGGACGAAGGCAGCGGCTACATCGAAGTGACCGGCAACTGCGTGTACAACGTGCATCGGGCCATGAACTACAACAACCGCGCCCAGGACCGCACCGAGACCTGCAACGAGCACGACAACTTCTTCGACGTGGGGCCCGGGGAGGAGACGTTCCCAGAGAAGGCGATCGGGGCCGCTGGCCTTGAAGCCGCGTATGCAGACTTGCTGGCACAGCGGTAGAGAAGCGGGAAAGCATGGGGACAGGGAGCGACCGCAGTGTGCTCGAGGAAAAGCCGCGCTTGCGACACATCAAGGCCACGGACCCAGGACACCGACCTAGTAACCCATTTAATTTCAGCAGGTTAGGCAGCACAAGCCGCCTGCATGCTGCACCGATCCTTCTGCAGCCCTCGCGCGTGAGTTCCGGCTCCTGAATGGAGGCGAGCCCGGGAAACGCCAAGGCCGGCCGGTACCAATGCGACGCGGAGGCGGTCTCTCGACCTTGTACCCACCTCATGCGATCCTGGTGCAATATATGGTATTGATTTACTGAAATCATACGATATATAGTACACAGGGCCAGAAGGCGCTCAGCGACAGGCTTCCGGTTCCGCCCGAAAAAGTGCTGGACAAATGGGCGGGAGTGGACTATAATTTGTCCCCCCAAGAGGGGACGGCACAACATGTGGGGACGGCATGCAGGTTGTTTCCGTCACGCCTTTCGCCGTAAGGCATTTGTTTTCAAGAGTTTAACTCGTGTTCTGCAACATCGACCGCGGAAGGCGGCGTGGCGGTGTTCGCGCAGGACAGCAGAGACAAGGTAGGGAGGTCGGCCGTGTTTCGCGTACGGGAACGATTCGAGCTGTCGGGGGATTTCGTCGCGCAATACCGGGGTAGACAGCCGGCGTGGGGGCCGCTGGGCTACGTGACGTTCAAGCGGACCTACGCCCGGGAACTGCCTGACAACAACGGCGGCACGGAGGAGTATTGGCAAACGGTGCGGCGTGTGGTCGACGGGTGCTACACCATCCAGCTCAACCATTGCCGCGGCCTCACGCTGCCCTGGAGCATGGCCAAGGCGCAGGGGTCGGCGCAGGAGATGTACCGGCTGATGTGGGACTTCAAGTTCCTGCCGCCGGGCCGGGGCCTGTGGATGATGGGCACGGACTACATCTACGAGCGCGGCTCTGCGGCGCTGAACAACTGCGCGTTCGTGTCGACCGAAGAGCTCGAGGTCAGCTTCTCCGAGCCGTTCTGCTTTCTGATGGACATGTCGATGCTGGGTGTGGGCGTGGCCTTTGATACCAAGGGCGCGGGGAAGGTGAAGATCGAGCCACCGGTGGTGGCCGACGACACGCACGTGGTCCACGATTCCAAGGAGGGCTGGTGCGACCTGGTCCGCTGCATCCTCGAGTCGTACGTGGGCCAACGCCCCCGGCCCAGGCACATCGACTACTCGAGGGTCCGGCCCATGGGCTCGCCGATCAAGACCTTCGGCGGCATCGCCCCCGGTCCGGCCCCGCTCAAGGAGTGCATGGCCAACATCGACAAGGTCCTCGCGCCTCGGGTCGGCGAGCGCGTGTCGTCCACCGACATCACCGACTTGATGAACGTAATCGGCAAGTGCGTCGTTTCCGGCGGCGTGCGCCGGACCGCGGAGTTGGCGTTGGGCGACCCGAGCGACACGGAATATCTCAAGCTGAAGGACCCGCAGTTGCACGAGGAGAAGCTCCAGGCCTGGCGTTGGGCGTCGAACAACAGCGTCGAGGCCGAAGTGGGCATGGAGTACGCCGGGCTGGGCGAGCAGACGGCGAAGAACGGGGAGCCGGGGTACTTCTGGATCACGAACGCGCGCGCCTACGGCCGGCTTATGGACAGGGAGAACTGGGTCGACGCCAAGGTGCAGGGGACGAATCCGTGCGCCGAGCAGAGCCTGGAATCGTACGAGATCTGCAATCTGGTCGAGACCTTCCCGTCGCGCCACGACACCTTCGAGGCGTACCAACGGACGCTGAAGTTCGCCTACCTGTACGCCAAGACGGTGACGCTGGTGCCGACGCACAATGAGCGCACCAACGCCATCATGCTGCGCAACCGGCGGATCGGCCTGTCGCAATCGGGCATCGTCGAGTCGTTCGAGAAGCACGGCCGCCGCACCCACTTCCAGTGGTGCGACAAAGGCTACCAGTACGTCTGCAACCTCGACAAGATCTACGCGCAGTGGCTGTGCATTCCGGAAAGCATCAAGAAAACGAGCGTCAAGCCCAGCGGCACAGTGTCGCTCCTGCCGGGGGTGACGCCGGGTATCCACTACGCCCATTCGCAGTACTACATGCGCACCATCCGCATCGACAAGACGAGCCCGCTGATCGAGCCCATCCGCCAGGCCGGATACCGGGTCGAGGAATCGGTGTACGGAGACAACACGCTGGTGGTCTACTTCCCGGTCGAGCACGCGGTGTTTGACCGGGCGAAGTCGGACGTGTCGATTTGGGAGCAGGTGGAGAACATCGCCCAGATGCAGTATTGCTGGGCCGACAATCAGGTGAGCGCGACGGTGACGTTCAGCCCGGACGAGGCGAAGGACATCCCGCGCATCCTCGAGCTGTACGAAACGCGCCTCAAGTCCATCAGCTTCTTGCCCCTGCAAAACCACAACTACCCCCAGGCGCCCTACCAGGAGATCGCGGGTGAAGCCTACTTTCAGGCGGTGGCAAAGCTGGGGCCCCTGGACTTCGCCACCCTCAACACGAACGAGGCCGAGGACGTGTTCTGCGACTCCGAGAAGTGCGAGATCGTCCCGGCGGCCGTGCACTTCCCCGAACCGCAGGAGTTCAAGTTCGTTTACTCCGACGGCGGCGCGGCCCCCGAGCGCGACAAGGAAGTGTCGGAGATCGCCGTGCCCAAGTAGGCCATGCCCGAGGGCACGCGACACGCCGTTCGAGGGGAAGATCAGTATGCCGATGACTCACCGGCCCGTTGCGCTGGCCGGATTGCTGCTGGGGATGACCATGCTGAGCGCCTATCCCGCCCCCGACGACACCGTGTTCATGTCCTTTGATCGGGAGTCGCTGCCCGAGATCATGAAGCAGAACGACGTGGCCGCGGGCATCGTGCCGCACGAGGGCGGCCGGGCCATGCGCGTGCACTTCCACAAGGTCGACTGGCCGAACGTCTTCTTCGAGCCGCCCGAGGGCGTCTGGGACTGGCGCCGCTACGCCGGCATTGCGGCGGACGT
>Ga0114930_10001949_pt1 | contig 18980 bp, 17 predicted proteins | sample AnhtaG_FD_87300 | JGI IMG/M metagenome (GOLD analysis project Ga0114930, IMG submission 87300) | Deep subsurface microbial communities from Anholt, Denmark to uncover new lineages of life (NeLLi) - Anholt_01485 metaG | ecosystem: Environmental > Aquatic > Marine > Oceanic > Sediment | place... | reverse complement strand
TCATCGTCCGATCCCATACGATGCCTCGCTAGCGTATGGGTCACTCAGACTATCCCCGCTCGGGCGGAGGGTTTTGGTCGTCTACTGGTGATCTGACGAAAGCCCGCTGCCGCAAGCCGCGGGCACAAGTCAAGGATCTGCGCGTAACTCGGTGTCGAGTTCGGGGTTCTATCTAGCAAATCTCAGAGTCCGTTTTTTTCGGTGATTGTTTGGTTTTATTAGGCTGGCCAAGACCGACTCTGATTTGGCTCGAGAGGAGATTTTTGTGGAAGAGGGACTGCTTTACAGGGAGGAGATTTCAAGCCTGGCGAAAAGGGAGGTCTTTGGAGGGATTGACGCCAGGTTGCGCTCCCTGGCTCTATTGCAGCGCAGCACAGGAGTTCGACGAGTTGTGGACCTCGGGATCAGAGGGATTGAGGTAGAACCAATCCCCTCCTCTCTGGATGAGGTCCAGAGGGCCGTGTTGGTGAGTAACTACCCGTCAGTGCTACAGACCTTGCGAGCGCTCATGAAAGTTGGCTGTCGTCTGCCTGGAGAAAGGTTTCGTCTGAGGGGCATCGGACGATCGGAGGTCATAGCGCAGGCCAACTCACTATTGAAAGCGCTGGGCATAGACAAGCTCATCTTCCCGGCCCTGAAAGATGAGGCTGGGACCTACAGGTTGCACAGCAAGGTCTTCCAAGAAGTCCTTGCCCATCTCGATGCGCCCGGGCATGTTCTATGGTTATCGATCACAGGAAGAACCGCGGGTAACGGTCTACTGGAAGGAGACTTGAGGACCGGGGCCGCGCTATTCTGTCTCGAGAAAGGAGTCCCCCTTGTGCCCATGGGGCTGGTCACCAGGGAACACAACGGGAAACCGAAAGTGGTGAAGGTCAGATTCGGAGAGCCCGTAGAGCCACCCCAAGCAGGAGAGATAGGCGATTTCGACAACTCCGATCTCCTGATCGCTCTTACCAAGTTGGCACTATGTGAGGTCGCGAGACTGCTGCCGCCCGGGCAGAGGGGTGATTTTGAAAATGTGGACGAGAAACTGGAAGAAACCAAGAGACGGCTGAGAATCTACCAGCTTGACGATTGCCGCCGCAATACTGGCGTTTGGGGCGGTACAGGAACTGCGAGGTGAACCATGATCATCAGACACGACGCTGAAGCGCTGGCGGCCACAGCCCGAGGGCTCGGTGCCCAGGTTATTCGAGGCGCAGTGCGCTACCCAGGCCGCGAGGGGGGCCTGGACGTCGGGGACGTGGACATCGAGGGTCCTCTCTGCGAATTGAAGGATCAGGAGGTGCTCGTCATCGTAGCTCCACTACGCCCTGTGCAGAAAGCTCCCGCCATCTGCGGGCAGTGTGGAACACGTTACGAGGGAGGCGAGTGTCCGGCGTGCAGCGCAGAGCGCGAAGAGGCCAAGAGGGTTGTCGAAGAGAGACTATTGTTTGACCAGGAATTCTCCGTGCTGCTCAGCGAGGGCTAGGATGGCCCCCCAGTACTGATCCTCGTGAGTAACGTAGGCGAGAAACAACCAAGCAAGCTGCCGGATCGGCTATCGACGCCTATGGCGGTGACGAGTTGGTGTGCGACCAGGTACCGCTTAACCTGAGTTCGTGATGGTGACAAGAGCCCGGCATCTCCATCTCTGGTTGGGTTTCTCAGTCCGAAGTCAAACGATCCCCAGTTCGCGAGCTCTAGTATTCTTCCCCGACAGATCGCCCAGCCTGTGAAGGAAGGCTTGCCAAGTACCTAGCTACCCGAGATCGGCGAGATAGGACTGGAACACGAAGTCGAGGGCCGAAGTCCATTCTCTCTGCGGACTATGGCCGCGCTCGGCGTGGGATTCGGGCCCGCCGGGGCGGCATCGGCCGACGGTATCCTGAGCCAGGACGCCGGAGCGTAGAGGGCATGTTCCAGTGCAGTCTATGACCAGTTGTCGCCTGCAGATCGGTGTTCGCTCCTGCTCAGTGTGGGCCAATCCCCGCCATACTGTTTGAAACCCTTCTTCGCGCGCCAACACCCAGACTGGCTCTCCGCTTTGCCCCCACATCCGTTCTGGCAGGCAGTGACTCGATCACCGTCAAGCTCCGGGGTAGCTTTGGAGCACGAGCGGACAGAATGTGCGAGTGTTGAGGCCCAGAATACGGAATGTGACCGCACCGTATATGCCCCACGGCTGACCATCTTCTATGGGTGCGAAGTCGAACCAATGGACTTCAGTATCCCACGTATTCAGGCAGGCGTACTTTCTGATACCCCCGACGGTGTCATACCCAACGGCGGTCACAAAGTGATCGGTACTGCCGTCTGCGTTCGTGTCAACCAGAAGCACCACGGGTCGCCCAGCATCTATCTCGGCGCGGAACAAATCCCAGTCCAACCAGGGATACCACCACATGTAGAGGTTATTCACCGTTACAAGGTAATCGTTCTGCCCCAGTGCGTCGACATAGTCCTTCATAGCGGGTCCCATGTGGGACAACCAGCTCCAGCCGTAGCGGTTCTGGTGATAGCTCTGCGAGCTCTTCATGGAATCTGCGACGCACTCGTCGGGATGCTCGTCGCCCGGAGGGTTCTCCGATTTGTCGGGGAAAAGATCAGGATAATGGTCTATGGGGATGCAGTAATCGGTGTAGTTGCTGGCAGGGCCCTCGCTGGCGATCATCTCGTCTACAGCAGTGGTCTGCGTAGACGCATCGCCGGGGACTAGAGAGCCAAAGCCGTGACCATCCCAATAGCCGATGACCATTCCAGCAGCCGTGGGACCACATCCATGGTGCCATAGGTAAGGCGGGACAGTCGATATGACCACTGCTGCCTGTGGGGAGAACGATATTCCCGCTACGTCCACACCGGGGGGTGGCGTTGGTCCCGTGGTGCTCTGGGCGTCGGGTGGAGCCATCTGAGTCGGGACTTCAGGGCGGATTGGCTCTTGAGCATGGGATGTGTCACTGGCTGTATTGGTTGCTGCTACCAGCAGCACAATCGCGCCAGTCAGCCGCGCAAACCTGAGGATGGTCCACAGAGCAGGCCTTTTGGGGTAGTCTGTGTTGCTTCCCACAAACACCTCCTGTCTGGACCCCCCGAGCCCAGGGGGCACTCTAGTTGCGGACCGTCAGCTGGCTATGTTGGTGGATAATAGCCGAGCAGTTGCGCAGTAAGGCAGCAAAGGACCCTTCTATGTCATTATACAAGAGCTCGCGCTACAAGTCAAGCGTCATTCGGTTGGCGTCTCATGTAGGGGCCAGGGAGCAGTCTGGAGACAATTGAAGAGGGTTTCTCCCTTTGCCTTCGGTCCCTCTGTGTGCTAGACTAGGCTGACCCACCGGATGACCAGGAGGTGAGACTGTGTCCGTTGAGCGGGCGAAACTGGAGCTGAGAACGCGGGCAGTCGGCCCGTGGGAGACGAACGCGTACGTCTTGATCTGCCCAAGCACCTGCCAGAGCGTGCTCATCGATCCGGCCGCTGAGGCCGACACTCTGCTGGAGATGCTCGCTGACACCGAACCCGTCGCCATCCTCCTGACGCACACCCACATGGATCACGTCGGCGCGTTGCAGGCAATGCGAGAGACGTTGAAGGTTCCGGTGACGGCTCATCCCGGGGGCACGGTCTCCAACGTGGACCGCTGGCTCAGCAGCAGTGACCTGATCAAGGTGGGTGACCAGGCACTAAAGGTATACCATACCCCTGGCCACACCGAAGAGAGCGCCTGCTTCGCCATCGTGGACGATAACCGCGTCATCGTGGGCGATACCCTATTTGAAGGCGGCCCCGGCCATACGTCGTCTCCAGAGGCGTTTCAGACCACGTTACAGACTCTGCGGAACATCATCCTCACGTGGCCCGACGACACAGCCTGCTATCAGGGTCATGGTGTCTCGTTTCGCCTGGGCGACAAGCGCGCTGCCATCGAAGCGTTCCTCGCCAAGGACCACGGGGCCTTCTTCCGGGATGCGACGTGGGAGATGTAGACACTGTGCCCGAGGCCCTCTGACCTGAGCCGGGAAAGACCTGTCCCGAGCCCAGGAGGATCCCTCTACCGCCCCATGGTTCAAGCCACGATGCTCACTGACTGACTCACAATCCCTCAACTTGACAACATTGAGAGAGTACGGTATATTTGTTTGGTTTTATTAGGACATGACGGAATTCGGATCCAAAGGAGGGCTTATGGAGAAGGGGCTGCGTTACACAGAGGCCGTCTCGAGCCTGATGAGAAGGGGAACCCTGGAACGCGTTGACGCTGGGCTGCGTTCCTTGGCTCTGCTCGAGCGAAGCAAGAGGGCTCGGCAACTGATGTATCTGGCCACCAGGGGGATTGAAGTGGAGCCAATTCCCTCCTTCTTGGATGAGACAGAGACGGCGATTCTCGTGAGCAACTACCCGTCTGTGTCGCAATCCATGCGAGCGGTGATCAAGGTTGGCTGTCGGCTGTCTGGCGAGAGGCCTCGTTTGAAGGCTATTGCCAGACCCGAGATCATCACGGAAGCTACTGCGTCCATGAAAGTACTGGGGGTGGAGAGGTTCGTCTTCCCGGTGCACAAGGATCAGGACGGGTCATACAGGCTGGAGAGAAGGATCGTCAAGGAGGTCCTGGCCTATCTCGACCAACCCGGGAACATGATGTGGATGTCTATCACTGGACGAACGAGGGGTAACGGCCTGCTGGAGGGGGACTTGAGGACCGGGGCAGTCTTGTTCTCGCTGAAGAAGGAGATTCCTCTCGTGCCCATGGCGTTTGTCACGAGAGAGAAGGCGGGGAGGCCGAGAGTGGTGAAGGTGAGATTCGGAGAGCGTATCGTGGTGCCCCGCCCGCTGGAGGTAGGCGATTTCGAAAGAGTCGATTATCTGGTTGATCTCACCAAGCTGGCGATGTGCCAGGTGGCGCGGTTGCTGCCCCCAGGTCAGAGAGGCGACTATGAGAACACCGATCAGAAGCTGACGGAGGCGAAGAGGCGACTGGGAATGGACTAGGGAGGATCATTGGCCTCCTGTGGATCCGGTCGCGCTCGGATGAGGCGTGCCACGGCCAGACCATAGACAGGAGCGAATGGGTCACTTTCCAACGAAAGTGGCCCGTTTTCCATTCTCGGGCCAGTATGCGAACCCGTGTTCTGACGTGAGTAGACTTTGCCCATCAATCACGCTACGGCGCGGGTTCCTTGCCCCGAGTCAGGTACGAGAGTCGGGTGAGGACTAGGCCTTGGAGGTAGGCCCCTGGAGTGGAGTCGAGGGTGGATTATGTGGTTGGTGAAGGTAAGGAACAACCTTGGGCTACGAAGCCAGCTCTGCCCATTCCCCTGGCTGCGTCACGAATACGGTGGCGATCGTGAGATGGCGATCTGTCTCTAGTTGTAATGAGCGTTGGTGCGGCCATGGCCGGTCCCCGTGTCGCTCTCCCTGGAGGAGCCTCGCCAGGGCCCGTGCCTCAGCCTCGGTCCGCATGTGGAAGGCGTACGCGGCGTCGCCTTCTCTATCCGCGGGGCCCCGAATGACAGACAGTGTCCTTCTGATGTCTTGTTGAGCGCAGCGATGTAGGGCAGAATCACCAGCCATAACCCTCAAAGATCCTCTGATGATCCTCCTTGGCGTATCAGTCTCCTTTCGAACCTAGTTGCCCCTATTCAGGCGACTGTGTGCGCTCAGCCTGAGCGAGATGCGACCTACCCCACTCGGCCCGTGAGGTAGGCCTCTGTCTTGGGGTGTTGTGGTGCGGTGAACATCTCTGCTGTGTCATTGTACTCTATGAGTTCACCGAGCCAGAAGAGGCCTGTCCAGTCTGAGGCCCTCGCTGCCTGCTGCATGTTGTGGGTCACAATGACGATGGTATACTCTCGCTTGAGTTCCTGCATCAACTCCTCGATCTGAAGCGTCGCCATAGGATCGAGAGCTGAGCAAGGCTCGTCGAGCAGAATCACCTCTGGCTCAAGGGCCAGGACCCGAGCTATGCACAGCCGTTGCTGCTGACCGGCGGCCAGATCGAGGGCGTGGCTACCCAACTTGTCTTTCACCTCGTCCCATAGAGCGGCGGACCTCAAACTCCTTTCCACAACCTCATCCAGATCGCAGTCCATTCCGAGCACCTCGGGGCCGAAGGCGACGTTCGCATAGATGGATTGGGGGAACGGGTTTGGCCTCTGGAAGACCATGCCCACGCGCTGGCGTAGTTCCACCACGTCCACCTCTGGGGCGTATATGTCCTGACCATCCAGAAGGACGGTCCCCTCAAGCCTGGTGTCGGGGATGAGCTCATTCATGCGGTTCAGGAGGCGCAGGCAAGTAGATTTGCCGCAGCCCGAAGGCCCGATCAACGCGGTGATCTGTCTGTTCTTCAAGCCCAGGCTGACGTTGCTCAAGGCCTTGCTCTGGCCATAATAGAAACTGACATTCTGTACTTCCATCCTGTTGGTGAACGCCATGCTGTCTCCGCGGCCTATGGGCCTGCAAACCTCACGATTGTACCATACAAAGAGACTCAGGAGCAAAGGCAGGGTGTGAAAAGAAGCCAGCAGCCTCGAGAAGCGTTTTTCCACATCGTCAGGTGTGGGAGTGCGGAACCCCGACTTCCAAAGCCAGCGCTCAAGCAGCAATCGGGGTGGCGCCCAGGTTGCTGGAGTCCCGCAGGGACTTGGTGACTGTAGCGTGGGAATTCATTCCCGCGCGGCTCCTGGAACAATGCCACGACTCTGCCAGGAAATGGAATCCACTGGCTCAGACTGGTATGCTCCAGAGGGACTCGCTGCGGTGACCACCAGGGCTTCAGATCGCACCCTGGCATGAGCGTGTTGCCCTCTTCAATACCCCAACTTGTGTGCCTGCCGGTCAACGAGATGGAGCACCTGTCGTGCAGGGTCAAGCGAACTGCGTAGCCGCACGGCATGCCGTGCGGCTACGTCAATGTGACCGTTCAGCGCAGGCCTCAGCCGTTCAATGGGCCGGTTGAGAAGCCCACCATCTCTTGGTGGCGCCACGATGGTCCCGACACGCGTGAGGGACGCCGGAGACGGTTTGTCCACACCCTCGAGCAACGGATGCTTGACGGCCGACAGAGCAGAGGTTATAATCATCTGTGTGAAAAGGACTAGGAGACTGCCCTTGCTGCTGTGCCGGCGTGTGGCCTGTGTCTTCATCTCCTGTCTTTTCTTCCTCTCAGCCGGTTGTGGTAGAAGTGGTTCTCAACAACCTGTCGCCTCGACCACCACGATTGTCAATGTAGGCTCGGACACCATGGTCAATTTGGCCTTGGCCTGGGCTGAGGCCTACCACGAACTTCACCCCGAGATCTCTATCTCAGTAACTGGTGGTGGGTCTGGGACGGGCATGGCAGCGTTGATCAATGGCTCCACTGATATCGCCAATGCTTCCCGGCAGATGAAAGACGAGGAGCTTCGGGAAGCCGAACACGCGGGCATCACGCCCGTAGAGCATGTGGTCGCGCTAGATGCCATAGCAGTTGTGATCAACCCTCGGAATCCCATTGGTGAACTCACCATCCCACAGATCTCCGACATGTATACCGGCCGAATCGAGAACTGGCGGGACGTGGGGGGCGAGGACAGACCAATCATCCTGGCTTCCCGCGAGAGCAACTCCGGGACCTACATGTACTTCCTGGAGAACGTGGTGCGCCGGGGAGACCCAGAGAACGATGACCTCTTTTCCCCGGAGTCCCTGCTGCTGCCGTCCTCCGAGGTGATTGGCCTGGAGGTAGCTCACAATCCCAACGCCATAGGCTATGATGGTCTGGGGTATGTCACCCCAGCGCAGAAAACAGTGCGCGTCGCCGTCAGCAAGGACGGCCCCTTTGTCGCACCTTCCATCGATACGGTGAACGACGGCACCTACCCCATCGCCCGACCGTTGTACATCTACACCAAGGGGGAGCCCCAAGGGGCGATCAAGGACTATCTGGACTGGATTACGAGCGAGGATGGCCAAAGAATAGTGGCTGAGCTAGGGTTCGTTCCCTTGCCAGGGTCTTGAGTCCGGCACGTTTGAGGTCGTGATGGAGTAGGACGTGAGAATCCCAGCATTGCGGCAAGGCACGCATTGGCGCGCGTTTTTCATCGAGCAGTTGATTCGGCTGACGGGCGTGTCAGCCATCGCCTTCGTTCTGCTCATTCTTCTGTTCCTCATCAAGGAGGGAGCACCCGCTCTCGTGGAAGTCCCTCTCTCCAACCTGATGGGACAAAGGTGGTACCCTACCTTCGGCATCTATGGTTTGCTGCCCCTGATCTTGGGCTCGCTCTTGGTGACAGTAGGAGCTATCGCCGTCTCCATGCCCCTGGGGGTGGCGACCGCGGTCTTCATTGGCGAGATAGCTCCTGAGTGGGTGCGGGATATCCTGAAGCCCTCGATAGAGGTCATCGCTGGCATTCCCTCGGTGGTAATCGGGTTCATTGGCATTCAGCTGGTCTCTCCACTGGTTCGTCAGTTATCGGGGGCACCCACCGGCCTCACTGCTCTGACAGGCGTGTTGCTCCTGGCTTACATGGCGCTACCCACTATCATCAGTATTGCGGAGGACGCCCTAGATGCCGTACCCCAGTCCTACCGCAACGCGGCCTATGCCCTCAGCGCGACCAAGTGGCAGACCATCTGGCGGGTGGTGTTGCCTGCGGCGCGACCTGGGATAGTGACTGCAGTGATGCTGGGCGTCGGCCGAGCCATCGGGGAGACGATGACGGTGATGATGGTGACGGGAAATGCGGCGAGAATGCCGCTGGGACTTGACGCCTTTCTCCGACCAGTGCGCACCATGACGGCCACCATAGCGGCCGAGATGGGGGAGGTGGCGCGTGGCAGTACCCACTATCAAGTGCTGTTTCTAGTGGGCCTCGTGCTGTTTGTCCTCACTTTTGTGATCAACCTGGCGGCGGCGGTGGCGATCTTCCGTCGAGAGCGGGGCGGCGGAGGGAGGTTTCTGGCATGAAGCTGCCCCGCTACAAGACGCAGAAGATCGCCTTTGCCATCATCACGGCCGCAGGTGTAGGCGTGGTCATACCTCTAGTTCTAGTGATTGGCTACATAGTGGCTCAGGGCATCGGAGCACTGAGTTGGGAGTTTATCTTCGGCTTTCCTCGCGGCGGCATGCGTGAAGGGGGTATCTTTCCCGCGCTGGTCGGTACCGTGTGGCTCACCATCGGCACGGCCGTGACCTCCATACCTCTCGGTCTGGGGGCGGGGATCTATCTGTCCGAGTATGCGGCGGACAATGCCTTCACTCGCACCATACGTCTAGCCATCATCAACCTGGCTGGAGTCCCTTCCGTGGTCTATGGCCTCTTTGGCCTGGGACTGTTCGTGCTCTTTCTAAGGTTTGGCATGTCCATCATAGCCGGCTCTTTGACTCTGGGTATCATGACGCTGCCGGTGATGATCAGCACTACCGAGCAGGCTCTGTCCGCTGTGCCCCAGAGCTTCCGTGTGGTCAACGCTTCGCTAGGCGGGACCACGTGGCAAGGGATTCGCAAGGTGATACTGCCGCAAGCCCTGCCAGGAATCATGACCGGAGTTATCCTGGGACTGGAACGGGCTGCGGGTGAGACCGCTCCCATCCTTTTCACGGTGGCCGCCTTCTACCTCCCTCGCCTTCCTCACTCCGTTTTCGACCAGACCATGGCCCTGCCCTACCACCTGTTCGTGATCTCTACCCAGGTGCCGGGCATGCCGATCAAGATTCAGTACGGCACCGCGTTGGTGCTGATGGTTTTCGTGCTGGGCATGAACTTGGCGGCCACACTCATTCGGCGACACTACCGCCGGCGTCGTCAATGGTGACGCAGGGGAGACAATGTCTGGAGAAGCGAAGCTCGTCCTGAACGATGTCAGCTTCTACTACGGCGATCAACCTGCCCTGAAGCGGATCAATCTCCGCATCTACGCCAACGAGATTCTCGCCATCTTCGGCCCGGCGATGTCAGGGAAGAGCACTTTGCTCCGGATCCTCAATCGACTGAGTGATCTCGCCACCGAGGGGCGCTTGGAAGGTGAAATACTGCTAGACGGCAAGAACATCCACGACCCAGATGTCAGCGTGACTCAGTTGCGCACCAGGGTGGGCATCGTCTTCGCGGTGCCAGTACCGCTGCCCTTGTCCATCTGGGAGAATGTCACCTACGGACCTCTGTTGGGGGGGCGCGGGAGCAGGGCCGATCTCGATGAGCTGGTCGAGGCGTCGCTCAAAGCGGCAGCATTGTGGGAGGAAGTGAAGGATCGACTCAACGAGCCTGCCACGGCACTGTCTGGAGGACAGCAGCAGAGGCTATGCCTGGCGAGAGTGCTGGCGCTGGAACCGGAGGTCATTTTGCTGGACGAGCCCTGCTCCGGGCTCGATCCCATCTCCACTATGAAGGTAGAGGAGGCTCTGCTCGCTCTGAAGCAGGACCACTGCATTGTCATCGTGCCGCATAACGTGCAGCAAGCGTCTCGAATCGGCGACAAGGCCGCTTTCCTTCTGATGGGTGAATTGGTGGAGTACGGGGCGGGGGAGCAGATCTTCACCAGGCCACAGGACGCGCGAACCGACGACTACATCACCGGGCGGTTCGGCTAGGGGCCGTGCTCTGGAAGATGAGCGCAGGACTGGAACGACGGCTGTTCTGGCTACACCGTAGGCGAAGACCCTGGGAGGCGCCGAGGTCTTTGTTGGCGGAATCTGAGTGTGATCTGCTAGAGTCAATGGAACAGATAGTGGAGAAAGGAGATGCGTAACGGTGCTAAGCAAAGCTCTTGAGGAGGCCATCAACGAACAGATCAATAAGGAACTGTACTCGGCCTATCTGTATCTCTCAATGTCGGCCTACTGCGAGGCGGAGAGCCTGCCCGGCTTCGCCACGTGGATGCGTGTCCAGGCCCAGGAGGAAGTGGAACACGCCATGAAGTTCTTCGACCACGTCAACAATCGCGGCGGGCGCGTGGTGCTGAAGGCCATTGAGATGCCTCCCCCGGTGTGGAAGTCGCCTCTCGAGATGTTTGAGCAGGTTCTGGGGCACGAACGGAAGGTGACGGGGTTGATCAATCGGCTTTATGAACTCGCGCTGAAGGAGAACGACTACGCCACCCAGATGGAGTTGCAGTGGTTCATCACAGAGCAGGTCGAGGAGGAGGACAACGCCGGGCGAGTCGTGGGGCAACTGAAGAGAGTTGGCGATCAGCCCATGGGCCTGCTCATGCTGGACAGGCAGTTGGGCGAGCGGCAGGGGTAGGCGGCGGAAGACGGCACGGAATAGCAACTGGAGCACTGTTGGGTACTAACGCGGTTCTGGGAGTCTCTTGGCGATCGACGTCCGGTGACAGACTGGGGACCGATCGGCAACTGCGTTGAGGCTACTTTCGTTGGGACCAGGCACACTTCCTTTGATTCACAGGGACAGATGGTTCGGTAACTGTTCCAGGCAGATGGGCAGGTGACCGACGAGAAGCACGCGACCATAGTGGAGTGTCTCCCATGGCGTCAAACACATTGACATTGATGGCTTTCTTCGCTCATCCGGACGACGAAGCCTTTGGCACGGGAGGGACGCTGGCCAAATACGCGGCCGAAGGCTGCGACGTCTACCTAGTGACCGCCACGCGGGGCGAGGCGGGTGAGATTGTCGTGCCTGACCTGGCGACCCCCGCCAATCTTCCGCAAGTTCGCGAGCAGGAGCTACGCTGTGCCTGTGAGATCTATGGCAGCCATCCTCCTCGATTCCTGGACTATCCAGATGGACTGTTGCCCATCATCCATCAGGGGCAGGCGGTAGGTAAACTGGTGGGCATCATCCGCGAATTGAAGCCGCAGGTTCTCATCACCTTCGGACCGGACGGCATCTACGGCCACTACGATCACATTGCCGTTCATCGCTGGGCCACGATCGCCTTCGAACTGGCCGCAGATGCAGATAGTTTTCCCCATCAGTTGGACGGCGTTTGCGAACCGCATCAGATCAGTAAGCTCTACTTCCGCGTGCTATCTGAGGAACGGATCTCCGGCATGTCGGAGGATGGCAAGCCCCTGTCGCTGATGATGGACGGGGTTCCTTTCAGCATCGTCGGGCAGCCCCACGAAGAGATCACCGCGGTGATTGATGTGAGTGAGTACGTGGAAGCCAAGCTACGAGGCCTCGAGTGCCACGTCACACAGGTGGGGTACGATAACCTGTTCGGCGAGTCTGCGGAACAGGTGTTGGAGGAGCCGTGGTTTCGGGAGGAGACGTTCACCCTGGGACGCTCGACAGTTGGCTGGCCGGAGGAAGTGGAGACCGACCTCTTTGCCCAGTTGAGGTAGTTCGTCTTGAGCGCGCAGCGCTGAGCGGCGCAATGTCCCAGGTCCCGGCCGGTCTGAGTTCTCTCTGAAGAGGGTGCTGTGAACCATCTTGACACGGATGCCTCGCACGCCGAGGGTGTCGGTCAGCACTATCTGGATCCTGCGCTTTCCTCGCGACGAGGCTGGTTGAGATGGACATCAAAGCTCCTGTAGCCATCACGCTGGCTCTCATCCTCGCGTTCGTAGGGCAGACGTATTTCTCCACCGAAGGCCCCGCCATCGACGGGGTGATCCTCTTTGGCCTTGCTGCCCTCTGCCTGCTTCTTGTCCCACCACGGCGTGACCAGGAGGCGGGCGGCAAGATGATCGACGGGAAGCTGGGCAGGCTCAACCTGCTCCTCGTCGGGCTGGGTGTCCTCTTCGTCATCTTGTGCTTGGTGGACCTGTACTTGAGCAGGGCGAGCAATCGTGCCCTTTTCCTCTGGCTCCTGGGTCTGTGTCTCTTCGTCGCTGGGCTCTGGTATGGCTCGCCCCGCCTCAGGTGGCGTGTGCACCGGCGTGAGGTGCTCGTCCTCTCGTTGATCATGCTGGTGGCTTTCTTCATGCGCACCTATCACCTCGATACCATGCCAGCCGGCGTTTATTTGGACGAGGCGGATAACGGGGTGTGGGGGTTGCGCTTCCTGCAATCTCCGTACTCTCCGTTCACTGAAAACAGGGATAGCAACGCCGCGCTGCACTATCAGCTCCTCGGACTGGCACTGAAGGTCTTCGGCGTGGAACCCATCGTGCTACGAGCGTTGGATGTGCCGGTGGGTTTGGCCACTGTCTTGGTCTTCTACCTGCTGGCGCGGGAGATGTTCAGCGTGCCCGCAGCTCAGATAGGGACTTTCCTGCTTGCCATCTCCCGGTGGCACGTGCACTTCAGCCGATTGGCTTTCGTGGAGATAGTGCCGGTGCCGCTCTACCAGGCATTGGTCATCTATTTCCTGTGGCGAGGGATCCACAAGGGCCGCAGGCTAGATTACGTCTTCGCAGGGCTGGTCTTCGGCTTGGGTTTCCACACCTACATCGGCTACCGCATCTTCCCACTCATCATCGGGGTCTACCTGCTGCATGTGTTCCTTTCCAGAAGAGAGTTGATCCGGGGGCACCTGAGAGGCCTGGCCGCGTTCGCCCTGGCTGCGTTCCTGACCCTGTCGCCCCTGGTCCTGTACGCTGTCCAAAGGCCAAGCATCTTCCTGCGGCGCACCGAGGCGGCCTCGGTACAGCAGGACATCGAGCGAGAGGGCAGCTACCAACCATTGCTGGAAAACGTGCGCAAGAGCCTCTTGATGTACAACCACGAGGGAGATCCCCGCGCACGGCATAACCTGCCTCATGAGCCGATGCTCGACGCTTTATCAGCTATGTTCTTCGGCCTTGGCCTGGGGTACAGCCTGTTGCGGTGGCGCCACCACAGGTACTTCCTGCTTCTGGCGTGGCTCTTCCTGGGGCTTCTGCCGGGGATCCTCTCTCTCGCCGATTCCAACCCCCATTCATCTCGCACTCTGGGCAACGCGCCGGCTGTCTTTCTCTTGATCACAGCATTCTGGGATCGGGTGTGGGCGACTTTCGCACCTCTGCTCAAAGGGGACAGGCGCCGCTATCTGTCTCTGGCTGTGGGCATCATCCTGGCTCTGAGCCTCTGGGACAACTTCGACATCTATTTCAACCGCCAGGCGTCGAACGAGTCGGCGTACTACGACTTCGATCCGGCCCAAACCGAGGCGGGGAAGTACGTCAAGACTCATGGCCACGACGACCTCGTGCTCGTGTCTCAGGCCCTCGCCAACCATTCCGATCTCAAGTTCATCCCACATGGCGTGCCCTTCACCACTTTGGACTTGAATAGCCACCTCCCGTTGCGGCAAGAGGTCGAACAGGACGTCATCTACGTGCTGGAGTTCACCCACTCCTCCCTCATCCCTCGCCTACGGGCTCTGTATCCCGACGGGGAATACGAGGAACACCTGGACCGCTACGGCCGCACGATGTTCTACACCTACAAAGTGGGACAGGATCGGGTCGCGGCCACCCAGGGCCTACGCGCTGCATACTATGAGGGGCCGGACTTCGAGCAGCCACCAGCAGTGGAGCGAGTGGACGAGGGGCTGGATTTCTCCTGGGACGAGCCTCCTTTGGAGCCGCCTTTCTCGGTCCGCTGGCAAGGCTCCCTGTACGCACCTGAGTATGGCTCCTACACGTTCGTTCTTGAAGCGACGGGCTCTGCGAAGCTGCGGCTGGGAGGGGAGATGGAGCTCGAGGTGGAGGGCAGGCGGGGGGAGGAGAGCGTACTGCTGCCAGCCGGGTTTCACGCCCTCGAGGTGGAGGCGGTGGAGGAAGAGATCGGTGGGCGCCTTCGTCTGAGCTGGGTCAGGCCGTGGGCCGAAGAGGAGGAAGTCCTGAGCGATGTACTGTATGTGCAGAAGTTGTACGGCCACGGGTTGGTGGGCCTCTATCGTCACGGCACCTCCTGGGACGGGGAGCCCGTGGTGGTGCAACTCGATCCCTTCATCGCCCCCAACGATGTCCTATCCTCGCCGTACAGCATCGAGTGGCTGGGCAAGATCTACATCCCCGCCAGTGGTTCCTACGTTTTCGGCACGATCTCCGACGACGGGTCGCACCTCTATCTAGACGGGCGACTGGTGGTGGACAATGGGGGTCATCATGGTGACATCTACAAGCAGGGGGCCATGCAGTTGGAAGAGGGCTTCCATGATATACGGTTGTTGTACTTCCAGGACGGCGGCGGGCGGAAGATAGAGCTGTACTGGGCACCGCCTGGCCATGTCAGGGATCAGGTGCCGGTGGAGCAGCTGTTCCCTCCCGGGGCAGAGTTGACTATTCCTCCGCCCTTGCCCACGCCTGCGGCAGTGCTCCTTCCCACGCCTCCGCCCATGACAGAGGGTTTTCGGCAGGCGACCTTCGCCAGGAGTTTGGGCGAGGAGGGTGACGGCCCGGGCCAGTTCCAGCAACCTCGTGGAGTGGCAGTGAGCCTGGAAGGGATGGTGTACGTGGCGGACACTGGCAACGGTCGCGTGCAGGTCTTCGACTCGATGGGCGAGTTCGTGGACCAATGGGGTCAGGAGGTGTTGGGAGAGCCCTTCGACCTGGCGCTGGATCGGGAAGGGCGAGTGTACGTTCTGGACCCGGGGCGTGACAGCCTCTTCGTCTTCTCGCCTGAGGGAGAGCTTCTGAGCGCGTGGGGGACAGGTTGGGGGCTCTTCGACCCGCGAGGTCTTGATGTACACAAAGATGGTTACGTCTACATCGCCAACACGGGTGGCAACACGGTGCTGAAGGTGTCTCCACACGGCGAACTGATCGCGCGCTTCGGCTCAGCGGGCTCTGGCGAGGGCCAGTTGAACCAACCAACCGACGTGGCCGTCGACGGCGACGGCAATATGTACGTGGTGGACACGGAGAACGACAGGGTGCAGGTCTGGGACCCGGACGGTCACTACGTCAGGCAGTGGCCCATCACCCGGGCCAACACCTTCGACAGCCCTCACATCGTGTGGGGCATGAGTGGCGTCCTGTTCCTGACCGATCCGGAGATGGCACGAGTGTGCGTCTACGATGCATATGGGAGGTTACTGATCCTATGGGGCGATAGGGGCTCCCTGGAAGGGCAATTCAGCAAGCCCATCGGCATCGGCTTTGACCAGCGGGCATCGGTGTATGTGGCTGACACCTACAACCACAGAATCCACAAGTTACTGCTGTCTATGCAGAGATGAGTGAAACTAGGCTCGCACAGGTCTCGCCCTGGCGTCAGTTGCGCTGAATTCTGCGGTAGTGAATGGATCGGCATGCAGATGGACAGCGGCAGAACTCTGTGATACAATCAGAGGACCGGAAGTGCCCGGCAATGGCTTCGCCTGGGGTAATCCGTTGGCGCTGAGGGAGCCAGCAGTGGCTCGATCGACTGAGGAGCGCGGGATGATGCAGACACAGCAGCCTAGGATGGAATATGCTGAGCGGCTCGCAGAGGTTCTGTACTCATTGCCGCAGGACTTCAGAGCGGAGCTTTTGGAATCCGCCGGACAATACCTGGCAACAGAGGGGGAGGTAGAGCAACTGAGGCTTGCCCTCGGCCTTGAGGATACCGATGAGACCGAAAGCTCACCTACTGAGGGGGGTGCGTCTTCTTGGGGAACCACGCGTGATCGTAGACGCAAGATCGCGTTTGGCTGGTATGGAGGTAAGTTCAGCCACCTCAACTGGCTGTTGCCGCTTCTGCCATACACGCAGCACTACTGTGAGCCGTTTGGAGGCTCCGCGGCTGTACTGCTCAATCGAGAACCTTCTCCAGTAGAGACCTACAATGACCTTGATGGCGAGGTAGTGAACTTCTTTAGGGTGCTGCGGGAGCATACCGAGGAGCTGACAAAGGCAATAGCTCTCACCCCTTTTTCCTTGGAGGAATTCGCGAGTGCAGTCTCAGAGAGACCAGAGCAACTCTCCGAGCTTGAGCGGGCAAGGCGTTTCTTTGTTCGTGCGCGACAGGTTCGAACCGGGCTAGCTCAGACAGCATCCGTTGGTCGATGGGCGCACTGTCGGCTCACCAGTCGAGCTGGAATGTCTGGCTCGGTATCAAGGTGGTTAGGGAGCACAGAAGGTCTTCCGGCCATTGCGGAGCGGCTGCTGAGAGTTCAAATGGAAAACCGCCCCGCCATTGACGTCATCGAGCGGTATGACAGCGAAGGGACGCTCTTCTACTGCGATCCTCCGTATCCCCATGAAACCAGGGGAGACAGCAGGGCATACGAATTCGAGATGACCAGCGAGGAGCACATCGAGTTGGGCCGCGTGCTGAGCCAGGTCAAGGGAAAGGTCGCGATTTCGAGCTATCGGTGTGAGTTGATGGATGAACTCTATAAGGGGTGGCGTTGCACTGAGGCCCCGGAAAAGAACTGCCACTCTGTGAAGAAGCCACGCAGGGAAGCACTCTGGATGAACTACTGAACTAGCGAATCATGCCGATTGACACTGAAGAGCTTAGAACCGTTCTCGAGCAGAGCTTCATACGAGCTGAGACAGCCTTCTTCGAAGACAAGGGCCCGCGTGTCCCAAGTGTCTTCGCGGATAGTTGCGACGTTGTGTTCCGTTCCAAGACACAGGCATACCGCGAAGTCCTTGTGGGGTGTCTGTTGGCGAGGACCCATGATAAGACCACGGATATCCGTCTGCCCTATGTCAAGCTCGGTGCCAATGCTTTCAGTGGGCGCTCCTTGGACGAGCGTGTGGTCAACCCATTCTTGCGCGGCAAGAGTATTCCCAGTTCGAAGGGCCCGTACCTCAGCGTCTTCCGGAGGAGTGTCAAGTTCGATGAGAGTACAGGGACTGGACTAAAGGACAAGAGCGGCTACGAGGCGTTTCTGGCGTTGCTCAGCATGATTGAGCAGGAGGAAGAGGACTCTGGGCTGCTAGCGTTGCTTGACTACGTCATGCATCGCTTGGTCCTCCTCCGTGAGGAGGCCAAGGTAGACCTGATCACCTTTGACAGAATCAGCCTCACCCAGTACAAGGAGTTGATCAGTGGATTACTGCAGAAGCGCAGTGGCGGGCTGTTTCCCGTGGTGTTGGTGTTGAGCATGGTCGAGACAGTGAATCATGTCTTCTCGCTGTCTTGGGAGGTAGAGCATCAGGGCATCAACGTGGCTGACACGGCTGCCGGAGTGCCGGGCGACATCACCATCAGACAGAACGGGAGTCCACTCTTGAGCATTGAGGTTACTGAAAGGTCGGTGAACGACTCCCGCGTTCGAGGCACCTTCAGGGACAAGATCACTGCCATGGGAGTCCTCGACTACGTGTTTCTTGTCCACTTGGAAACCATCGGGCGTCAAGCAAGAGAGCAGGCTGAGAAATACTTCGCTCAGGGATACGAGGTGAACTTCGTCGACATCAACGAATGGCTGTCAAACACACTGGTTACGGTCGGTCGAAAAGGGAGGAAGTTCTTCCAGGACAGGCTGACCCAGCATTTGGGACAGGACCAAGTGCCAAGGGTTCTGAAGGTCGCTTGGAACGAAGAGATGGAGAAGCTGATCACATAGCCACTCAGAGTCCTGAATCGCAGGTTGCACCAAGCACCTCGGCGAGGCCAGCGAGTGGCATTCTCGCCTCCGGAGGGACCATATTCGTCGCCTAGGGGATTCCTGAGAGACAAGCCAAGGTTCAAGTGCGCGCCTGTTGTCGGCATCTCGTGCGAACGAGGAATAGTCACTGAGGACCGATCAGGTGCAACCATTTGTCATGTGGGTTATGCTGGACGAGCACGGCGGCGCAAGCCGCCTTATTCGTGAACTCGCGTTCTGGGCATTGGATGGGTCACTGGCACCTTGGAAACAACGGAGATGGCACCCCCCCGGCGCATCTCAACATACCAGCACCTAGTCCCCTTCTTCTTGACGATGCTCGCCTTCATCTTGGCTTCGCTTGGTCAGGCACTGCTCAACAGGCGAGTCCATGAGGAAGGCGCCGTTGTCCTCTTCGGCGTCGCCATAGTGCTCACCCTCATCGCTTTCCTCAGACCTCCTGAGGGCAAGAAGGCGGAGAAGCGGCCTCCATACAGGTGGGACTTGGGCGGCATGTTGAGCCTGCTCGTCGCCTCCATCCCGGCCTGGGTGGCCAGCATCCTTCTCGTCCTGCGGTGGGACTATCTACCCACGGCCGTGCCTCTGT
>Ga0114930_10001948_pt1 | contig 18984 bp, 9 predicted proteins | sample AnhtaG_FD_87300 | JGI IMG/M metagenome (GOLD analysis project Ga0114930, IMG submission 87300) | Deep subsurface microbial communities from Anholt, Denmark to uncover new lineages of life (NeLLi) - Anholt_01485 metaG | ecosystem: Environmental > Aquatic > Marine > Oceanic > Sediment | place... | reverse complement strand
TTTGCCCTTACCTCGACGACTCTTTTCTTTATTCCAGACCGTCCGGGCAATCGACTCTATCGGTTTTGAAGTGGTTATTACACTTATTCCCAATTTCAAAAACTGAGGCAACCGATATTCTCCAGGCCACTTCAACAGAATTCCGTTACTGCTGATATTCTTAATAGTGGCACAGACCAATTCTCTCACGGTACGCTTTCTTCCCGGACTAACCGGTTTACACTGTACAGGAATTTTAACCACAAAGCGATTAAATTTTCTCCTTTCACTAGACGTTCTATCTTTCCCCATCAGACTTACCTCCTTCAACCTGGTTGGGCGACCACAGAGTGTCGCCCCTACATCATTCCCTGTAGGGGACGGACTCTGTGCCGTCCCTTCCGGGTGGCCACGGAGTGCCACCCCTACAGGCGACCACGGAGTGTCGCCCCTACGCGGCCGCTATTTCGCTACTGCTATGGTACCGTTAACCGATCTTTTCTTTCCGTTAACTTCCGCTTTGAACTGATAAATATATACACCACTTTCCACTATGTTTCCACCCTCGTCTTTGCCATCCCATTCGTAAGGTTCTCCATCAATTGTCCTTATCTTCTTACCAGTGATATCATAAATCCTGATAGTGGTAGTCTGGCCACTTAGACCACTAAAATAAGCAACATCATTTTTCCCATCGGCATAGGCAGGAGTAATAATTCTCTCCTTGGGTCTATATTCGGAAATTCCCATTGGGCGAGCCTTAAACAGACCATAATAACTGAAGTGGCTTACCTTTACAGTGACAATATTTCTATCTCTATCTATTTCCCCACCCACTGGCCTCCAGGTAATTCCATCCCACCAATAGCAAGCCAGTTGGCTCTCGTTAAACTCTGTCTCCTTTCCTTCCCAATCCTCAGGCTTGCCATTATTATCCAGGTCGAAATAGAGTAGCTTCATTGTTACTAATTTTTTAAATCTTAACCCTTCCTCTGTAAAGTTATAGACTGCTACAGGTTTCCAATCTCCCCCTTCAGAATAGCCTGGTATCCTGCTTGAATCCGTAATCTGTTCTATGGTTATTTTCGTCTCTTTACTAAGCGCACCTTGTGGAATGTCGACCATAACCTCACCATCATCAGGATTCCCGTCGGGAAGGATTACTTTTCCACCCTTAGAGCTGACAGTGGAAGTAGTGGCCTGACTCACATCAATCTCTTGCCACTGGAATTTACCCGGCCACCATACCGTCTTCTCGGGATTTTTTGCCTCAATACAGTAGTATATCTTGCCCGGCTTAGTGACCTTCTCTTTAGACAGAGTATATGTATAAGTGTCATTGTTCCCTATGAGAACTCCTTTTACGCTTCCAGTGCTTCCTTCTATTCTGTAATAGAGGCTGGTACTCGTGACATTACTGATGGTGGTTTTAAACACTATGTTATTACCAATTATCCCGATTTTCTTTATCGGCTTATGTGAGATATCCGGTCCAAGAGCAAGATGGTACAAATCAAAGCAAATGGTTGTACGATAGTTCCCTGCTGCAGCTACCCTTAGGTCTGCAGCAAGATATACAACTATGGGTGATTGCGCATTTTCAACCTCAGTAGGAACCTCTGGTAAATTACTCCACTCAGCCTCCCCATAGACTATCTGGGCATAGCTCTCAGCTTGGGCAGTATCCCAGCTTTCATCATAATCGAGTGTTTTGGGAATGTCCTCATCTCTTTTATCCTTAATCCAGTGCCAGGTTGTACTGGAACATTGAACCTCATGTATATCGTCATAAACGCCCCACAGCAAGGGAATACGAGCCGTGGTTGTACTGGTGCTCAATAGTCCACCCCGCTGATATTCTGTCTCAGCACTTATATTATCAGTATAAATATCGATAGCCCATAGAGCAGTCTCCCCGGAATATATTATCTCTATATATTGGTTGGCTGAAGCAAAATCATCATGCTGTGCAGGAATGGTGCCAAAAGTTACCTCATAGGCTTCTTGATCGCCAATCACATTCTTTGCCTGAACATTCAGAGTAGCTCCAGCCACAGGCTGGGCACTGTTTATCCCGGCGATTAGAAAGCCTAATAAAATGATTGATAGTATTTTTTTATTCATCTTTTATCTTCCATATTTACCCCATTAGGAGTCCCTGTCCTTCAGGCTGAGGTTTAAAGCTCTGCCCGCACCCCGTTGGAAATCAAAGATTTCTAAACGGGGCAAAACCTTCTAATGGGGTTTATGGTGTTTTCGTTGCCGAAACTGGCACAGTTGTAATGCCTGTTTCAGCGTAATCCTCGCTCCTCAATCCATTTTCATATGTATTCAGATAATAATCCATAAATCCGATATTACTCCCGGCATTATAAATACCCGAAGGCTCATCCCAGTTCACCCACAAGCCGATGTCATCCCAGTCATCTCTTGCAGTTGGATTATAGGTAACATAGCCCTGAGGAGTGATGTTCCAGTAAGACGGGCTTTTCAACAGAATCTCAGTAGTCGGGGTATTCCTCGGACGGTCATCAGTATGAACCAGGTAGAGAGAGCGAGAGCCCAAGTTAATTGGACTAGTAAGAAATAAGCCAGAAGGAGTGGTTTTGCTGTCTGGCAGCTCTTCTATCCTCCAGGCTCTCTCACTATCTAAATATTCGCTTTGATTTGCATCATGGGTAGTGTCATCAATGTGCATTGAGGAAAACTGCGCCACTCTAAACCCTTCGTGGTTTGCTTGTCTGGTAGAATTTATGGTGATGTCTTGATTAGCCTTAAGTGTATAAGATACTCTCATATCCACCCTTTTAGGCGAAGCCGGATAACATCGAATAGTCAAATCGTCAGTGTAAAGATGAGAGTTGTCCGGGTCGTCGTAAGCACCTCCCTGGGTGAACATCAATACGCTCCAATCATCCGGGTCAATGCGAATGCGTAATTCCTTAATTTTCATTGTATGATAGAAGGTATCCCCATCGTAATAAGCTGTGAGTTTGAATGATGTTCCCCACTCAAAAGATGGGGGACAGGAACGGAGATACCCACTACCTCTAATAGCAATTGTTTGCACAAAGCCATAGCCCGGAATAAAATTCCATACCTGAAGTTCAGAATACCTGCCCTTAAATTTCCATTCTCCCCCTTCCCATATATAAGTGTCCATATCCACAGGGTCATAACTTACAGTAGTCTTCACCCACCAATCGCCGTAACTAAATATATCCTTAATCGCCTTAGTCTCTGCCGAGGCCTGGTTAGACAAAGCCGACCAGTTGTCAGACATATCAACTGTCTTTATGCGGAAGTAGTAGACGACATTCCCAGCCAATTCTCCTACAGACAATGTTTCCTCTGTTCCAGCAGGTTGAGGCGAGGGAACATTACTAACCCTTTCTGCCAAATTAAAATCTGCATCATTTGTAATCTGTACGGTGGAATACCTCACGTCATATTCACTTGCCCTTCCTATATTTCCGTCATTACCTGGCGCTGTCCAGGTGAGGATGATCTCTCCTTCATTTCCACCAGTGGAAGCAACGAGGTCGGTGATAACTCCTGGCGGCTCAGGATCTTCTTCTACAAAGGCGCTATTGTTATCCGTGTTAGAAAGGGATGCCTGCAGTCCCACCTCGTCCACTGCCTCCACAGCAACATAATATGTTTCTCCTCCCGGTAATCCTTTAAGTGTTCTGTTTTCTCGACTGCCTGAAGGCAAAGGCTGCCAGGACTGCTCATAGGTGGTAGCGTTATCAAAACTTGCCTGGTCGGTGAATTGGGAAAGTGAGTATTTGACTACATAGGCAATTGCTCTCCCTTCTATTCCATTATCTCCAGGGGCTGTCCACGATAGATTCAGTTGCCCACCATACTCTCCTGTAGCCACTACCAAATCAGTTATTGGAGCCGGTGGTGTCTGGTCTTCAACCCAGGCACTATTCTTATCAAGATTCGATAGCGACCCCTGATTCCCTATACTGTTCTTTGCCTCGATGGCAACGTAATATGTAGTCTTTGCTGATAAAGCCTCCATTGCCCTTTCTTCCATGTTTCCTGCGGGAAGAGGAACCCATTCTTGCTCATAAGTCATAGCGTCCTCAAAACTTTGCTGGTCAGTAAACTGGAAGGTAGCAAACTTAACGATATAACTGGAAGCTGTGCCAGTTGTACCTTCTCCACCGGGAGCAGTCCAGGTAAGCAGAATCTCATCATCACCCCCGGTTGAGGTGGAAAGGTCGGTAATGGCAGACGGGATGGTCGTATTATCAATTGTGCAACCAGTAAACGTTGTTGATGTCACTTCATTACCCGAGGCGTCTTGAGCAACGGCGCGGACGGAATACGTCTTTGCTGGGTCAAGACCCGTAGTGTCCCAGGAAGCGGTATAATCGTAATTACTTACGTCATAGTCTGTACCAATGATATGCCACATCGTTGTGCCTTCAATCAGAAACTCGAACCTCACCCCTTCTAAAGTCTCATCTATACCTCCAGCATCTGCCCTGACTGAAAGAGTATTGTTGACGCCAAAAACCTGCCCATTACTTACAACAACTCCATTACTCTTCAAATCAGTAGGAGCTGATGGAGGTATTGTATCGGGTTCATAGCCACTCTTTTCAAAACGGATATCATCAATGAAGAAATCTCCTTCAACCTGAGTAGCCCAATCATTAAACACAAGCACGAACTCGTACATATTCTCCCAGGTAGGAAGATTGAAACTGGAAAGCGGAAGGTCAAACTCCTGCCAATCACTGGGGATGGGATACCAAATCCCTTCTGCTACCTCTCCAGCGCCCGTATCTCCTGTGCCACATTTGAGTTCTATATTGAATTTCTTACCTACCGCAGTCCCCTTTGCTCGAAATTTCAAATGACCATCGGCATCTTTTATTGGTGCCAGGTCTGCATGAAAGAATTTATCCCATGTCCCGCCATATTTACCAGAATATTGTGGGTAATTATGCTGTATCTGTTTATAATATCCCGGTGGGTCAGGCATGAGAGTTACAATCGGGTCAGGAGAACCAGCAGCTGACCAAACCCCAGTATCTCCACCAAAGGCATTGGGAGCAGTCTTATCATTGAAACTATCGAGTCTCAACATATTCTCTTCCAATGACCCAAATATAATATCGTCCACATATACCGTGCCAGATGGATGGAGTTCGTTTGCCGAGTTCTCAAATGTGATGCAGAACTCCTTCATATTAGTCCAATCGCCCAAATTGGCAAACGCGCGCAGGGGAATAAGAACTTTCTGCCAATCGGTAGTTGTGCCTATAGCCAAGTAATCGGCAAGATAAACATAGGCCTTATTCCTGCTGGCACTATTATTCTTGAGTTCTATCTTAAATATCTCTCCTCCCGCTTCCCCTTTTACCCACAAAGAAATATAATGATAACTGGATAAATCGATTCCATTTAGGGCTGACCAGTATCCAGAATATGAATCAGCGTTGGTGACATTGTAGTTCAGCTTTAGTGAATATCTTTCTCTTCCGTAGATATTGTCTGGATTTCCATCATAAATAGAATCGCTACAGGTGGCGTCGTTTTGAAAGACTCCCGAACCGCCGCTTAGATTATTCGGCTTTTTTCCATCATTGAAATCATCCATCACCAGGACAAAATTCGGAGGGGCGAATGCCTCAGCGCTAACCTCAAATGAATACCCACTTTCATTACCCGTATAATCCTCTGCTGTCACCCCATAGTAGTATCTTACCAAGTTGGATACATTATCCCGATAATCAGTTCCAGTAATTAATGAACTCTTATAAGTATATGGTCCACCGGGCGTTATGCCACGATAGACATAATATCCCGCAATATCTGGCTCAGTGTTAGCCTCCCAGGAAATATCTATTATTCTATCTCCAGCAATAGCGTTTACACCTGCTGGCGGAGCAGGGGCGAGGTCCCGAGCAGTGGCAGAGGGAGTATTCGATAGAGCTGATATGTTCGGCTTCTCATCCTCAGTCTTTATCGCAAAATAGTAGACTGTCCCTGGCGTTAAGCCACTTAGCGTATGAGTCTCTAACTCGTCCGCATTGACCGGAGTCCAGGAATTGGAAAACTCAGTGCCTGCATCAAATTTAGCATCTGTATCAATTGGATTAACCGAGTATTTGACAATATACCGACCATTAGTATTATTATTCAGATTCCCATCATCTCCTGGTGCTGTCCAGCTAAGAATTACCTCCCCATCCTTATTTCCGGGAGAGGCAGACAAGTCGTTTATAGCAGCAGGAGGAGTAACATCGTCAGTGGCGATTGCCATATTATCCCCATCCGTATTTGAGAGAGAACCTTGATTACCACCTTCATCCACTGCCTCAATAGCAATGTAGTAGGCTGTGCCAGGAGTCAGTCCCTCTAATGTCCTGGCCTCCTTTTCTCCAGAATCGAGTGGAACCCAAGCTTGCTCGTAAGTAGTCGCATTATCGAAACTCGCTTGGTCGGTAAATTGAAAGGTCGAATATTTAACTATATAACCACTTGCCCTTCCGAGTGTTCCATCATCTCCAGGAGCGGTCCAAGTTAGGTCAATAGTGCCATAATCTGAACCAGAAGAAGCGTATAGGTCACCTATTGCCTGTGGAGGTATCCTTGCTACACAGGCACTTGCTGGATTGGAAGCATCGGACCAGTTTAGCATTTCATCTGCCTGCCAGATACGAAAATAGTAAGTTGTCCCGCTGGTCAAAGTTGTAATTGTGTAGGATTGGTTATCCCCGGGACTTACATTCTGAATGGGAATTTCAATATCATAGTCACTTAATGGAGGAGTTTGCCAGGGATAGGCTGAATCAGTGGAATATTTTATTCTCCATTTGCCATCTGCTGTTTGCCCCACGGCTCCATCATCACCCGTTGCGCTCCAGGAAAGTGTAATATCCTCCCGGAGAGTGTCAGGAGATGCTAAGAGGTCGTCTATCGCATCTGGCGGTATAACATCTACAAATAGGCTCTGTTCTTCTGACCAGTTACTTTTCTTTAAACCGGTATCAATTGTCTGGATACTCCAGTAGTAGGTCGCTGATTGAGTAAATTTGAGATTGACCCCGAGTTGCGTTGAGGAGACCTTGGGTCTGAGATAATTCCCGAGTAATGGTGAACCACATATGCCCGATATAATATCATCACTTCCAGAACTCATCCCTACCCTCACATTATAATAAAGCCCATCTGTTGGTGTTTCCATATCCAATCCATCTTCCCATTTCAAGGTAAGGACCCCCTCAGCGTAATTCCAGTCAAATATATTAGGAGGAGAAGGCTGGGCATTGACACCAACAACAAAATCATTCCTGTAAATTCCATCACGGGTGATTAAATCTAAATCACCATCCCCATCATAGTCTCCCCAGGCAGCCCTTAAACCTGTGCAGTTTTCCAAAGTCTCTATCAGAGTAAACGTTCCATTATCATTGCGGTAAATGTTACTATTCGCAAATAAGTCCAAATCGCCATCATTATCGTAATCGCCCCAACAAGCAAGGGCCCCCTTCGATTCACCGGTCAAAGTCGCTGCCAGATTCAATGTCCCACTATCATTCTTATAAATAAAGTCATCTAGAACCAGGTCCAGGTCCCCGTCATTATCATAATCGGCCCAAGCGTCGCCGCCGTAACCAGTCAATGTCTGAGAAAGAACTAAGCTTCCGTTAACATTTCGATAAATTTTATCATTTATGGCCAAGTCCAGGTCCCCATCATTATCATAGTCTCCCCACGCAACTTCTCCTCCTTGGTATTGCGCTAAATCTTGTCCCGTGTCCTCATTGAATGTGCCAATATCATTGCGAAAGAGAATAGTTTGAGCGCCTCCATAATATTGGCCCCAACCAGTGAAGATCAGGTCGAGATCGCCATCGTTGTCGTAGTCACCAGCATCCAGAGCACCCCGAATATCATCAGACGCAAGTATCTCTTGTACACTGGTAAAACTCCCATTATTATTTTGGTAAATAGTAATTTTATAAATCCATTGACGCCCTGGACCAGAGACCGCTAAATCTAAGTCTCCATCTCTGTCATAATCGAACCAGACAGCATCACCACCTCCCCTGTTCACTTCGAGTAGCTGAGTGAAGGTGCCATCGCCGTTATTTGTGTAAATACGAGTCGTGTGAGAGTCATATATGGTGGAACTGTACTCTATTCCCACAGCAAGGTCTAAATCACCATCCCTGTCATAATCACCCCAAGCACAAGCAGTAAGAACCTTCCCTGGAGAAAAATTTGTATCTTTGACAAAATCTGCCTGGGCACTAATCGCTCCAGAAAGCAAGAGAACGAGAGATATTAATGTGAGCAATGTACTCATCCGTATCGGAATGAATTGCCTTTTTTTCATCCTATTGGGATTTATGATATCGCATACCCTTTTCATCACAAGTTATACACCTCGATTACTATCTGAGTCAAATAGGACTGAGATGGCACACCGCTAAAATCTGCCCCAAAATAGACATATACGGGTGAACTGCCACTTCTACCGGGCGAAGGAAATGCGCCTAAACCATTATTGGTAACGATTGACCGGTATTCAATCTGCACGCCATCACCAGGCCAACTACCATTCATATCTGCATCATTCTTATCTTTAACAAAACCCCAACCTGGCGAATTTATGCAAGGGACTCCGATACCGGGATTTTGCATACTATCGAAAACTCGCCAGAGCAAGGGAACACGGGAGGAATTGTCAGCACTGATTAAACCACCTTTCTGCTCCCCACCATAGCCGGCATTGTTAGTATAAATCTGCACGCCCCAGGCTAAAGCGGTGCTCCCACAGGTCACTTCCAGATACTGAGGTGATGATACAAAGGTTGCTGCTGAAGATATGTTCCCGAATCCTATTGCGCTGGTCGGTTGATCACCGATTACATTACGGACTGTAACCAGAACACTCTTCACTTCAGCGCCAACGTCAACGCCTGCTGTCGTGGCCACATCAGCAAAGGCATCGGCCACTTTAGTTGCCAAAATAAACAACACAATAAAAATTAAGAATAAAAATCGCCTTCTCAATTTTTTTCAACTCCAATAGTTACTATTTCGCCTCTATCTGTTACTTCAAAAGATATATCTTTTTCGAATTGTTTATCTAATTCACTATAGATATCTCCGTAATTAAAAATCGCAATAGCTCTGTAATTGCCGGGAACAATCTCTTCAGGTTCCCAGTTAGCACGGTATAATCGCCTGTTTTTGGGAAATACAGGCCAGCCATATTGAACTTCCACCTCGTCCAATTTTTTCCCCTGTTCATCTTCTATAACTACCTTTCCTCTCGGTCGAAAGTGGACATTTCCTCTGTTTTCAACCAGAGCGGTGAAATAGAGTTTTTCCTTTTCCTCTTTCGATTTAACTTTTTTCACTCTGAAGTCCGAAATTTCTCCTTCCAAGACTTCCGTTCCTTTAACTGTCACATAAAGGGCAACACCAAAACGGGTCCTGATGTTAACAGCCCTTCCTGCTGGAGCTGTGGTGGCAAAGAAGACCATAGACATCAATTCACCCTGTGCCTCTTTTGGAACTTTGACTTTATACTTCACCTTTCTTACCCCTTTTGCTCCGAGTTTAAACTCTTCAGGCTTGATTTTGAGCCAGGAGCTGATGTCTATAGCCCCTCTTTTCCGGGGCCAGTTCTCTGGCTGGACCACTACCTGAACCGATTCATCACCATCATTCACCACAGTAAAGGTTCCCTTAGCTTTTCCTCCTGGCGAAACACTAATTTCAGTAACTGTGGGGTCAACACCAATCCCGGCAAAAAGGGAGGAAGAAGATAGAACTATCCCCGTTAGCACCATAAATAGTGCAAATGTAAACGCTTTCTTCACAATAAAAAATCTCCTTTAAACCGATGCTGTTGAAACTCTTCCGCTCCTCTCCTTAAAGGCAGCCTAGGACTCCCCAGCATTGTGGAATTGTAGCTACAGAGCGAAAGCTCTGTTAACAGGAGGCTAAGCTTACGCTTTTCTGCTAGAAAAATGCAAGGTGAAGCTTTGCTTCGCTACTACATTCTCCGCTGCCTCTAAGGAGGAGGGAAGAGTTACATTTGATTATGGATGGACCAGGTCGAAGGAAATCGTAGTTCCATAAGTATCAGCTGAAGCCTCACCAAAGCAGCCCTCTACCTCGACCACAAATGTTTTGTCCCCGTCTTCATAGGACCAATCTGGTGATCCGACGAATGGGTCAACAACACGCTGCCAGGTTGGAGTTCCATAGGCAACGTTCGCATATGCGGCATCCTCTTCAGGTCCAAGCCAGGATTCATCCTCCTCTGTGTCCGGGATATCCTTATCACTTTTATCCTTGATGAAGTTCCATCCCACAGTCGTCTCAGCACCAGGGTCTCCGGCTGCAAACTTTGATGTAAGAGAATTGGCTATCCCCGCATGCCAACCCATTGGGGTCCTGGCACCAGGAACTAGTCCTATCATACCGCCGTAATTATAACCCCAGGTTGTGGTACTGGGTTCCGTCTCGAAGTTTTCTGTGTAGATTTTAATCTCCCACGCCAGACTGTTATCGTCGTGGTCCACTTTAATGTACTGAGGCGGGACTAAGAAACCCTCGCCTGCTGAAACAGGACCGAAGGCTATCGAGCCGGTTGAAGCGCCATCATATATTACTGCCTCTACACTCAAGGTGCTTACTCCTCCTAATGTAGCGGAGGCAGGAACGCTCTCAGTAGCTACAACATCAGCACCAGCATTACCTGTTCCGGCCAGTAGAAGACCCACTGACAACAAAGTCAGAATTAACACAGTTCGCATTTTCATTTCTTTTCACCTCCTTTTCCAATAGATTTTTTTAAACACAAGTAGATTTGTTGATATTGTGCATCACCTCCCCCTGTAAAAAATTTAATTCCACCCTATACATATATTAAAAAGCCGAGCTACCTATAGCGTTTATAGAAGCGTTATCGGCAGCTCGGCAGACTGAACAGGAAAACCTAACTTTAGAAGGCTCAAGATTAATGCCTTCCCTGCATTGGTCCCTGAGCTTTGCGCCCTCCGATCTCTCGGAGTTTGCCCTTTCGGTCTATCCTTTTGTCAAAGAGTATACATCGGGAATATGACGTTTATGTAAAAAATCTGTAAAATTTTTGTAAAATTTTGTTTCCGCCGAATGGGCCTATTGGGAACTTCTTCTATTACCTAAAATACCTACATAATAATTATATAAAATATCGTTCTTTCTTGTCAAGTTAAGCCGTTCGCGACCCCCTTGTAGCAGCAAAGTGTAAGCTTTGCATTCCCTGTAGGGGACGGACTCTGTGCCGTCCCTGTCATTGGGCGACCACGGAGTGTCGCCCCTACATTGCCATCTTTCATTTGGTGGCCACGGAGTGCCACCCCTACATTTCAAAATCTTACAGTAAGTGAAATCCTGTGAGAACCATATGTTTCTACTATCTCCAAAGGGAAGATAAAAGCATAATCGAGCTGGATACCAAAATATCTTGCCAGAGCCTTATTGAAGCTGAAACCAAATGTAACTTCCCTGCCATTACCTCCCACTCTGAGTCCTAACAACCTCTCGATGAACCAGCCCTCTAATCCTAAATGTATGTTCAACTTATCTTCCAGTCTCCCCCAATCCTGAAAGCGATAGCTGAAATCGAGTGTCGGCGTCACATCCCGAACCACAATTCTCTTCAATATCTTAAATCCTTTCATTCTATAAGCAATCCCGACTCTCGCTTCCAGGGGAACTCTATCTCTATTCTTTAGACCGACATCGGGCGTGGTGATGTTTTCAACACACATACCTATAGATAGTCCGGAGAATCTTGGTATGTTTGGCTTGACCAAAAGTCCTATATCGAATGTGAAGTTGGCTTTGGAACGCCCGCTGGCAAATACAGGGTCTCCCCTCGAATACTCATCCAGTGTATAACCATGATTCAAATACTTCAAATTTAGACCCATAAATACTTCCGGAATTAATCTGGGAACGTAATCGTTAATCTTGCTTGCATAGGTGAAAGTATAGGTCTCCTCTTTATAGAGATCGGTCGAAATCAGACCAGCCCTGCTAATTCCAAACGAGCCAACTCTACGTACGGGAAGCACATAAGAGAAATAATTCAGTCCTAAATCTACTCCATCAAGACCTGTATATAGCCGTGAGTACATAAAGTTCGCTTCAGGATATTTCATCTGGGCAAGTCCAGCAGGGTTCCAGAGCGGACTTGAGGCATCGTCAGCTACTCCGCAGAAAGCACCACCCATTCCAGCCGAGCGAGTTCCCCAGCCATTATCCTTAAAGGCAGCATACACCTCGTGTGGTGTGTAAGGTGCCACATTTAACCCTACGAAGATTAAGATGAAGAACAAAAATTTCTTAAACATCTTTATCCATCCTTGGGGACCTGCTCACATTCCTTACCAATTCCTTTATGCAACAGGTAAGCCTGAATATGGCCCGTTCTCTCAAATATCCCCCAGTAGAAATTAGTCCCCCGGGAAATCAGCCTGGGAACTTTGTTGTATTCGTTCTCAACAAAAGATAATCCCACATCATATTGGTTGGGCAGTTCTGCTTTGCCCTTACCTCGACGACTCTTTTCTTTATTCCAGACCGTCCGGGCAATCGACTCTATCGGTTTTGAAGTGGTTATTACACTTATTCCTAATCTTAAGAATTTGGGCAACCGATATTCTCCAGGCCACTTCAACAGAATCCCGTTACTGCTGATATTCTTAATAGTGGCATAGACCAATTCTTTCCCAGCATGCTTTCTTCCCAGACTAACCGGTTTACACTGTACGGGAATTTCTAGCACAAAGCGATTAAATTTTCTCCTTTCACCAGATGTTCTCTCTTTCCCCATCAGACTTACCCCCTCAAAACCGCGATATGCACAAATTGAATTTATGCCTACAAGCATAATTTCTGGTCGGGCACTCTTTAGAGTGCCAGAACGCGAAGCTTTGCTTCGCTACTCCTTTATAATGCAGAGCTGTCGTTCTGCAGCTACAGGATTCTATTTCGCTACTGCTATGGTGCCACTAACCAATCTTTTCTTTCCATTGACATTCGCTTTGAACTGATAGATATATACTCCACTTTCTACTATGTTTCCATCCCCATCTTTGCCATCCCATTCGTAAGGTTCTCCATCGATTGTCCTTATCTTCTCACCAGTGATATCATAAATCCTGATAGTTGTAGTCTGGCCACTTAGACCACTAAAATAGGCAACATCATTTTTCCCATCGGCATAGGCAGGAGTAATAATTCTCTCCTTGGGTCTATATTCGGAAATTCCCATTGGGCGAGCCTTAAACAGACCATAATAGCTGAAGTGGCTTGCCTTTACAGTGACAATGTTTCTATCTCTATCAACTTTCCCGCCCACTGGTCTCCAGGTAATTCCATCCCAGCAGTAGCAAGCCAGCTGGCTCTCGTTGAACTCCATTTCTTTCCCTTTCCAATCTTCAGGCTTGCCATTATTATCCAGGTCAAAATAGAGTAGATTCATTGTTACTAATTTTTTAAATCTTAACCCTTCCTCTGTAAAGTTATAGACTGCTACAGGTTTCCAATCTCCCCCTTCAGAATAGCCTGGTATTCTGCTTGAATCCGTAATCTGTTCTATGGTTATTTTAGTGTCTTTACTTAGCGCTCCTTCTGGAATGTCAACCATAACTTCACCATCATCAGGATTCCCGTCAGGAAGGATTACTTTTCCACCTTTAGACCCGACAGTTAGGCTGGTGCTCTGAGTCACATCAATCTCTTGCCATTGGGTTTCACCAGGGCCTGGCCACCATATCGTCTTCTCGGGATTTTTTGCCTCAATACAGTAGTATATCTTGCCCGGCTTAGTAACCTTCTCTTTAGACAGAGTATATGTATAAGTGCCATTCTTCCCTACAGGAACGCCTTTTACGCTTCCAGTGCTTCCTTCTATTCTATAATAGAGCTTGGTACTTGTAGCATTACTGATGGTGGCTTTAAACACTATATTATTACCAATTACCCCGATTTTCTTTATCGGCGTGTGCGAGATGTCCGGTGGAGGAGCAAGATGGTACAAATCAAAGCAAATAGTTGTAGAGTAGTCTCCTGCGGCAGCTGCCCTTAGGTCTGCAGCAAGATACACAACTATGGGCGATTTCGCATCAATAACCTCAGTTGGAACCGCTGGTAAATTACTCCAAGTATCCCGTCCATAGACCACCCGAGCATAGCCCTCGGCCTGAGCAGTATCCCAGCTTTCATCTTTGGGGGTTTTGGGAATGTCCGAATCTCCCTTATCCTTAAGCCAGTGCCAGGTTATAGTGGAGCATTCAGGCTCACCCTGTAGAACATCATAAACGCTCCACAGCAAGGGAATACGAGCCGTTGTTGTACTGGTGCTCAATAATCCACCCCGCTGATATCCTGTCTGAGCTTCTTTATTATCAGTATAAATATCGATAGCCCATAGAGCAGTCTCCCCGGAATATTCTATCTCTATATATTGGTTGGCTGGAGCAAAATCCTCATGCTCTGCAGGAATTGTGCCAAAGGCTACTTCGTCGGCATATTCATTATCAATCACATCCTTCGCCCGAACATTCAGAGTAGCTCCAGCAACAGGCTGGGCACTATTTATCCCGGCGATTAGAAAGCCTAATAAAATGATTGATAGTATTCTTTTATTCATCTTCTATCTTCCACCGTGTTTTTGGAAATTGCTTTAAACATTTTGAGTATCTACCTTAAAATAGATTTTCTCATTTCTCAAACTGTAAATTGTCTATATAAAGAACTCCGGTCTCATTGCCTCCTTCATCTTGTATTCTCCAGTCCTCGTAAACGAAAGTCATCTTTTTTATTCTACTCTTATCCAGTTTATAAGTGACCCCCTCCAGCACATAAGAGAACCAGCTCAAAGAAATGACATACTTTTCCCCCCAGCTGGTAGTCATCTTTTTCAGATAAACAGCAGGAAAAGGCGGATTGGGGCGGTCCACCATTTCTACCTTCAAAATCTTGGGATTCTCAGTTGCAGACTTGGTTTTTACATAGAAGCTAACATAATTATAGTCGCTGAAATCGTGAGGAATTTCAGTCCAGCCATCTTCTCCGCCACCAAATATTATATACTGCCCTCCCCATGAATCCGAAGTTACATCGTAAGTAGACTCCAGAGCACCCGGAGAAGAAACGTATTCATTAGTAGTAAATGAATAGCTAAAATCCATAGGAGGTGGGTCGTTTTTTTGCATGTCCCCTATATTGCCACCAAGAGCACAGGTCCCTAACTTGTCTCCGAAGTAGTCTATTCTAACCTCGTTCACAGATGAAGTACCAAATGATATTTTATCTATATAGATAATCCCCTGAGTGGGACTTCCGTTAGTAACGCTCTGGGAATTCTCAAAAACAAGGACCAGTTCTGTCATATCAGTCCAATCGTCAAGATTAACAAAGTTATGGAAAGGAATGGTTACCTCCTGCCAACTCGTGGTTACTCCGCCATCCAAATAATCGGTAACATAGACTGCTGCACGGTTACGATTAGGGTCAGTGCTATTGTTCTTAAGTTCCACCTTAAAGAACTCTCCTCCCACTGTACCCTTGACCCAGAAAGAGATGGAAGTGTAAACACTTAAGTTTTCTCCTCCTAACAGGCTCCGGTAACCAGCATAACTTGCTGTTTCAGAAACATCGTAATCAAGTTTCAAACAGAAGGCACCCTCCTTGGGAGAAGTCGCATCCCGAGATTCAACGCAACTTACTACTCCCGTACTAGCAAATGAGTCAGTATTATACCCCCAGTTGTTGAGCCTGCCACCATCGTTGAAATCGTCCAGAACCGGTCCCAAGAGAATCGTTTCCTCTACAGTACTATTTACCTCCACTCCAGCTGTGTCAACAACTCCCCCAAAGACGATTCCACATAATGAAAGGAGTAAAGCTAAAATTGTAGCTGTTTTCAAAATTCCCTTAATCATTATCTCTCCCTTTTATTGAATTTAGCCCTGTCGACATTCCCTCTATTCTCGATAGTGCCTCCAGAATTGATTCCCTAATTTTCTTACTGAATCCCTTATTGAAAGGTGTCCGAGCTAACAGGCATCGGGCATAAACTGATGCTACCTTTAGGCACCCGGTATTAAAAAGCCGAGCTTCCTATAGCGTTCGTAGAAACGTTATCGGCAGCTCGGCAGACTGGTCAGGAAACCCTAACTGTGGAAGGCTTATGCCTTCCCTGCATTGGTCCCTGAGCTTTGCGCCTTCCGATCTCTCGGAGTTTGCCTTTTCGGGATATCCTTTTGTTAATAAGTATACACGGAAAATATTACAGATGTGTAAAAGATTTGTAAAATTTTTGTAAAATTTTGTTTTAACCGAGTCTGATTACAACCTTGTGGGTTTTTCCATCACCAAAAATTGGAATGATTGCATAAGGAGGGGTTTCTCTACCTCTCTCTACTTTCTTACCATCGACAATTACTTCTCTTACTCCATAGGAGACACCTTTACTATTATCCACCTCTATCTGGTATGTAGCTCCTCGAAATCTCCTCTCAATCTTAAATCCCTTCCATTCTCGAGGAATGCAGGGGTCAACAATTAAACTGTCAAAAGTTGCTCTTACTCCCAGAATCCACTCTATCCCCACTTTCCACATCCAGGCAGCCGAACCGGTATACCATGTCCAGCCAGCCTGACCAAAATTTGGTGAAGCAGGACCATCCACATTCCCTGGAGTTACGTAAGGCTCAGCCTTGTATAGTTCAGAATCCATCCCACGATATATTGGAAATATGCCGAGATAGAACTGCCAGGCCTTCTTCTGTCTTTTCATTATGCATTCTGCTATCACTGCCCAAACGGCCGCATGGGTATATACGCCTCCGTTTTCTCTTACACCGGGCGCATAACGGGTGAGGTAACCTATGGTTTCATCTGGCCGGGAGTAGGCTGGATAGAAAATGAGCGGCCCATACTTTGCTCCCAGCATTTTTTCCACCGAATCCATAGCCTTCTTAGCTCTTTCTTTGGGAGCTACGCCATTTATGATTGCCCAGGTCTGCGCATTGAGGAATATCTTTCCTTCCTTGCACTTTGAACTCCCTATGGGAGCGCCGCTATCTTTTGTAGCTCTAATATACCAACTCCCGTCCCATCCATACCTATTTATCTTTTCTTTTAAAACTTCACTTCTCTGGATATACTTTCTGGCAAGATTCTTGTCTCTCTTCCTTTTTGCCACTTGAGCAAAATCTCTCAAAATTCCATAAAGAAAATGTGCCAGCCAGATGCTCTCCCCTTTCCATCTGTAACCTACCGCGGACATCCCGTCATTCCAATCACCTTCTCCGATAAGAGGAAGTCCTCTCCGACTGAACCTCTTGAAGACTCTTTCTATTGCTTTCTTACAATGATTATATAATGTATCGGTTTCGCCTCTTACCTTACTCGTTTTACCGGGTTCAGGAAGATAGGGAACCTTCTGAGAAAGGATGGTAAAATCTCCAGTCTCCTTCAAATAATTGATTGTTACATAAGGAAGCCACAGAAGGTCATCGGTTTTCCCGGTAATTCTTCCCTCTCCGGAAAGAGGATGCCACCAATGGTAGACTGTGCCATCTTTGAACTGATGTCGGGCGTGGAGAAGAATCTGCTTCCTGGTCGATTCCGGTGCAAAAGGAAGAAAGATTTGACTGTCCTGAAGTTGGTCCCGGAAACCGTATGCCCCGCTCAATTGATAGTATCCTGTCCTTCCCCAGAGCCGCGCCGAGAGGGCCTGATATTTAAGCCAGATATTGTTCATAAAATTGAAACCTTCATCCGGCGTCTGGACCCGTGGGCTTTTTAGATATTTCTCCCAGAATCTTTTTGCTCTCTCTAAGGCCTCTGCTCCATTCTCCACCTTCCTGTACTTTGCGATTAGAGATGATGCTTCCTTTCTATCCTTGGCGCAACCAAGAGTGAATATGATTGTCTTCTCCTGGTAGCTTTCAAGCTGGATATTGAGTTGTAGACTGGCAATAGGGTCAACCCATTTATGGGAATCTCCTTTAGTAAGAGGCATTGGTTGTGAGGAGCCTTCCTTTACGATAGCAGGACTCTCTAAAGAGCCGTACTTTCCCAGGAAAGCTTCTCTATTGACTACAAAAGAGTTGGGTTTAATGCTGGAAGAATGGAAGGCGAGATATTCCCAGTCCATATTCCATTGCTGTCCCCGTCTATTTCCAAGTTCCCACAGACGCTTGCCTGCCAGAAGAGCATTTTCTTCTTTCACATATTCTGTTTCAATAAAAATTTTATGAAATTCTCTATGGCTATCTGTCACTGCACCCAGACGCCATTCCAAATAACTGAATAGACTTAAGGAGCGCTTTTTAGAAGATTCGTTTCTCAATTTCACCATCCAGATTTCCAGGGGCTCATCCGGAGGAACGAAGAGAGTAAGGCTACTGGAAATCCCGTCATTAAGGGAATTAATTGTGGTATAGCCTATCCCGTGACGGCACTGGTAACTTTCCGGTTGTTTGCATACCGGCTTCCAGCCAAGCGACCAATAATTTCCGCTAACGTCATCTCTTAAATAAAGATATTTTCCCCAATCGTCCTTGAGCAGGTCTTGTTCCCAGCGAGTAACCATATTCAACTTCACATCACTACGCCAGCTGAAACCACTTCCCGCCTGTGAGACGACCAATCCATAATCGCCAGGACAGATTACATTGACCCAGGGACGAGGAGTGTCCGGACGGGTAATCACATACTCCTTCCCATCAGAAGTAAAATAACCATACGGATTTTCAAACTTTTTCTCTTCCATTACATCTTTCCTTCTTGTAGGGGCGGGACTCTGTGCCCGCCCATTGAAATCGTAGGGGCGGGACTCTGTGCCCGCCCATTGAAATCGTAGGAGCGGGACTCTGTGCCCGCCCATTGAAATCGTAGGGGCGGGACTCTGTGCCCGCCCATTGAAATCGTAGGAGCGGGACTCTGTGCCCGCCC